>Ga0315903_10011024_pt1 | contig 10699 bp, 9 predicted proteins | sample LakEriMetagenome_7_FD_203524 | JGI IMG/M metagenome (GOLD analysis project Ga0315903, IMG submission 203524) | Freshwater fungal communities from buoy surface, Lake Erie, Ohio, United States - Buoy 2 MA119 | ecosystem: Environmental > Aquatic > Freshwater > Lake | place: USA: Lake Erie, Ohio... | reverse complement strand
GTATTGGTGATATAAAAGCAGATGAACGACTTCTCGACAATCTGCTTTCAGGTGACCGCGACACTCTTTTGTTGGCTATCTTTAAAGCAACCTTTGGACGAACTGCTGAAATTCAAGTAAATTTTGGTGGAGAGTTTAAACCTGTAGAAGTTGACTTAGATGCGGATATTAAAGTCAAGTCTTTGACTGACCCACTTAATGACCGTGTATTTGAAGTCCAAGGAAAGAAAGACACTTTTGTTGTCCAACTTCCTACAGGAAAAGCACAAAAAGAAATTATTGCTAGTTCCGACAAGTCTGCCGCTGAACTAACAACAATTATGCTAGAGAATACCGTTTTACAGATAAATGGTGCTCCAGTACTCAGCAAGCAACAGGTTAGAAACCTTGGTCTTGTAGATAGACGAAAAATTGTAGACGAGATAAACAAACGCATCCCTGGACCACAATTTGACAACATAACTGTAACTGACCCCGAAACAGGAAGTGAGGTACTTGTGCCGATTAATTTCGGTACCTTGTTTCGATTCTAAGGTCACGCCCTTTGGCATGCTTATGGCTGATTGGGCAGCGTTAGCAAACTCCTTTGAAGGATGGACGTTAACGGAAATAAAAGCGCTCTCACCACGAGAGCGCAAGAACTGGCTAGAAGTAGCCAAATACATTTACAGAAAGGACTGATGCATGGCTAACAAGATGCTGACCAACATTCAGTCCGTTACTAATGGCGTCTCAACACTCACTCAAAAAGTAAATGAACTCTACGCTGCTGTTGATAAAGTAGCGGGAGTTGCAGAGGGTGCAGTATCTGGAGTTCAAGGCGCTCTTAGAAATATGGGCGGAACAATGCATCTTGGTTCTGCTACATCGCGTCCTGGAACAGGTGCTGATGGTGCACGATTCGCTACTGCTAGTAACGCAATGCCTTCGTACCGCGATATGGACGAAAGCATGGGCAAGTTTAGTTATCAAACTTCAGCATTTGGCGGTGGTTTTGGTGGTGGCTTTAGGTCTCAATCCTATGCTGAAGCAGATGATGGAGGACTAAGTCAAGTAGGTGCTGGCACTAAAAACATGGGTGTTGGCGCATTAAAGATGGCGATTGCGCCTCTCGCGGGCGCGTACGCAGCGATGCCAGACCTTGCTCTTACAATGCAGAGAGAGATTGGTTATTACCAAGCGGCTCTTCGTGCTCCAGGAATAAACAGAGCACAGTTTCAATCTTCCTTTATGGCAAGCATGCAAGGGGGAATGTCGAGTGTTGGTTCTGATGCTTTAACTGCCGCAATTCTTGCTGGTAGAGGGTATATGCCAGGAACCGCAAACTTCACTCAAGCAGGACAAGAAATTGCAGGTGCATATCGTTATTTAGGAATTGAAAATGCCGCTGCTGCGTCTGCTATTGCTGGATTCCAGTCTGGTCCTATGGGAGCAAACCTTTACCAATATGGAATCAGTACATATGACCCAGCAACTGGTAAAAATCGCAGTGTTGGCGCAATTGCAAAAGATTTAATGGATTTGATGGCTCCTGGAGGAGTTAGTGGAGCCGCAGCAGTAAATGCTTCTTTCCAGCGCGGTGCTCTTGGAGCAAACTTACGAACAATGGGCTTCGATGCTGCACAGCAAGAGATGCTTCGTCAAGCAATGGTTGACCTTTCTGAAGGAAGAAACCCAGATTTAGCAACAGCCTTACCTGCTGCAGGAAATCCAAACACTGTTCTAGAAACAGCGGGTCGTTTGTCAACTTCTCAAACTGAGTTGATGAATGAAGCCGCAAAGGGAATGGTAAAAGGATTTGAGAATGCAGCAGATACCGTTGAGGCATTTAACAGAGCATTAAAACCCGTTGCTGAAGAGTTAGGTTATTTTAGAGGTTTAATTGGTGGAATTGGTGGCACAAATGTTGGTCAAGGAATAGCCACTTTTGCTACAGTCTTTAGTGATGGCGTTAAGCAGTTTATGACTGGTGTTAAGCAATTTGTTGACGCAATTCCATTTGTTGGCGGAGGAACTTCTGGTTTTGGCGCTGCTTTTGGTGCAGTAATGTTGGGAGGAAAGGGTGGTTCAGCACCTGTTTCAGGTCCAATAAGCGCTGGCTATGGTGCACAAGATAACTCTGGACTTTGGTCTGGAACTAACGGAAAGCACACTGGTGTTGACTATGCTGTTCCAAAGGGAACCCCTGTTGTTGCTCAACTGCCAGGCGTAGTTTCTAGCGTTAATCCAGGACCAGACTACGGAACTGCCGTAGTAATTGACCACGATAACGGCTATCAAACCGTATACGGACACTTAAGTTCTCGTGATGTAAAGGTTGGCGATGAAATAAAGCCAGGGCAAAGAATAGGTAAATCTGGTGACTCAGGAAATGTTACTGGACCACATTTGCACTATGAAGTTCGAAAAGGCAAAAACAACCCAGTAGACCCAAACAGTCTTGAAGGCTCAAAAGGAAACTTCTCATTAGCAATGGCTGCCTACAGCGAAGACTTTGCATCTGCTTTGGCAATAAAGCCAGGTTCTAAAGGCTCATCTAGTCCTAGTAGCAGTTCAAGCGCAAACTATGTTTCAGTAAAGGGAACTGGAAGCGAAATAGACTGGGCTAAAAAATTCTTAACAAAAATCAATGCTCCATTGAGTGAAGGAAACATCAGCGCACTAACTACTTGGATGAGATTTGAAGGTGGTCACTGGCAAAACAGCGCCTCATATAATCCGTTAAATACTACCCTAAATGTAAAAGGTTCATTAGGAAGCATGAACCCTGTTGGAGTAAAGAGATACGATTCTTGGGATACAGGCCTTACAGCAACTGTACAGACTCTTCTTGGAAACAGGTCTGTTGAAAGAGGCTATGCAGACATCGTTGCTGCGTTACAGAGCGATGCAGGAACTTCTGCTGTTTTAAGTGCTGTAAACAAGTCTGCGTGGGTACACGGAGAGGGGAAATCAAGCAACTACAACTTCCCTAAAGGCGGCGCCACATCTGGTTATGGAGCCTCAATACCCCAAACTAGAAATGACCCAGGAACTAATAATGTTTACATTACCGTAAAGTTTGAGCAACCAGATGACCAATCTGCAAGACGATTTGCTCAAATGGTCGAGTCTTACTTAAACCGTAAAAATAACAACGCAGCGATAGGAAGTAACTAGTTATGCCATATCCAGCCAAACCTAGTTCAAAACAAGTTACTTACGAAGAGGCTTCAAAAACAGCGCTTGACGCAAAAAAGAATCAAGACAATGAGCGTGCCAAAGAAAAAGCAAAAGAAGAACAAAAGAAAAAACTTGCTGCTTTAAAAGCAGAGGTGAATAGCGTAGACCAACAGTTAAAGACGGTAAAAACTCTCATTGATAACGAAGAGTTCACGTTAAATCAAGCCAAAAAAGCCTACAATGACTACTTTAAACTTGCTGCCCCAAACGGTCTTCAAAGCGAACTAAACTCTTCTGAGATTGCTCAACTAGCAACTCTGCAAAATCCAATTACTGTTTCTCAAAACAGATTAACTGGATACAAGTCTCGTAGAACGAACTTAAATAACACAAGAAAAGACAGACTTAAGCAAATAAACGATTTGGTTGGAGCAAATAGAAAATATCAAATAGATAAAGCAAAAAGTGAAAAAACTAGTAATGGTGGTCCAAAGAAACCTCCTGGAACTGGGAGTGGTAAAAGCACAAACAATAAAGGTGGAGCAGTAAATGTTAAAGGTCAATACAACTACAACCCGCCAATGGTCAAATCAGCATACTTTAGAAGTGGTATTGCGGCTCAAACATTAGGTCAAGAGATAATAACTGCTCCTGGATACGAGAGTGCTCAAAACTCTTGGGCTAGTGGAAAAAATAGTCGTGGAACAATTCAAATGGACAAAAAGTTTGTTACAAAAGTATTGAAGAAAAAAGACCCTAAAGGAACAACGTTCACTAACTTTGACGACAAATTATACGGGTTTAGGTTCTCTTACAATCCAACTACAGTAAGCATGGGTTGGCAAATCCAAACTGCTATGAACCCAGAGTTTCTTGCAAGCGGAGATGACGAGTTTGTGCCAATTTCGGCAGGATTGTTGTCGAGCGTCGTTGAGTTTACTCTCTGGCTAAATCGCATAGAAGACATGAAACTTTTGTCAGACCAAGGCCTTCTTTATAAAAACCCTTACCCATATCCACGCACACTTACCTCAAAAGATGAAAAAGAATTATGGAAAAAAGGAACCATGTATGACCTTGAGTATTTGTTTAAAACATTAAACGGACCACATGCAACTTTTAAATCAGAGATGCTGCAAGGAGAAACTGCTGATAGAGGTTGGTTACGCCCTGCTATTGTTGAACTTCATTTGGGAGCACAGATGAGGTATAAAGTTCGTATTCAAGATTTTTCCGTAAATCACATAATGTTTAACAGCAGAATGGTTCCACTTCTTTCGACTGTTAAATTAACCTGTTTACGATTCAACGACTCTCCAGAACGTAAAGGCGGTGCACCAGTTGGTCCAAGCAGTGGTGAAGGAAAAACTTGGTCTGGTTCTCCATCTCCTTCAGATTTACAGGCAGCAGGTTACCGATGATATTTCTTGATAGTAGATACTCAGATGGTCGTTTATACAAAGCGTATGACTCAAGAACAGGTAAGTACCAATTAACTGTTTCTAGAGCATGGCCAAATTATTTAACTTCTTTCTTTTGGCACTATTGGGTAGAAACAGACCGTCTAGACAGCCTTGCTTTGCGTTATCTTGGGAAAGCAAACCTGTGGTGGCAAATCATGGATGTAAACCCAGAAATAGTTGACCCATTTTCCATAGAACCTGGTACTCCAATAAGGATTCCAAATGAATAGGTCTTATCAATATAGAAATGCCACTAGTTTTTCTGTGGAGTTTCCTGATTTCTCAAACTTTACAACGCCTCCGCATAATTTTAGGCTAATTCAACGAGCAGGAAAACAAGATATTGTAGAAATAACTTATCCTGATTTTACTTCTTTTTATCAACAGGCTTTAAAAACTGGAGTAATGCTCTCTATTAAATGGAGCAATGGATTAAACACAAACACATGGTATGGATACGTTTACGACGTAAGCCCAACACATCAACAGAGTCTAAAAAAACCAGTTATGGTTAGAGCAATCGGTTCTTCTTTTGGCCTTAAAGAAATGGGAAATAAAATTTGGGTTAATAGAACAGCAACCGAAATTGTTACTGAAATTGCTCAAAAGTTTAAACTAAAACCAAAAGTTACACCAAGCAGAGTTCGATTCTCTCAACAGTCTATGGTTAACCATACTTATTGGGAAAAGGTTAAAGAATTGGCTCATAGAATTGGTTATGTTGTTCAAGTTGATAAAACAGAACTTCATTTCCATCCATTAGACGTAATGATTGACAAATTTGCTACAGTTGTTCCTGTTCTTTACCATGATTGGGAAGAAAATCAAGTAGTTTCGATACTTTCGCCTACCCTTGATAAATTTGTGTCTAGAGTAGGAGACACTACAGAAGGTGTGTACAGTAAAAGGGACAAACAGGTGTCTGGTGTAAACCCCTTAACAGGTAAACCTTTTTCTGTATCTCATTCGCCAAGTGATTTTAAAAAAACTTTAAGGAAAGATGTAAGAAGCACTTTATTTACTGAAAGTCTCACGTCTACTATGACCGCAAGTCCCGATATGGCACGAGAAATAGCAAAGGCTCAAGCAGTCTTGTCTCACTACTCAGTACACGCCGAAGGAAGCGGACAGGGGGACCCGTTGATGGCTCCTTATAGAACTGTAGAAATCAATGGAACTGGCGACTTTACTGACGGTTTTTGGGTTTTAGAAGATGTAGAACACTTTGTCACCCATGATGGTCGTTACTACGTTGACTTTACCTGTATGACAGATGGAACAGGAGATAACAAAAGCGGAGTTTTTAGGCCAACATCGGCTGGCACAGTTCCCACTAGAAATCTTGCGTTTGAAGCCTCTACAGAGGGATTGAGTAAGCCTACCTCTACTAGAATTAGTGCTTCAACAACAATTGTAAATACAGGAGAAGTCGGATACAAGGTTGCTCCTAGAAGATGGGTAGGTAAGTAATGGCTGAAAAAGCAATAGTCCTGCCGTTTTCCATAAACTCTTTTGGAAGAGTTACCGATACAACCGAGATGTCAAAAATTTGGGCTGACAGAGTTCGTTCAGTAATTGGAACAGCGCTTAGAGAAAGAGTTATGCTTCCAGACTTTGGTACAGATATACCTTCTTCAGTATTTGAAACCACTGAAGAGGCTGACTCTCAGATACAAACCGAAGTAATTCGTGCATTTAACGAACAACTTTCAGCCCTAACTCTTGATGAAGTTTCTTCAACTTTTGACGAGTTTACGGGAGTTATGAATGTAGACATAACTTATGCATTACCAAATGATGAGGTAGTAAACACTTCAATAGGATTAGTATCAATTGCAGGAACCGCCCCAGTATACGAGGAGTTACAATGAGCATCACCCCTCCATCTAATATCCCACTGTCTGTTGACTACACAAGCAAAGACTTCTACTCAATTAGAGCGGAATTGATAGCAAGAATTCAAGACAGAATTCCAGAATGGACTGCATCAGACCCAGCAGACTTTGGCGTTGCTCTAGTTGAAGCATTCGCTTATTTAGGAGATATGGTCTCATATTACATTGACCGAAACGCAAATGAGGGGTTTATCTCTACAGCAACTCAAAGAAGCAGTGTTTTGAGTATTGCGCAAACATACGGATACAACCCAGCAAGTTACAGAGCCGCGTTTGTTACTGCAACGTTCAGCAACACTGCTGCAACAGCAGTAGTTCTTCCTGCTGGAACAGTGCTGAGCGGAGAAGTTATAGAGGGAGACACTGTTCAACCAGTTTATTTTTCTACTAATACTGAAATAGAAGTTCCAGCAAAAGTGGGTTCTATCGTAGGAACTGAAGATGTGACGGTTTATCATGGACGTTCAATTACGTTAATTGCTGAAAACGTAAATGAATATGGCGAACTGATAGGTGAGTCAACTGGAAGACCAGGAATGCGCTTTGAATTAAGCGAAACTCCAGTGGTTGAAGACTCAATAGAGGTATATGTACAGGACGGCGATATTTATACAAAGTGGACTCAGGTACAGCATATAATTGATTACGATTCAACAGACCAGGTGTTTTCAGTTATATCAGACGAAGATAACAACATTTCAATAATTTTTGGAGATGGTGTTTCTGGAACTGTTCCGACACTGTACTCGGAAATTAGAGCACGCTATACAGTTGGAGGAGGTTCTTTTGGAAATATTGTTGACGGAATTTTGGAAACAATTGATTATATCCCTGGGTTATCTGAATCTCAAGTAACCGCTCTTCAAAGCACTTTAACTGTAACAAACAGTTCTGCGGCAGTTGGTGGCTCTGACCCAGAAGAAACAAATCAAATAAGACTTGCTGCCCCACAGTCTTTGCGAGCAAATACTAGAGCAGTAACTCTTCAAGATTTTGCAGATTTAGCATTAGCCGTAACTGGGGTTGGAAAAGCAAATGCCACATCATCTGTATGGACATCTGTTACGGTGTACATAGCACCAACAAGAACAGCAACAGACTCGGACCCAGCACCTGGTTTAGATGAACTAGGAAACCCAACTTTAGAATACGATTCTTTAAAAGAAGACGTTGAAGTTTACTTGTCAGACAAAACCTTAATTGGAACTACCATCACGGTTTCTCCTCCAGTGTATATTGACGTTATTGCAAGCATTCAATACACAAAACTAGACCAATACACAAACGCAGAAATTGAACTTGGTATTAAAAATAAAGTATTGACAGATTTTGGTTATACAGGGGTCTTTTTTGAAGACACTATCTATCCACAAGACATTGAGTTTTCGTTACAACAAGTTCCAGGAATTAAAGTTGCTAAAGTAACTCAACTCTACAGAGACGGAGAAAGCCCTGCATCTACAACTTTAGAGGGTGACCCAGACGAACTCTTTAGATTTACTGAGGCCAACCTAAACATTACAGAAATCTAATGGACGGACACATCAAACGACTCTACGGTGTTTACAGAGCCATTGTTGATGACAACAATGACCCACAACATCTTCGTAGACTAAAGGTAAAAGTACAGTCCACGTCATTTAGTAGGGATGCAACTACTAATTGGATATGGCCAATGATTTCTACAAAACGTCCTCCTGCAATAGGAAGCGGTGTGTATGTTCTTTACCTTGGTGGTGACCCAGACTATCCAGTATGGGTTGGCGAAATGGGAACTCCAGAAGATATCCAAGGAGTTTTTGCATATGGGTCTTGGTTTAGCACTGCAGACCAAACCGTAACTGCAATAAACACTGAAAAAATAATGACTGTAAACAACACAGACTTTTCAGAAGGAATTTCTGTGGTTGACAGTTCTAAGTTTACTGTAGAAGAGAGCGGCACTTACAACATACAATTTTCGGCTCAACTGCATCACAGAACTGGTGGAGGCGGTGGGTCTGGAAATAACATTTATATTTGGTTAAAAAAGAACGGCACATCTGTGGCCAACTCTTCGACATCAATAAATTTAGGGTCTGGAAACTACGGGATAGCGGCTTGGAACTTCTTTGTTGATTTGAATTACGATGAGTACGTTCAATTAGCGTTCTCTACAACAACCACCAATATAGCCTTAGAAGCAAATGGGGCTAGTGCTCCCTCGCCAGCAATACCCTCGTTAATTGTGACCATGAACCAGATAGCCTGAGTTCAGCAGGTAAATGGGAGGCAGTTAGACGAAAATAGACCTTTAAGGTCGGAAGGAAGAGGAACGTGACAGCGTCTTATCCATCAGCGGTGAAGTCGTTTACCACCAAGGTAGACTTCACGGACACAGTCCTTGCCGAACACGTAAATAGCCTCCAAGAAGAGACTGTATCTTTACAAGAAAATCTTGGAACCTCAATCAAAACAGGTTCTGGTTGGGTAGGAGTCTTTGACTTAGCAACAACAAACTGGAATACCTTGAAGGACCGTCTTGCTAATATGGAATACGGAATCAAGGAAATCTATGACCGATATGTATCAGATGTCGGTGGTTCTACAATCATCCCTTCAGGTTCTTCAATTGTAGGCCTAAATATAAAGGCTGCTTCTGGACAAACTGCAAATTTACTAGAAGCCAGAAACTCCAGTAATACAGTCGTATTTAGTGTAGATAGTTCAGGTATTCCTAAATACTCGTCTAATACATTAGCCACAGTAACAGGCACAGAGACTTTCCAAAACAAAACAATTTCTGGCTCTAACAATACCCTCTCTGATATTCCGCCAACTGCCGTTATCGTAACTGGAACAACAGACATAAAAGAATACACAGATGCAAGACCTACTGTTGTGTATTCTGCAACACAGCCTGATGCAGTGACACTAGGTTATCCAGCAGGAACTATTTGGGTAGACTCTTCATCCGATGTTGATGAAACTCAAGTGTCAGTATCTGGTGGTTCGTTAAACGACACATTGATGTTGATGGGAGGCTGAGATGGCAAAACCCTCTTATGTTTGGACTGGTACAGAATGGCTACCTGTTGCTTCAGCATTTCCAACTGCGCATCAAAGGATTGTATCTTCTAGTGCGTCTACTGCTTACACATTAGGAGTAAATGACACGGGTAAAGCACTTGAATTTACAAGTTCAAGTGCAGTAACAATAACCATACCAAAGGACGCAGACTACGAGTTTGTTGTAGGCCAAACCTTTTTAATAATTCAAAAAGGCAGTGGAACAGTGACAATATCACCAGATACAGGCGTGACATTAAGTGGATATTCAATTAGCGGTTCTGTAGACATCCAAGGACAATACGGTGTTGCAACGTTAATAAAGTTAAGCAACGATAACTGGTTGGTATACGGAAACGTAGCGTAGGAAACTAATGGCACGCTACGGCTCATTCTCTTACGGAGCAGCAAAATATGGTCTACAACCAAGGCTTGCTTATTCCGTTGAACCAATGTCTTTAGTAGTACTAGACTTTGATAAAACAGAAGTTAAATGGCAGTCTCCTTCTGGAGATTTCTCAAAAATACGTCTTGTGAGAAGTCAAATTGGGTATCCTGAAACAGCAGAAGACGGAGAAATAATTTGGGAAGAAGCCGCAACAGAAGGAAATGTATCGCGGTTATCTTTTGTAGATTCAGAAGACGGAACTGGACTTACAGAGATACTTCCTGGTAGACAAATCTACTACCGAGTATTTTTGTTTATTGATTTAGGATATTGGGTAGTAGCGGGAGAAATAACAGACACCGTTCCTTCTGACCATAGCGCTCAACGTAGAATCATGGACATAATTCCTAAAGTTTATACAAGCGCAGTTCAAAGTCCTCTAGGAGTCACAGACGAAACTTCTTCCCTATATGCTTTTATTGAGGGAATGTCATTTACCTACGAACAATTGTTGACTCAAATAGACCTTTTAAAGCCCAATACTTCAAACTCAGAAGAAACGGCCTATAATCTTCTTCCACTAGAAACACTGAATTTTGGTTTAAATACAGAGCCTAGCCTTCCTGTAAAAAGTCAAAAGAGACTTATTAGAGAAGCAATCTACATGTACAAAAACAAAGGACTTCAAACAGGTCTTGAAACTTATACAGAGTGTTTAACAGGATATGAGCCAGACATAACAG
>Ga0315903_10011020_pt1 | contig 10700 bp, 7 predicted proteins | sample LakEriMetagenome_7_FD_203524 | JGI IMG/M metagenome (GOLD analysis project Ga0315903, IMG submission 203524) | Freshwater fungal communities from buoy surface, Lake Erie, Ohio, United States - Buoy 2 MA119 | ecosystem: Environmental > Aquatic > Freshwater > Lake | place: USA: Lake Erie, Ohio... | reverse complement strand
ATGTTTTTGTAAATGATAATCATAAAGGTAGAGGGTTCTCATATAGAATGGTAAATAGTTTATTATCAGTTCTTAATGATGAAATAGATGGAATAATCACAAACTTTGATAATCGAAACAAAAACTCATCAATCGTTAAAATGTTTTCCAATCTTGGGGCATTTAAAAACGGTTATGGATATTTAGAAATCAAAAACCCTAAAAAAAATGGATTCAATTAATATCTACGAAAAACGCATAGGTCTATTAAAAGAAGCGTTAGATAAATATTTAGAAGTAAAAGATAAAAAAGAAGAAAACCAATTAGAAAATTCTTATTTAAAATGGAATAAGAAAAGTTTGATTAGTGATTTAATGAATGAGATTGCAAAAAGTCAATCTGCTGTTGAAGGAGATTTGAAAGGAGAGCAATCAAGAAAACTTTTAGTAGAATTAATAAAAGCAAACAACTCATTACTAAAAAGAGATAGATATGATATTTGGTGTCCTTATGGTGAAGGTTTTGAAATAGATGAACCATTTTTTAATGTCCTTGAAAATAATGGTTTTATAAAATCTTATTACGAAAAATCAATTCCTTTTTCAATTAGTCCTGAAGATTATAGATTGGGTACAATCATGGAAGATATAGTGTCTAAAGATGATTTAAGACCTCTTATGACAGCTATTAATTTTAAAGGAAATTCGGCAGTAGGAACAGATGCTCATAAACTTCTTCACATTACAGGCTTTAAAGAAGGTAATTTTGAAGATGGAACTTATTATCCAATTAAGAAAATTGAAAAAGATTTTAGGGATTATATAAAAAGATTTGAAACAGATTTAAGTTTTGAAGAATATAAAAAAACACGGTTTAAATTAGATGGCAACTACCCTAATTATATGGCGGTTTTGCCAAATACTGTTACAAATAAAGTGAATGTTAATATTCCTTTGTTGTATAGTTTATTTAACAACATAATAAATAACAGTCTTGTAAATCTTCAAACCTTTCAAGTTCATTTTGATGTTTTAGATATGGAGAATATTTATGTTCGAATAACATTGAATATTGAATTGTTAAGAGATTTGTTTAAATCGTTTTTGCTTTTAGGAATGAAGGATATGCAGATGTGTTTTTCTACTCCAACAAAAGCAGTTATGTTTACAGAGGTAGGTTTAGATTGGGATGCTTACTCAAAAGAAAGTATTTTGACTAAAACTAACTTTGGTTTGGCTATGCCTGTAATTATGAGTGAATTAAAAGCACCAATAGTTAAAATAAATGAAAATGGTGGTGTTGATTTCATTGCCAATACTAATGTGTCTGTAATTGCCAAAGAAAGTGTTTTTGGTAAAAAATCTATGCCTAAAGCAGAGGTAAAAGAAATCAAAGCACCTTTGAAAAAAGATTCAAGTGAAAAAGAGTATTTGACTAAAAAAATTGAATCATTTGAGATGTTGTTAGAAATAGAATCTGATAACTCTGAAAAGAATTTTTTAAAAGAAAAGATTGAAGCGTTTAAAATGTTATTAGAATTGGAGTAATTATAGTATTTGGAAAATTTTAGTAGAATGAATATTGATAAAATAAAATGTGTTATATTTGAAGATTGTAATAAAATATTTCCTGATTTACAAACATTTTTGCAAGTAAATCGAGAAGTGAATGATAAATTTGAAATTGTTGCTCAATCTATTGGGGAAGGCAATTTAAAACTTGTCAGCGAGAGAAAAGAATCTTCTGAAAAGTTTTATATTCGGTTGTATTTGGAATTTTTGTTAAACGGAAAATTGAGTAGGCATCCTGATTTTTTAATATCATTAGATGCAACTCATAAAAGAGCAGAAGTAATTAGTTTTGAAAGTAATTTATTTCCTCCAATAAGATTAGATGCTTACACGGAAATAGATGGACAAAAATATACAAACAAGGTTGCTACTTATGACATTACGTTGTTATGTAGTAATTGGTTAAAACAACTTATTGAATTAGAATATAAAACTATTTGATATTAAATGAATAAATCAGAACAGCAATCAGAAGTAAAAAGCCGACTTTACAGGCTAATCAAATTTCACAATTCAAGTTTTTCCGAAACAGAATTAGATTCCTTAATATCTAAAGGAAGCATAGATTATTTCTATTCAGCAACTAATAAAACAGCAAAAACGCTTACGGAAGAAAATGATGCTGAAACGATGGACAGTTTATTTAACCAATTAAGAAATAATTAATAATATGTACACAATTAAAGATTTAGATGAATTAATTGCACAAACAATAAAGGACACAGACCTTGTTTATGTAAAACAATTCACTTCTACAAAATCAGGTTTTGAATTGGTTTTTAGAAGGGTGAAACAACATATCCTTGTTAGGGGTATTGATAATGTTGATTCAGCATTATCCCTTGTGGAATCAGAATTACAAGAAGTTTATATTGAAACACTATAAAATATGAAAGACATTCAGTTGTATAAAAACCTTGATGAAATATTTACTGATGAACGTAAATCAGAAATAATTCGTAGAGTATTTGAAAATAAGACGAAAACAAATCTTTCAATACGAAAAATGAAAGAGGGAGGTGAAGCAGACAAAAATGAAGTTTACACCCCCTACGAGTTTTTACATGACCTTCTACCAAAAGTTTACGGTAGAAAATATGTTGTTAGTGATGCAGAGGCAGAACGAATGACAAAAGACATTGAAAAAGAGGAAGCAGAACTTAATCAATATGTTTTAGAACAGATTCAAAAGTTTGATGTTTCAAGGATTTATGATATTTTAGAAGAACAAATCATTACAGATATTGAAATAAGAAGAAAAACTCTTGCTTCAAAAAAGATTTTTATTTCTGAAAGTGAGTTGTTAGCATACTTATTTTGTCATCCTGAAGTAGATTCTACTCTTTATGTAAAAAAAGCAGATTATAATTTACAAGATTTAATTGGAAAAGGTCTTGTGATGTTGGAATGGCAAAAGCCATACTTTAATGAAACTTTGAATAAAGATGTAGAGGGTACTGTAAAGTATGTTTACCGTTATGAATATTTAAGTGGTAATTTATACAAAAAATTAACAGACCTTAAATCTGATTATACGCTTATTTTAGAAAAATCAGGTATGACACCTGAACAAGCTAAAATTCAACTTGATAAACAAATTGATGCTTTAACATCAAACTTCCCTAAACAAGCAGAGATTACTCTAAAAGATTATAATCGTATAAACATTCACCCAAGTTCAACATTTGCAGATGAAGTTTTTCGTGTTCAAGAGGATGATTGGGCAGATGAAGGATTAAATTGGAGTGGCACTTTGAAAAATGCTTTTAAATGGTGGTTAGAATATCACATGGACATTACATTGCTTCAAAAAGCTACAAAAACCTCAATTAAAAAATACTTTATTGATTTAGCTAAAGCAGAGGATAGTTCTCAACAAAATGAACGCAGACAAGCATATTCTGATGGTGAACGTGTTTTCCCAATTTTCTTAAATGATGCTTTAAATCAGAATTGTAAAGTTCGTTTACAATATGCTTGGAATGAACTATATAACAATTATACAGATGTCGTTTATGGTAAAATTCCTGTTGCATTAACTTGTTCAAAAAAATGGAAAGGTGGGCAGGATTTTCTTCCTAATGAAACACAGATTCAGTCTGTACAATATATTAAAACATCAGGAAGTGGATTACTTGCTTATGGTGTAGGTGTAGGTAAAACAGCATCATCTATTTTGAATATTAGTTATGCTTTTGACCATAAAATGTCAAAAAAGGCACTTTTTTGTGTTCCGAACCCAACTTATTATAAGTGGATGTTGGAAATTCAAGGCGGTGAACAAATTGAATATATTGTTGACTATATAGAGGATGGTGTTGCACAAAAAAGTGTATATGCTGACCTCAAAGAAGCTAAAAAGTTTGAAAAAGAAGTTGGCGGTAAATTAAGAGAAAACATAAAATATATTAAAGGTATTTTACCTCACTTACCTCCTATCGTTGAACTTTACAATTTAGGTGAGGAATATGTTATGAACATAAAAAATTATACTGATGCCGAAATGCTTCAGATAAAAAATATGGACATGGCAGTTGATATTATAAAGGCTTTTCCTGAATCATATACTTTTGAAAACGAATCGGAAAACAATAAGTTAAGAAAGTATTATGATGATTTTGAACCTGCTAATTTGATGGAAAAATATATCAGGTATGTTCGTGAAGAATCTTTATCTCAAAAAACACCTGAACCTAAAGTTGATTCTCCTAAAAAGTTTTTGCAAAAAATTGTAGATAATTATAGAAAGCAATTACCTTTTATTTTAGGAACACTTAAAGAGTTTCCTGACAATACAATTTTCATTTGTACTTACGAAGGTTTAAGGTATCTTGGTAAAAAATTAGGTGAATCTTACGAATTAGGCGATAACAAAGGTTTATTTGGAAGATTATTTAATGAATTAAGTCAAGGGGAAGAAGTAAATAATTTTGTTCGATACGGAAAAAAGAGTGGTCTTGCTACTAAATTGGAAGATGTAATTTATGGTATTGATGATAAGAGAAAAATAGACCTAAATGAATTAGGTTTAGATTATGCCGTTTTTGATGAATCACATTATTTCAAAAAAGTATTTACCGCATCTAAAGGATTGCCTGATAATAACTCGTATTCTATAAGAGCAGATGGTTATATCCATCGAAAAGATAGAAAATATACTATTGGAGGAACTTCAGATTTACCTTCAACACGTTCTTTAAATGCTTGGTCAATAACAAGGATTATTCAGGAGCAAAACAATGGAGCAAATGTTATTCAGATGACTGCTACTCCATTTACCAATAAACCATCCGAGATTTTCTCTATGTTAGCGTTAACTAATTATAAGCGATTGGTTGATTCAGGATTTAAGTATATGCAAGAGTTTTTCGATGTGTTTATGGAAATAACTTTTGTTTTAAGAACAACATCAAGTCAAAAGGTAGTAAGGCAAGAAACACTTAATGGATTCAATAATTTACCACAAATGAGAAAACTTATTTATGGTATTATGGATTATAAGTCAGGTGAAGATGCCAATATTAAACGACCTGAAAAAATACTTTACCCATCTATTGTTGAAGGTAGAGAAACGCTTATACCTGCTACACCACAGCAGGAAGTAATGTTTAGAGATATTAAATCATATATTTCAGGAGAAATACCTTTTTCAGAATTGTGTGGAGATATTACTGAAGCAACAGAAACTAATATTGCAGATTTAAGTGATTCTGAATTGATTAGCTATATTGAAGAATATGGTTCTGAATCTCAAAAAGAAAGATTTGTAGATGTTGATTTGACAGAGGAATTAAGAGATGAACTTGTTGCTATTGTTACCAAATTAACTAAAAAGGAAAAAGAGGTTGATGAGGATGAAGTTGAGGATGAAGAAGAAAAGAAATTCATTCGTGTGGCTAAAGGTATAAACCTTATGAAACAAGTTACTTTAAGTCCTTATTTGTCAACTTGTTCGAAGGAATCAAAATTAGAGCCTACATATCAACAATACGTTAAAAGTTCACCTAAATTGCAATATACTATTGAGTGTATTAATTCAATTCACCAATACGAAAAAGAAAACAATTTAAGAAAGTCAGGTATTGTTATGTATATGAACATGGGGGTTCATCCTGCGTTCAAAGGTTATAAATGGCAAGAAGGTGGATTTGAGAAAATCAAAAAGTATTTTGTCGAAAACTATGGTTATAAACCATCTGAAATTTCAATTATTCACGGTAAGATTAGTAGGATTGAAAAAGAAAAGGAAAAAAACAAGTTCCTTGCAGGTATTAGTACAGTATTGATTGGTTCTTCTACTATATCTACGGGTGTTGACCTTCAAAATAACTCATCTGCATTATTTATGTGTGCTTTCGATTGGAATCCAACAGATAATGAGCAGGTAAACGGGCGTATTCATAGACAGGGTAACAGATTTGCTAAAATTAGAATTGTATATCCAATGGTGGCAAATTCGTCAGATGTACTAATTTTTGGCTCATTGATTCAAAAAACCAACAGGATTAAATCCATTTGGGATAAAGATGATAAGGGTACTACTTTGGATTTAAAAGATTTTGACCCTGATTACTACGAAAAAGAATTACTTACAGACCCTAAAGACAGAACACGACTTTGGGTAGCAGAGAAAACAGGAGAAATATCAGATGAGATAAATTATTATACTGCTCGAATTGAATCTTTGAGAACAGCAAAAGATGAAATAGAAACATACACCAAGTTCAAACCTGTGATGCAAGGGTTATTAACTGCATTAGACCATTTTAAAAAGGAAAAAACAAGGTCAGAGGGAGTACAATCTATCGAAACCAAGAGATATGATATTATTGAAGAATTTGCTGATGATGAAGTCAAATTAGCTAAAGAATTAGCCAAATTGCGAAAAGATACATACGACTATAAAAATGACCCTGATGGTAGATATGTTGTCGATGATTATTATTCTTTAAGTGATGAAGATTTGCTTACAAAGGTAAATAGCCAATTGTCAAGTAATGCGGATTCATATTGGATGAAAAACATCTATGATGGAAATGAGAGTTTTAGACAGTTTTACAATTTTGTAATTCAATACTATCCAAATTTCACAAATGGTAATTTCAACCCAAGCAATCCACAAGAATATGTTTATGCAAATATTGGTAGTTCATATAGAATACCTGACCATGCAAATAAGTGGAAAGGTTCTTTAAGGGCAATGAAAAAAATCCGAGAGCAACTTGCTATTTTAGGTATTGAGTTTGAAAATATAGATACGGCTGTTCAAACAATGACAGACCGTGCTGAAGAATTGAAACAAGAAATGGCTAATGTTTCAGAAAAAGCACCTGAAATGTTTCAGTTATTTTCAAAAGAAGCAGAAGAAAAGAAAGAAGTTACGCCAACTATTTCAGAGCGTGTAATGGAATTTGCTAAAATGCACGATATTCTAAATGAACAAATGACAACTTTCGCTATTGACAGAGCAAAAGTAGTTGAAGTTCCTGATGATAAGTTGGATATAAAGCCTAAAGTAGAGAAAAAGGAATCCGAGAAAAAAGAAGAAAAATCAGTATCTTCGGAAGCCGATTATTTACAAAATAAAATTGAGGCTTTCAAATTACTTATAGATATTGAAGATGATGAATCTGAAATTAAATATTTAAAAGATAAAGTCGAGGCATTTGAACTTTTACTCGAACTTGAAGGATTATAAATAAATAAAAAATGAACATGAATAGAAGATATGATAATGGCGGTGAAATAGAAGCAAAAATCAAGAAATTTAATGATTTGCTTAACGACCCTAAAACAACTGATGCAGGTGAAAGAGAACGACTTCAAAAAGGTATTGAGAAGTTGAAATCTATGCTTCCAAAAGAAGAAAAAAAGGAAGAAAAGAAAGAGGAAAAAAAAGAAGAAAAGGCTGAAAAGAAAGAGCCTACAAAAAAGCCTTCTAAACCTGAAAAGAAAGAAGAAAAAGAAGAAAAACCTAAAAAGGGTGTAAAGGTTCTTTCTTCTAAAAGAGTTGTTGTTGATGGTAAAGAAATGGAAGTTGACAGCAAGGAATTTTGTGATTATCTATTGTCAGAATTTAGAAACAGGAGAGAGAAAGCGCAACAGAAAAAAGAAACAAAGAAAAAGACTGCTTCTGTAATGTCAAAAGTTTCTGCAAGTATTGAGCGTGGTATTACAACTGCTATTAAATCAGGTATTAAAGATAACAAAATTGCTATCGACAAAAATCCAAAAGTATTTATTGGAAAGGTTGAAAAACTTGAAACAGCAACAAAGAATTTCCTTGAAAACTTGAAGGAGGTATTGGGTAGCGAATATGATGCTAAAGAAGTAACATCTACAACAAAAGCTATTCAAGAAATGATAGAAGATTTAAAAAAAAGATACGCAGATAAATAATTGCTATGGAAACAATGCCATTTGAATTTAGTGAAACTGTTTTGAGCAATTTCGATATGTTTCTTGACGATACGTTTTCGGAATTTTCTAATGGAACTGAAACAGTAGCAAAAACAGGTGGTGGTGGTTTTGCAAATGTAGATTATGGAGGTCTTGCCACATCTGTTGTCGGTATTGGAACTTCTATCGCAGGTGCAGTTCAATCTTCAAAAGCAAAAAAAGAAGCCTCTAAAAATGATGTAGAAAGGTATATTGATAGTGTTTGTGGTAAGAACAAGAGTAAAGCATTGTTAAAAAAGAAAAGAACTGCTTACAACGATTGTAGAATGAAGGCACAAGCAGATTTTACCAAAAATACAGTTGAATCTCAAAAGAGGCAAAGTCAAGCAAGTGCTAATCAACAAAAACAGCAACAGTTAGCATTACAATTAGCACAAGAAAAAGCTAAAGAAAAACAACGAAACACTTATATTTTAATTGGAGTTGGAGTTGCTTTAGTGTTAGGATATTTATATTATCAAAGAAATAAACAAGCATAAAATGAAAAAATCATCTATGGGTAGAAAAGCACCATTTAAAAGTTCAAAAAAGTTTGAATATTCTATTACTTATTCTTTTTACGATGAAGAAAGTTTAGAATTTGGTGAATCATTTGATAGTGGTTATGAAGTAGAACCTGAAGTTGAAAGTATTTCTGAAATACTATATACTGCTTGGGGTAAATATGGTATTTATTATCCTGTGTCAATTGGAACTTGGGAGGCGACAGATGTTCCTGAAGATAGAGATTTCTATGAAAAAGGTATTCGTAAATATTATTTTTTACACTTGAAAAATGAGGATGGTACTGAAATATCTGAAGAAGATAACGACTTTGTAACACACATTTTGAGTAATGGTGAATATAATCGTGAATATTTTGAGGAATTTGCTTTAGGTGGTTTTTTAAGTGGTTCTACAAATGAAGGATTGAGTTGGAAATTAGACCGTGCTAAATTTAATAAAGGTGAATCGTATGAAATTCCTATGTCAAGAAGAAAGGCTATGGGAGGTGATGCCGATGAGCGTGAATTGATTCAACTTCGTATTAACAACTTAAAAAGTTTGGTTAATGTGATGAGTGATGATGAGGAAATTGCAGAAATGCAAGGTGTTATTGCAAGATTGGAGCGTGAGAGAGATGCAATGAAATACGCTGATGGTGGTCAAGCAGGTAAATATAGAGTGGTTTTATACAAATTAGACAAATATGATAATTGGGAAGAATTTGACAGAAAAGAATTTGATTCCCTACAAAAAGCTATGTTGTTTGCTAAAGAAAAGCATAACAAAGGTAAGGGAGATTTAGTAGAAGTATTTCAAGGAAATCGAACATTGGCGATGTCAAGTGGAGATAGATTTGTTAAATACGCAGGTGGTGGTGATATTGAATGGAATTATTGGAAAATAGAAAAAGATGATGAAATTATTTATGAAAGAACTAATGTAGCATCGCCTAATATTCCAAATGGTAAAAGAATTAGTAAGGAAGAATACGATTATAACGTAAAAAAATCATATAAAACAGGCGGTGAAGTTTATTTTAATGGTATGTCCAAAAAAGAAATACTTGATGCCACAGTAGTATTTGATAATAATGGTGATACACTTGACAGATATACTGTTTTTACACCCGATGGTAGTGTATTTGGTATGAGTGAAAACGCAAGTGGATTTAATCAGTATATTGGTGAAGATGACGAAGTTGAGCAAGGTGAACATTTGGGTAGAAAACTTAAATCTGTTCCTAAAAATATTCAATCGGCAGTTCTTATTAGAATGATAGAAGAATACAAAGAAGGTGGATTTATTAATAAAATTTCAGACCTTCCCGAAGATTCTAAAATTAGAATTGATTTTGTTGAAGTTCAAGTTTATGAAGATTCATACGATGAAGGTGAAGGAGAAAACACTTATAACTATTCAATAAATGTTGATGGTGATTCAATTCCAACAAAATCTCTTGTAGAATTTTTATCTAATGCTATCGGAACAAGCGATAATCCAAATGATTATATGCTTGATGATGGAATTGTTCAAACATCAGAGTTGCAAGATAAAGATGGTAATAAGCCTTCCAAATCAGAAATAGAAAGTTGGAAAAAAGGTCAAACTGAATTGTTTACAGCGAATTATTTGATTTCAATTTCTCTTATTGCAGAAATAGAAGCAAGTGATGAAGTTTTATCTGATTTAACAGGTATTGAAACATATAAAAGAGGTGGTTCTGTAAAATCAAAAAAACCGAAAAAATTTAAACTTAAAAGAAAACCAAAAGTTGCTCGTAATATGTTTGAAGAAAGCGTTTACGAATTTGGTACAGGTGGTAGAGTAGATTTATTTGAAGATTACGAAAACATACCTTCAAATGTTCAGGTTGTTTTAGATAAGTATTCTGATGATTTTGAAGAAGGTAATTATTCAGGATTACAAAAGGCACAAAAAGAGGTAGAAAAAGAAGGTTATACTTTTGATTTTTATCTTGATGGTAGTGCTTTCGGTTTAAGACCAAAAGGAGTTTCATTGAATGAATTAGAAGGATATGATAATGAATACGGCAGAGGTGGTTACTTGTATGAAGTAAACAAAGAAGGAGAAAATTTAGAATTAAGAGATAGATTGTTTTCAGCTAAAAACGTAAAACAATTAAAAGAACGAATCATTGAAAAGTTTGGTTCATTGAAAGGTATTACTGCTTCAAGAAGAATGAG
>Ga0315903_10011015_pt1 | contig 10703 bp, 29 predicted proteins | sample LakEriMetagenome_7_FD_203524 | JGI IMG/M metagenome (GOLD analysis project Ga0315903, IMG submission 203524) | Freshwater fungal communities from buoy surface, Lake Erie, Ohio, United States - Buoy 2 MA119 | ecosystem: Environmental > Aquatic > Freshwater > Lake | place: USA: Lake Erie, Ohio... | reverse complement strand
TACCTTCCCACATTGTATTCACTTTGGAATATGTTGAAGAAGCGCCTTATGATGCATTCAAAATTACGGTAATCACATCGGATAATGAAACATCTAAAATTGAAGTTAGTAAAAATGGAGTAAAAACCCCTGAATTATTTTTTGAATCATTAAAATCATTGGCAGAACATAGTGTAGTATTTAACCCCTAAAAATATAATATGAAAACAATTTATAAATACACATTAGATTCGCAGGATTGCACTTTACAATTACCCAAAGGTGCAGAAATTTTAACGGTACAATTACAAAATCAAATTCCAACTCTTTGGGCTTTGGTAAACCCTAATACATCTCAATCGGAAGAAAGACATATTTGTATTGTAGGTACTGGGTGGCAGGTTGAAGATAATATGAAATATATTACAACCTATATGGATGGGTATTTTGTATGGCATGTATTTGAATTAATAAAATAAAAAATAAAGATATGAAGTTAGAAACAATTTACAAAAAAACAAAGACAGGAGCCACACAAGAGTGGACAATTGAAGTAGTAGGTAATAAGTACCGAACCCATAGTGGACAAGTTGGTGGTGCTATCACTACAAACGAATGGACGGTAGTGTATGGTAAGAATGTAGGTAAAGCAAATGGCACTACTGATAGTGAGCAAGCACTTAAAGAAGCTGAAGCTAAACGTACAAAGAAATTAGAAAGTGGTTACTTTGAAGATGTGAATAACATTGATACCAAGCAATACTTTGAACCTATGTTAGCAGCGAAGTGGGAAGATTATAAAGATAAGATTCAATATCCAATCTTTTCGCAACCGAAGCTGGACGGTATTAGATGTATTGTAACAAAAGATGGTATGTTTAGTAGAAACGGTAAACCAATTATTTCAGCACCACACATTAGAGAAAGCTTGAATGAAGTATTTGAATCGTATCCTAATTTAATATTGGATGGTGAGTTGTACGCTGATAAGTTCGCAAATGACTTTAATAAGATTGTATCGTTAGTTAAGAAAACAAAACCAACTGATGCTGACTTAAAAGAAAGTAAAAAGAACATTCAGTATTGGATTTACGATATACCAAACAATGATATCCAATTTGGTGATAGGTGTGATAGATTGAATGATTTATTCAATTACAATTTTGATGATATGACAAAACATTGTGTTGAAGTTGAAACGAAAATTTGTAATGATGAAGATGATGTAATGGCATTGTATGAAGAATATGTTGATAATGGATTTGAAGGCCAGATGTTACGAATGAATAGTAAGTATGAGAATAAAAGAAGTAAATCCCTATTGAAACATAAATCATTTGTGGACGAAGAATATACTATTTTGGATATTGTAGAAGGTGAGGGTAACCGAACCGGAACTGCTGGTTATATGGTATTTGAAACAGTAGATGGCAAACCGTTCAAATCAAATGTGAAAGGAACTTGGGAAGAAACTGCTGAAATGTTAAAGAGTAAAAAGAAACTAATAGGTAAGCAGGCAACGATTAAGTATTTCAACTTAACGCCGGATGGGATACCTCGTTTTCCTTTTGTAATTAATATTGATAGGAATTCGTATGAGTAAAGGTAAAAAGAAAAAACCTGATTTGGTTGTATGGGATGAGGAACGTGGTTACTATCCAAGAGAATTAACTTATGGTAGTAATAACGGAGCACCTGCTATTCATTTAGAAGATGTAGGTGGATGGAAAGAAATGCAAGCTCAAAAAGCTAATAAGGTATTCACAAAGAAGTACGAAGAAATTAAAGAGGACTTCAAACAATTAGTTAGTGAAGTTCAATGGAATGAATTTGTATATTCGGCAAAGTATAACTTTGTACCTGTGATGGGTGAAACCTATTATCTATATGAAAAAGCAGATGGTAGTCCGTTCTTATCATTAATATCACCAAACGAATGGAAAATGAAATTCATTGGGGCAACCCGATTAGATTCAAATAATAAATGGATACAAATATGAAAAATTTAATTATTGTAGCACATCCTGATAAACAAAGTTTTTGTCAGAATGGAATACAAAAAACAATCGCTGATACTCTTGAACAAAACAAAGAGGATTTTTATATTATTGACCTTTATGCCGAAAATAAAACATTTGACTTCGGTAAAAATAAAGTAAAAGAGTATAAAGAACTTATCACATGGGCTGATAGGATTTATTTTATTTCACCAGTATGGTGGTTTAGAACTGCACCGGCATTAGAATCATTTTTTGACCAAATATTCACACCGGGATTTGCATATAAATTCACGCCAATTACAAAAGTGTATGGATATCCAACTCCTTTGTTAAGTGATAAAAAAGTTAGAACATATCTTACACATGGTGCACCCGCATTACCCGTACTTACATTGTATTTGAATTCGGTTAAGTTAAGATTAGTGATGGGTGTATATTCATTTGTATTTGGTTGGTTCAAAACAAAGACACGCCAATTTTGGAGTGTACCATTTGTTTCTCACAATGAGAGAATGGTTTATTTGGAAAAAGTAAAAGAGGACATTAAAAAAGATTTAAATACTAAATAGATATGACATTCCTATTAACATACATAGTATTCATATCCATACTTTACACATTTATAGGATGGGATAAAATAATGCATAGAATCCTAATGTATAAGGATAAAAGTTATTGGACTGATTATAATGTTATTGAGTTTGCAGCTTGGATGGCAAAGGCAATAATCATTGTACCCGGTTTGATATTTGGTATTGAAATATGGTATTTACATTTCCTTACCTTATTAACATCTTCGCTATTGATTTGGGCATCAATGAGAAAAGATTTACCAACACTAATTTTATTCAATACAATTTGGATAATGATATCTTTAACAATTATAATAAGAAACCTAATATGAATCCAACACAAATAGCACAACAAATTATCGCAAACTACCAAAAAAACCCAGGTCAGATTGTAAACACACCAACAAAGACAAAACCTATATTCGTTATAAGAGTACCTATGTCACTTACCGGTCCGGAAATACAAAACGTAAAAGATGCGGTTTATAAAGAATTGGAAAACGAATATCATATCTTATTTGCTTCAACCCCTTTAAATGATTTTCAGTTTGAAATGTATAACGCTGATAAGATTGAAATGCAAAAGTGGAATGAATTAGTCAATAGGATTTTAAAATAAATTTGGTAATACGAAAAAATTATCGTATATTTGAATAAATTAACAATTAAACACGGAGGAAACTATGAAATGTATTAAATGTATTAAGGTAGCCAAAGGCTATGAATTGGATGAAATTCGCAGGGTAGATGACATCGAAGCGGAAGAAAAAGTAAAGGTAGGATATTGGAAATTCGTACCAAAAAGTGAGTGGAAACTTGCAACTCGTAAAGTGAAAGTAGTAGAAGTGGTGAGTGTGAGTGAACCAACCGAAGAACTTTCTATTGAGGAAAAAAAATTAAAACGTAAAAAGAATGACAAAAAGTAATAGCAACAAAATTGTTGAATTGTATCCTGAAATGTTTACATTCACAATGAGAGGTTATGAGCATAATATCTTTGAGAAGGGATATAATAAAGCTCTTGCTTACATCCACAAGCATATAAAGTGGACTAGAAGTATTGATTACATAGAACAAACAAATCCATACAAATATGAATTCGCTATTGGAGATGGTTGGTTTAAAATTGTTTATGAATTGGTAGATGGTATTAAAGTAAATGACCTAAAAAAAGGTGATTGGGTTACAAAGGTGACACAATGTAAAGAAAAATTTGGTGGGTTACGTTTTTATGTAACGGGCACATCGGATAAGAATTGGGCATTGATTAGAAACGCCGAACAAAAATCGTATGGAGTATGTGAGGAAACTGGTTCAGAAGTTGAAGTTGGTACTTGGACTCAGGGTTGGACACGAACAATGTGTCGTCAATATGCACTTAAAACATATTATGATAAGTTGGATAAAAACGAGTTTGCAACTCCTCTTAAATTTGATGATTGTTGGAAAGCGGGTGTTAAAGAACAAACCATTGTGACCAAAAGAAAAAAGAAATGAGTTTAGCTCAAAGAGAATTAGGCGAAATATTTCGTAACGATATAAAAAAAGAAATGAGTACAAAGCATATTGATATAATCAGATTTGATAATTCTAAAATCCATATTAAAGAATATCTGAATGGACAGCAGTTACCAAGTACCCTAACATATCAGCCGGCAATTATTAAAATGATTGGAGCAAGATTGTTAGTTATTAATCCTGATAACAACGAGGAATATTACGATTGTCGATATGAAGATTGTACTATAAAAAGAGTAAACGGATAAAAAATAAAACTATGAAAAAATTTAATTGGGGAAACTTATTTGAATCAATTGGATACATTGGAATTGCATGTGTAGCATTTGGAATCTTAACATTTGCATTTACATTCATTTGGCAAATCATTAAATCAATATTTTAAAAACATATATTATGGGAACATTTATTTCATCGCTTATCATTTATGGATTTGCGGCAGCGGTATTGGGATTAGTTGGAAAACTAATTTACGATATCCAACAAAACAAAAAGAAAGACGAGCTTTGTAAACACGAGGCTGAGTTTGAAGCTAAAGAGCAGTTTCAAAAATTGGCAGGAATCGGACAACCAAAAAATGAACTTGATCCTGAAATTTGGAAATATATAGCAGATAAAGTTAGTAAGGAAGGATTTCCTGAATCGGACCAATCAATACCTGTGAGTACTACAAAGATAACTACAATTGATACAAACTTTGATAGTGATAAAGACCCACTAGCATCAGTACCAATGAGTAGAGTATCAAACGAAGCTAAACAAAAGATGGCAGAAATTGCTAAGCAGGATATAACAAACCAATTAGAGAAAAATGCTGATAAGTTTGCATCTATATTTCCTGAAGCAGTTGAATATACCGATGAATATTTTAAACCGGATTATTCTAATCAAACTAAATGTGGATGTGGACGTAGTGAAACAGGCTTTTGTACTGGATTGCATAGAATACCTAAAAAGGATTGGGCGGCCGGTGTAAGGGAAATTCCTGCTGAAAAACCAAAAAGAAAAACAACAAAGAAAACAAAATAAAATGGGTAAAGAAACATTTCAATTAGCAAAGCCGTTAGCGGACAGAGTACTTATCGAAAAAGAGGAAGTACAAACAAAAACAACAGGTGGTATTATCATTCCAGAAACCGCAAGAGCCGAAGATACAAAGATTGGTGTTGTAGTTTCAGTTGGTGAAGGTATTTACACAAATGATGGAGTTAAGATTCCAATGAGTGTAAAGGTAGGTGATAAAGTTATGATGCCGCAAATCGGAACGGCACAAATTGTGAAATTAGAAAACAAAGAATATTATTTGTTTAGAGAGCAAGAACTATTAATGATTATAAAATAAAAATATGGCAACAAAAGTATTAATTAAAACAGCAAAAGGTGACATGATAGCAGAGCTATATGATGAGACACCAATTACAACGGGTAACTTTATTAAGTTAATTGAGCAAGGATTTTACAATGGATTAAACTTTCATAGGGTTATTCCAAACTTTATGGTTCAGGGTGGATGTCCAAACGGTAGAGGTGATGGTGGTCCGGGTTATAAAATTCAATGTGAAGTTAATGCACCAAAACAATATCACGATAGAGGTGTATTGAGTATGGCACACGCCGGTCGAAATACTGGTGGTTCACAATTCTTTATTTGTCACAATAGAGCAGGAGTTGCGCACCTAGATGGTAATCACACTTGCTTTGGTAAAGTAATCGATGGAGTTGAAGTAGTGGACTTTATAAGACAAGGCGATGCTATATTTTCAATGGAAGTTATTAAAGATACAAACATTTAATTATGAATAGATATCACATTGAAGTTATAAGTAGTTCCGTTCGAAGCAAGAGAACGGTTGAGGCAGATGGTATATCTTGGTCAGAATCCGGTCTTTACGAATTTTGGAAACGAAATGTACAGGGTAAAGCAATTGGAGTTGCGTATTATCCAGTTAGTAAAACAATCATTGACAATATAGAATTTAACATTGAAGAAAATGATTGAGTTAAAAGAGTGGATTAAAGACGGGATTGATATTCGTAAAACAAACGAGGGGTATGTAGTATTCACAATACCAACCCAGCATTTCAATATCAAAGAGTTGGACGAATTAACACCTGAAAGATTCAGTAAGGAAGTTGAAAGGCAAGATAAAGCTAATGAACTTACAAGTGAATTATTGGGTGAAGCGTTTGGCAAAAGAGTTGAAGCTGGATTATTTAAAGATTTATTTGATTAGTATGTACTGGGATATATTCGGATACATAGGAACTATTGTGGTCCTTTATTCATTTATGATTGAAAACATTTACCGATTGCGTTTAATAAATTCAATCGGTTCTATGTTTTGGATAGTTTACGGATTAGGAATTATGGCATGGCCTACAATTATTGTAAATAGTTGCGTATTGATGATACATACCAGATGGTTTATAAAACACAGAAAAGAATGGCTAAAATAATTTATTTAGAAGATACGATTGCGTTAATGGCTAATAGTGGAAAACTTAATACGGTAAAACAAATAGCGAAGTTGGGCGAGTTTACTCAAACAAAAGATGGATATCGTTATATAGTTTTGAATCAAGATAAAAGAAACGATATCTGTCCAATACATAGTACATCGTTGAATGAGGACGGGAGTTGTAACAAATGTTTAGAAGAAAATAATAAATGAGAATAGAAAATCCTGAAAAACTATTGACAACACCTGTATTTGGTAGCGATGGACAGATGTGGATAGTAACCGAATGTACAAAATTGGCACTATCTACGAATGGACCTACATACGAATTCAAATTGGTAACCGATGTACCTGTTAAGAGTTCACCTAATCAGGTTTATTATAGTATGACGAAAGCAATAACTGAAACGGTAGAATTAACTTTGTATAAATCAGGGTATAAGAATAACGTTTTTGAATTGGTATGTAACGGAATGGTAGAACATGGATACATAAAGGATATAGATACAATGGATAAATTTATTTATAGATTAAAAGAAATGCTACCTACATGCTAACAATAGAAAATCATAAAAAACTTTTAGGTACTAAATTGAAATCAAAGGATTCAACTGAATGGCAAGTTGTATCAATTGAAGGGCATTTAAATCACTATGTAATGTATTTAGAAACGCTTGATGGATGGGAAAAAAAGGTGACACTACATAGGACACATAAAGGACACGCAGTAGGTGTATATGAAATGAATAGTAGCTCACATAGTGTTTTGGTATCATTGGATATTTTGCAGGATATGAAAAGATTTGCAACTCATTTAGAAAACTTAATTGGATGACAATACAAAATATAACCAAAATTTACGGTAGATTATTTTCATTTGGGAATGACCATACGGTACAATGTATAAAAGTAAATGAATGGGACGATGAATTTCATATTACTGAAAGTAGTTACACTTTTGAATTCGATATTTCATTGGATAGTGTTTCATTGGTATTGTGGTTAAAGAGGGTTAAAGATGACGAAAATAATGGCTGGAAAATGGAAAACAATTTAGTGGACGGTAGTATTTTCTTTTATATAAAGGATTTGTATTCATTGGATAGTTTTATGAAGGTATTGCAAAAGTATTTAGACGAAATTGAACCTGAAATAAAAAGTAATTTTTTTAGATAATGCTAACAATAGTAAATAGGGGATATCTAATAAGTGATTCGTTTTATGATAAAATGGGTATGTATTGGGTGGTGGATAAAATTATAGATAACACCGATGAATATCTAATCTTAATTGAAAATAGAAAAGGTCCAAAAGAATTATTTAGTTTGAAAAAAGAAAACTTATATGAGGTTGGATATCAATTAGGTTTACTGGATGATAATAGGCATATCAATAAGAATATGTTTAAGGTTAAAACATACATACCAATTGAAACTATAAGGGATAAAAAGTTATTGGTAATGAGAATGGCTGAAATGATTGATACTTCATACGATATATAAAACAAAGTATATGCTAACAATAGAAAACATAACGAAGTTATATAAGGCCGATGTTGGTATTTGGAGAATTGGCAGAGTAGAAACAATAAATACCGCATATCTATTCACATTAGTAAACCCAGTTGGACAACGAATACAAATTAATTTAGAACGTAATCCAATAGGTGTACAATATGAATTATGGTGTTGGGATAGTTACATAAACAATACACCACTACCTACCGCAGTTCCGAGGCGTAGAATGTTGGACAAGGATAAATTAAAAAAACCTGAAATATTAATAGAACAAATAAAACAATTATTATTAAAACAATAAATTATGGACATGTTTCAATTCATTTGGGGATTCTTAATAGGAATCGGAGTAGGTTTTATACTTGGATTGCTTATAGCGAAACGAGTTGTAAAAGATACGATTAGAAAGGTATTAAATAGTATGGGCTAATGCTGACAATAGAGCGGTTTAATAGATTAGTAGGTAGAACATTCGTTTTCCCTAATGTATGCGGTTGGACGATAACCGAAGCCGGCGAGTATATTAGTCCTGTCAGACATGATTGTCTTTATATAATGAAATTAAAATCGCACACTAATAAAAAAGAGGTTAGGTTTTCAATATACAGAAGTATCAATATAAAAGACAAGGGATATCGTTTGTACAATAGTATAAATGGTAGTTATATAGTTCTTAAATTAGAATCCTTTAAAGATATGAGAACCTTTACGGGTATTCTAACAAAAGAATTAGAAGATATAAATCAATTCATATGAATATAAACATAACGCCGGACAATGGCAGTTTGACAATGAAGGGTAGCGGTAAGGTACAAATTAAAACTTCAATACAAATATACGGAACGGGTACTAAAATGCCGGTAACGGTTGAAGCTGATTTTACAAATATTCCGCATCACTTACATCAAATCTATTTTCAATCATTAACACATCAATACAATACATCGGTAAGTGTATATAACAATACAAAGGATGACGAACCGAAAACAATTGCGGAAAAAAAGAGTGAATGGCGATTGAATAGAATTGTGGACATCATTAGTAAAGCAATAAAAAAATAGTATGCAAACATTTAGAAAAACAATAACGGACAAACGTTTAGAAGATTTATCAGATAAAGTACGAATGGGTACGCCGATATCAATGAGTGAAGCATTAGAGGTTATTGAGTATCAGCAGATGTTAAAAAAGTACAAACCAACTTTAAAGGATAGGATTATTAATTTCTTTAAAATAAAATAGTATGCTAACAATAGAAAACATACAAAAGATAGAAGGAGCTAAAATACATACACCGCACGCAAAGTGGATAGTAATGAGTATAGAGGAACGAAAAAATGATTACATTGTTAAAGTAAGATTTGAGTATGGTATTACGCGGGGTATAAAACATCCAAAGTATGTAAACTTTAAACTACTACGATATAATGAATTTAGTAGTACTCTAAATGAGTGGAGACTATATAATGACCAAGATAATGGTTATACAACACTAACAAAAGGATTATTAACTTTCAAAATGTTCGTTGGTATATTGGGTGGTCAATTACATAGTTTCAGTAATTAAAATTAAACAATATGCTAACAATAGAAAACATAGAGAATCTAAATAACGCAACTTTTAATTGTGGGGGACATGAATGGATGTTGTACGGAGTGGATATAAACAATATAGAATACAAATTTATTTTTATACCAATGGAAGATGGTATATTCAAACCGCAAAACGTACAATTAGTTTTATTAGATAGGACTAAAAAACGTAGAGCTAATGTAGTATTGGGTTATAGGTTATGGACAACCGATGGCAACAATACATACATTGAAACAAAGGACATACCAAATTGGACAAAATTAGTTGAAGTAGTTTACGAAAAGAAAATGATATATGCTAACAATAACAAATAAGGAATCTATAATAGGTAGTCCGATACAAACCAATAGTAACCCGAATGGTAGAACTAGATTTTGGACAGTACAAAGTATAAAGGAAGTTTTTACGTTTCACAACCCTATGGCTATGTATGAAATAATGGTAAGCAGAAAACTATCTATATTTGAGGACGAGGATATATTCATACACTTATATAGGATTGACCATAATGAAATAGGATATGAATTATCTATAAAGGACCAACCTAAAACAAACTTTAAAATGGTTATATCAAAGAATGAGTTAAAGGATATGAATAACTTATTAACGGGAATAGAAAACTTAATGAAAGGACAAGATTTATAATATATGCTAACAATAGAAAACATAGAAAAAATAAACGGGTATTCGTTGAATGTAAAAGGGAATAGTTACTACTTTTTAGGTTGGGATAATACTACAAGCGATGTGGCACACTTTACATTAAAAGACGATGTATCTGCATCTAATCCAATGATAAAGGTAACCCTATTTAAAAAGGGACGTATTGTTTTTGATGACATTCAAAAAAAGGATTGCTATGTTTATGGAGTTGCAGTTGATGGATTGATATTCCATTATACAAAAGAAAGGTTAAACACCCCATCGGAATTTAGGGATACAATTGAGCAAATACTAAATGGAATATAAATGCTAACAATAGAAAACGTACAAAGATTGAAGGGTAAGGTAATCGGACAGACGGGATACTATGTAGAATCAATAAAGCCGGTAATATTAATGGA
>Ga0315903_10011013_pt1 | contig 10704 bp, 15 predicted proteins | sample LakEriMetagenome_7_FD_203524 | JGI IMG/M metagenome (GOLD analysis project Ga0315903, IMG submission 203524) | Freshwater fungal communities from buoy surface, Lake Erie, Ohio, United States - Buoy 2 MA119 | ecosystem: Environmental > Aquatic > Freshwater > Lake | place: USA: Lake Erie, Ohio... | reverse complement strand
CAAGTTCGCCGTCTGCCGTGGCGCTGACTCCGCCAACCTTGCCCACCATCAGCTTGTCGAGTGGCAGGACATGATCACCGACCGGTTCGGGCTGCGTCCGTCGGGCTTCCGTGGCGTCTCGCCGCTGTTGCCGGCAATGGAAACCGCCCGATACTACATGACGGCCAGTGAGTTCTACTGGTTCAAGATCAAAATCGCCTCGATGTTCGGGCTGGCGATTTTCGGCGAGGACAACACCAGCGGCGCGCTTGGCTTCCAGTACAACCAAGGCACCGCCACGCCGCCAGAGACAGCCGTCAACAAGAAGCCGTTGCAGTACGACCTCAAGCCCGGTCTCAAGTTGCACCTCGGCAAAGACGCCCGCGCCGAGTTCCTCGAAAGCAAGTCACCGCCCGCCGAGTTCCTGTCCTACGCGAAGCATTCCATTCGGTTGATTCTGTCGGCGCTCAACATCCCGTACTGCCTGTGGGACAGCGAAGCCTCGAACTACTCCTCGATGCGCGGCGACTTCAACCTGTTCAAGCAGTCCATCCTAGAGGAACGGGACAAGAACCAGCAAGCCGCGCACGATGCGTTGGAGCACTTGCTCAAGTTTGACGATGCCGCCGGTACGCTGCCGGTAGGTCTGACCTACGACCTGATTGATTGGGAACTCATCCCCACGGCGACGTTCATTCTCGATCTGTCCAAGGAAGTTGACGCCGTAATGAAGAAGCTGGCCATCGGCGCGTGTACCTACGACGACGCCGCCCGCGAGCTTGGCAGCATCCGTTCGCACTCGGAGAACGTCCGCATTCAGGGCGAGGAAATTGCCGCTGCCAATGCCGCCAAGGTTCCGCTGGCCCGTGGCCCGAATCCGGGCGCGGCGCAGACTGACCCCGCCGGTTCCGACCCGCAACAATAAAGGGTAGCAACAATGAATCACGAACAACTCATTGCCGACTTGAAAGACGGAAAGCCCGTCGCCCTTTTCTTTGCATCTTCCGAACCTGTAACGGCTCACGCGGGGGAGGAAACCAACAAATCCCTGAAGGTACACGCAAAACTCCGTTCCCGTGAGCCGATTTTCCATCCGATGTTCAAGGCTCCCGTCATTCACGACTTCGCTACAATGACGATGCCTAACCGGATTGCAATGGACGACGAGCACGGCGCGGAGATCGGCTATTTGCGTCCGTCCCTGACGCAGTACGGCATCGAAGCGGACGGCGTTGTTTTTCACAACGACGACGACCCTCAGCACAGCGCGAACCGTATTCAGTGGAATCTGCGCAACAACATCCCGCAGCAGGCTTCGATTGACTTTCGCGGCGCGTACAAGGTCGAAGCCATTCCCGCCGGCAAGACCGTTGTTGTCAACGGCACCCCACGCGTCGGCCCGTTGTTCTGCATCCGTGATTGGACACTGAAGGCCGCCGCGATCTGCAAGGTAGGCGTGGATAACAGCACCAAAGCCGAAGCCATCTTCAGCATCGAAGCATTCACCGTAAAGGAGACGCCAGTGGAGACACCCGCCGCCGTAGTCGAAGAAGTCAAACCCATTTCCGCCGAGAAGCCCGTTGAAGCGCAAGCCGAGGGTGACAAAGCGAATCCCGCTCAGCTAGCCGAGGGCCAGAAGCCCGTTGAAGCGCCGCCAGCGGCCACGCCCGAACCACAACAGCCCGACCCCGTCGCCGCGCTGCAAGCGGTCGCTGTCGAGTTGGAACAAGCCAAGCAAACCATCGCCACGCTCACGAGCGAGTGCAATCAGTTGAAGGCCGACAAGGCCGCGCTGGACGCTCGCATCGCCACGCTCAGCGCCGGTGCCGCGCCTGTTCCGCCGACGCCGCCCACCGGCCCAGCGACGTACCGGGAAGCCCTGTCGCTGATTGCGACCGAGCACCCGCAATGGCCGGTCTGGCAGGTACACGCCGAGGCGCAGAAACGCTTCGCCGCCCTGTTCTCCGCCTACAACCATCAACCGTAAGGAATTGACCCTAACATGGCAGACAATCGCGCCGACCTCGCCGGACTCCAAGTCCGACGCAACCCCTTCACCGTGCCGTGGCTCGCTAACCCGATCAAGGTTTCGACCACCGTCGCCTACATCTTCCCGCAGAAGTATGGCGCTGGCACCATTCAATCGGGCCGCTCACTGAGCGCCGCCCCGACGGCGGAAGATTTCGCCGACAACTCGCTGGCTGTCACCCTGACGGAAAAGATTGACCGTCAGACGATTGACGACCGGATTCTCGCGCAGTACGGCGGTCTTGCCGGCGCGCAAGTGGCGATGGCCACGCGGGCGCACTTGATCGTCCAGAAGAATCTGGAGCAGTTGTTCGCCGAGCAGGTGCTCGACGGCGGCGCGACCGTGCCGTCGGCCAGCACCAACTGGCTCAGCGACCTCAAGAACGCCGCGTTCACGGTCTCCGACTACTGCAACGCCCGCATGGGTTTGGTTTGCGGCCAGTCGCTCTATCTCCAACTGATCGCCGACAGCGGCATCGTGGCGGAGATGGCCAAGCAGCCGACGCTGTTGACCAGCAACGGCAACCCCGAAGGCGTCCGTCTCGCCCGCCGGCAGCTGCTCGCCGCCGCGATTGGCGTGGACGAGATCATCGTCGGCGGCACGGACGTTTGGGATGCCGCCAGCATCACGAACGACACCTGCGTCGCCGTCATGGCGCTGCCTTCCGCTGGCATGACCTGCCAAGAGGAAGTTCAAGCCCTCGCCTACGTGCAGCAAGTGGTTGGCCCGGACAGCAACTACTTCAGTGCGACCTCGCACTACAGCGACGACAAGAAGGCGAACGTCGTGGACGTTTGGACGAACGCCCTCGTGGATGTCGTCAACGCCGAACTGATTCAGCTCGTCAAGTTGAGCTAACCAACCCACTCGCCAGCGGCGGGGGCCGGTCAAGCCGGCTCCCGCCAACGGCAGGAGACACACAATGAAGAAACTTCTCACCATCGCCGGGGGCATCACCGTGGTTGGCGTTGCGTTGGTTTTCGCGCAAGCCACGACCACGTTGCCATATTTGGATTACCTCGGCCTACACATCGGGGCCAAGTCAACCGACAAGATTGGCTTTTACGGCAAAACTCCGATTGTTCAGCCGGCTGGAAACATCGTCCTGACCTCCGGTTGTGCCGCGGCGGAGATTCAGGTCAAGGTCAACACACTTCACTCCAACCTTGTTAACCTCGGTCTCATTAAAACCAACGCCCCCTAGGCACCCATGAAACGCATCCTCCTCATTGGCGCGGCGGTGGTGGGCGTTGTCCTGTTCGCCCGCGCCGAAATGCTGCGCGTCACCACCAGCATCACCACCAGCACGAACGCCAACGTCACGGCGCAAGCCGACGTTTACGGCGTGCTCCGGCGGGCCGTTATCACCGTGAGCGGCGGGACTTCGACCGTGAGCGTGGCCGACAGCGACGGGACGGCGATTCTGAGCACGAACAACCTCACCGGCTCCTACACTTGGACGGGCACGGCCTACATCGCCCGTGCAGTGGTCACAACCACCAACAGCGCATGGGCTGCAACCAACGCAGCCGCGACCGTCAGTATCCTCTGGACGGTCGAGCAGTGAATCCAGAGGCGGGGAGGCCAACCCTTCCCGCCTCTTTCGCTTATGCCCGGCCCATTCAATAGCGACAAGTTCTTCGGTGACCGGTTCTTCGCCGAGTCCTTCACCGTCGGCACGGCGGTGTATCGCGTCGTGTTCGCGCAAGACGAAGCCCCGGACGACAAGGGCGCGCTGTCCATGCGTCCCGGCACATGGGGCACCGGTGCCGTCCGCAAGACGGAATGCACCACCAAGCCCGCTTCCAATGCCGAGTGGACGCGGGACGCCGACAGCACCGTCTGGCGCGTGGATACCGTGCAAGACAGTGGCGACGTGTGGCAGATACGTTTCGTCAACTCGCCGCTGCGCAAGGGGGCGTAATGGCTCTCGCTGTCACCGCTAGCGTTCAAGACGGCATCACGCCGACGCTCGACGATCTCGCCCGGCAGTATCCGCAATTTTACAAGAAAGCGTTGATGGACTTGGGCAGTCGTTGGCGCAAGACCATCGCCCGCGAGATGCGCGCCGGTGCGCCTGCCGGTCAACCGTTCGCCCCGCTGCACCCGCTCACGCTCCGCACTCGACAGGAACGGATGGCAGCCATTCGAACGTCGCGTCGTCAACTGCGCGCCGAAGGCGTTGCTGCAACTTCGAAACGCGCCCGGTCGCTCACGCGCCGAAAAACGCTCTTGCAAGGATTCGGCGGCAGACTGCCGGGGCTGGTGGAATACTCAACCACTGACGGCGTGCGCGTCGGTTTCATCGGAGCCGTGTTCAAACGGTCAGACCGCGCCGGTGCGCGTTGGATGCGCCGTGAATCACGCGCATGGGACAAGGGCGAACGCCACTGGCTGCATCAGATGTACGGCGAAACGATTCCCTTTGCCAGCTATGCGCGGCCCGAACGCCAAGCCGTCGCGCCCCAGCAAACACGGTGGAGCGCCGACGCCGAGGCGACCATTCGCAACTCAATCCAAGCACGCATTGATGCCGCCGCCGCGAAGAAGGTCAATGCGTTTCTGACGCCAAAAGTGGGGAGCCTATGATCACCATCAGCGAAGTCATTGCCGATGCCGCTGCCGCCATTCAGGCCAACTCGGCGCTGGCAACGTGGATTTCCACGAACTTTCCCGGCGAGTCGTTGCGCATCCAAATCGGCGAGGATGCCGCCGCACCCTTGGGCGAGGAACACGCGCCGTTCGTGGTGCTGTTGCCGGCGATGCAACCCTACGACGTTGGCACCGCCGTTCAGGAGCGCCGCCCGTCGTTTGACGTGGAATGGGGCGTTGTCTCGAATGCCTCCACCACCGCGCCCGCGACCGGCATCATCACCTATACCGGCCACACGCTACGCGACGAAATGGGGATGAAACTCTACGACGTGCTGATTGCACAGTTCGGCGAAAACCTCGGCAACGTCAGTTATCAACTCATGGGCGCGGCCCCGCTATGGGAAGGCGGCATGACCGTAACGCTTCAGTATTGGCCCGGTATCAAGACCGAGCCGACGGCCTAAACAATAAAGGGTGTAACAGGAGAACCTAAACAACATGGCAGCGACCCCATCAACCATTACCTACAAAAGCGGATTCAACGGCACCGTTGAGGACGGAACGACTTCATGGGCGCAAGCCCGCAACATCACGCTTCCCGACTACACCGGCGGCTTCGTCGAGGAATTGACCCTGAGCGGCCCGCAGGTGTTCCCGGAGGGGCAGACTTCGTTCGGGCAGTTCTCGTTTGAGATTCCGCAGGACGGCACCGCTTGCCTCGTGAGCGCCACGCAGAAAACGTGGATCATCAAGGGCGGGCCGATTGCGAACGCCAACGGCATCAGCGCCAGCGGCCATTGCATCGGCGACAACGGCGGCACCATGACTCGCGGCTCAAGCGCCGTGCGCACCGTGACCGTCAAGCTTGCGGCCAACTTTGCGACCGTGGCCTAAGTATGGCACTGACCCGCGCTGAAATCCTCGCCAGCGGCAAGAACCTTGTCGTGCCGCTGAATGTCCCGCCGATTGGCGAAGTTCACCTGTTACGCTGGACGGGCACCCAGCGTGCCGAGTGGGATGCGTTCGTCCAGAACATCACCAACGACAACGGCACAATCAGCAAGCCCGCCGAAATGCGGGCGACGGCGGTGCAAATGGGCGTGTGCAATCCAGACGGAACGTTGATGTTCAAGCCGCAGGACGTGGACGAACTGTTGAAACAACCCGCCGACTGGCAGGAGGTCGTGTTCGTCGCCCTGTGCGCGCTGAACAAGCTCACGAAGTTCGACGCGAGGATGAGCGCGCAGGATTTTTTTACGCGCATCCAGCCGTCCTGACATGGCTGCGCATCGCCGAGGCGACGGGTCGCACGGTAGCCGAGGCGCAAAAGACGGTTGACAGCGCGGAATATAGCCAATGGTTACGATACTTCGAGCACTTGGAAGCGGAGCGGCACGAGCAGGCCGGCAAGCGGCGCTGTCCGTTGCTGGGCTAGTGTCACTTGGCCGTGATGGTCAACGTGCCGCCCTTGTACTCCGCAACCGCGTCGCCGCTCGTCCACTTGTTGGTGCCGGTGACCGACCAACTGGAACCACTGCGCACCAGCCAGCCGTTGATTTCTCGCTCGTCCATCGGTTTCAAGTCGGCCCGCCAGTACGTTTCACGAACGCACTTGCCGCGCTCAATAAAACAGCCCCAGCCGTAGCCGTTGCGATTGTAGCCGATGCTGTCGGCGCTCTGGCCGTCCGGGCGGCCATAGCGGGCCTTGAGTTGCGCCAACGTCTCACCGACGCGGGCCTCTGCCGTCAACACCGCCGCGAACATCACCGCGACAATCAAGGTAGTTTTCATGGGTCAAGCCTAGTCCTTTCCCCCTTATTGTCAACATGAGCGCCATCGTCACCCAACTCGATCTCCGCGTCCGTGGCGTCGCCGAGGCCGTCAGCGGCTTGAACCAAGTGGCACGGGCTTCGCGTGGCGTGGCGGATTCCGCCGGTCAATTCCGCAAGGGCTTGCTGGCAACCGGTCAGTTCGGCATGTCCAAGCGCATGATTGGCGACGTGCTCGACCTCGGTACACTGGCCGGTGGCGTGGGCCTCGGCGGCGGGATTGCCGGGCTGGGGATTCTCGCCGTGTCGTCTTACTTCTCCGCCATGAAAGAGGAAGTCGGCAAGCATAACGACTTCTTGCGCGACCAAGGCTACAAGGCCAAGGGCTTTTGGGGGCAGATATTCGGCACCGACTTGGAGATTGACCCGCAAGCGATGGGGGCGCGGCTGGAGCGGCAGCGCAATGCGTTGGAGAAATCCATTGCCGCTACGATCAAGGCCGGTGGGCGCGAGACGATTGCCGAGCAGTTGCAACGGGAGGAAACCGCGCTCTTCGGCAGCGACCTCGGCATCAGTGCCAAGCAGCGCCGGGAGTTCCGCAACGAACGCTTGCGGGAACTCCAGCAAGAGCGCGACGAACAAGAGCGCACCGACAAAGAGCGCGAAGATCGCCGCCAACGCTGGCAGCAAGGCGAGGAGGCATTCCAGCGCCGGCAGTCCAATGCGATGGCGACCGTATGGGAGCAGGCCGCGAAAGACCGAAAGCTAGGGCGCACCGGCACCGATGCGCAGCTTTTCCTTGACCTGTACGCGAAGCGGCAAACCGGACAGTTCGGCGGCGACTTCGCTAGTCAGTGGGAGTTTTTCCAAGACCAGAACAACGACAAGCGCGCCAAACTGCGGGAGATGGAAGGCGACCTAGAACGCGGACAACGCGAACTTGACGCAGTTCGCCGCACCTATCTCAACAACACAATCGCCGACATTTCCAAAGGCCCGCAGTATTCCGACATTACGCTGGCCGGCAGTCATCAGGCGCGAATGGATGCCAACGCGCAGACGTGGGACGAGACGTGGAAAGACGAACTCCAAACCGCCAACGGCTATCTGGCCACGATTGCCAGCAAAATCGAAACCACCGGCATTTATCAGTTGAACTAACATGGCCGCTTCCGTCACCAGCATCAGCGAACTGCCGCAACCGGAAAGCACGTACTCGGCGATCATCACCAGCCAAAAGCGCGTGCGCGAGTTCCTTGTGTACCTGTCGGCAGGCGACAACACCGGCGGCGATATAGCGGTAAACGCCGACTTGACCGGCACGGGCGGGTTGAAGATTCCCGCCATCAACGACGCCTACGGCGCAACCGCGTTGCGCGTCCTGACCAAATCGGCCAAGATCAAGGACAAGAACAACCGGCGGCTTTACTTGGTCACTGTCGAGTACGGTATCCGCGAGAATGCCGGTGGCGGCTCGATCTCGGTTGACCCGTGGGACAGAGCCAAAAGCTACAGCTATTCCTCGGTCGAATACGAGTACGACCTCGAAACCGATTTTCGGCCCGCCGGCAGCGGCGGCGCGCAGAAAGTCTTGAACACGGCGGACGACCTGTTCGCGCAGCCGATCAAGGCGCGGCGCATCAATACCGTTGTCACCGTTCGGTACGCCGCGAAGGTTTCGACCTACAATTACGCCACGCAGGCCGCGCTGATTGATTCCATCAACGACGGCAACTTCACCATCAACGGCGTCACGTTCGCCGCGTACAAGTGCCTCTGCCGGGACGTGGTAGCCGCGCAACAGACGTGGGTGGACGCCGCCGGGACGGAAACCGCCTACTACGATATTGCGATCATCATCGAAACCACGTCCAACGCCAACGGGTTCAACCTGCCCGTCATCAGCAAGGGCTACCGGTACAAGAGCGGTTCCGACCGCAAGCGAGCTATGACCCAAGACGTGCCGGCGCGCCCGACGCCGCAACCGGTCTTGTTGGATGCCAGCGGCGCAGTCACCACTACGCCTTATGAGAAAACCTTCTGGCCGCATCGCGTCGCCACATGGGGCAGCGGCCTGTGAGTGCGGTCGGGTTCACGCCGCAGGACGCCGCCCGGATTGCCGCCGTCGTCAAGCACGTCGAGCGCAGCGTCCCGCCCACCGGTACCGACGAGGCCATCCCCCGCGATGATGATATCCCGGACTGGAAGCGCGTCATTGTCGCCAAGGACGGCGGCAGCGACGGCACCGCCTCCACGCGGGCTTCGTGGACGTACACGATCAAGGAACTCGACGGCTCCACCACGATTGCAACCGCCGTGGCCGTGGCCCGCGCCCGCCCGCTGGGGCCGATGGAATACGGCAACGAAGTAGCGTCACCGGCCTACGGTCTAGCCTTCCACGATGGCACCAACTGGAAACTATGGGACGCCGGCGAGACCGCCCGCCTGACCGCGTTGTCGCCGCATACCGATTTCCAAGTGGACGACACCAACCGCAAAATGCAGATCAAATCCCGTGCCGTGCTCGTGCCGTGTACCGCCTCGGAATCCGGTTGGACGGACAAGTACACCAACGGCCAGGCCTGCTCCTAAGTTATGGCGAACGCAATCCAGTGGCGAAACGGCGGCATCCTCTGGAAAAATGGCGGCGTGGCGTTTAACGCGGCCTGTTGCTGCGATGATACCGACCCGTGCGATTGGGAGTCTATTCTCGCCACTGTCACGGGCTTGTCCTTGTGCAGTTGCGCCGACCTCTTTGCGCTGGGCGAGGGCTATGTGTTCCAGAACCTGTCACTTTACTCAATGCCGGTCACGCTGACGAAATCCACCGGCTGCTGCTTCGAGGCGCAAATCGGCACCGTGGACTTGTACTCATTCGACATCACCGAAGATCCGCCGTGCACGACGCTGACGTTCGTCGCCACAATCCCGCTCGCGTTGTTCGCCTATTGCTGGTCTGGCAATACGGTCAACGTGATTCAGGCTACGGGGCTTGGCGGGTACGGCTTAGAGACGGCGCAATGGAGCGACGGCGGCGTAAACGGCTGGACTGACTGGCCCAACCCGAACTTCGGCACCTTCACGCGCTTCACCGCAGACTGCCCAAGTCCGGGCATCCTCACCAGCGGCGGCACGGTCACATTGGAGGCACCGTGAAGGCTTGGACGGCAACGCAAGCGTGTCGCAGCCGCGCCCATTGCGCCTCGTGTCTCGACGGCAAGTGGCACAAGCTCGACGCCTGCCCGTTTGGCGTCACCGTCGCGCCGTCGCCGCAATTGGACGCCGCGCTCCAAGCGCAAGCCCGTGGCGAGGTGTACGCACCGCCGGGCCGGTGCAAAGGCTGCGGTAACTAGCTCAACAATAAAGGGTGAACCACCATGATTGTCTGGCATTACTACGATATCAAAGACGGCACCTTCTATGACCCGTGGCAAGGTTGCCGGCAGGTGTTCTCCTTCGACGTGACCAAGGGCGACACCGTTGAATCGCGGCTGGCCGTCACATGGGGCAAGGCCACTGTGGCAGCGGCCACCGGCATTCCCACCTCGGCGTTCCGCTTCCCGCTTACCGATTACGCCGACGACATCATCACGGCCTTTAAGACCAGCGAGCAACGCGCCGATGAGGACGATCTCACGCTGGCTGGTTCGGGCTTCTACAGTGCGAGTACTTGGCACACTATCGGTTATGGCTGTATCAGCACGCGCTACGTTTGGCCACTCGCCACGACCGGCGGGCTGTTCTGTTTCGAGTATGCGCTGCTCAAGTCAAGCGCCGTGACGATGCGCTTGCCGTCGGGCGTCATTCCGCTGTGGGCTGAGGTGCCCGTGCCCGTGTACGTTGGCGACGAAGCCAGCGCCCCGACCAGCACCACCGGCGCGCTCTACTCCGGCACCGTCACGGCTGGCACGAACACCGCCACGATCACCGTTGCCGGCATGACCGCGACCGGCACCGTCGTACCGATTCTCTACAACGCGCCATTCTCAACGACTATCCGCGCCACTTGCCAGAGCGGTTCGGTGCTCGTCACCCTCGGCGGCGTCGCCCCGTCCAATACCACCGTCAAGGTCAAGGTGGAGAGTTTAGCATGATGAGAAATATCATTGCCGCGCTGGTGCTGTTGCTGCCGTTTGGCGTCATGGCGCAGACGAACTACCTCAACGCCGAAGTGGTGCTGTTCAGCAACGCCGTATTTACCGGCGCAATCACCCTCAACGGCGGCGCGCTAACCGTCAGCAACAACACGCTCAAACTCAACGGGGCGGCGGTTACTAGCGGCTTGTCCACCAACGACATGCTGGCGTTGATGTGGGCCAACGGCGGCACCAA
>Ga0315903_10011007_pt1 | contig 10704 bp, 15 predicted proteins | sample LakEriMetagenome_7_FD_203524 | JGI IMG/M metagenome (GOLD analysis project Ga0315903, IMG submission 203524) | Freshwater fungal communities from buoy surface, Lake Erie, Ohio, United States - Buoy 2 MA119 | ecosystem: Environmental > Aquatic > Freshwater > Lake | place: USA: Lake Erie, Ohio... | reverse complement strand
TAAGTTTTAGTTTTGTAAATGTTGCCATTGTATTTTCCTTATCCGAATATTTGTGCGGCTAGTATTGGTTGGTCATCGTCTGCTGGTGGTACTGTTAATGCTGCCCACTCAAGTCCTGTTGCGGTTCCTGAGTTAGCCTTTAAGTAATATCCATCTACCCCAACAGTTAGTTTACCTGTTGTATCGGCTGCAGTTCCTACAATCAAATCGCCTTTAGCGTCAAAGACTGTATTAGAGATTGCTGTAGCCAAATCAAATGCGGTAAATGTAATTACCTCAAGTATATCAGATGCAGCCAATGCTGCTAAAGATGTAACGCTAGTTCCATTAGATGCTGTGTAATCTGTACCACGAAGTAATAGAACACCATTTAGATATACCTGCTCTTTACCTGCTAGGTATGAAAGTGTTAGACCATTAGCATCTGCTCCAGACACTGAGGTCTCTCCGCCAGTTGCTACATACTTATAACGGAAGATTTCTGCAGTAGAGGAAATAGAACCCCAAGCAGAACCTGACCAAGCAAACATAGTATTAGATACCGAGTTCCAATATAGAGCACCAGTTAAAAGCGCATTGCCATCATTATCTACAGATGGAGCAGATGACTTAGCACCTAGGTATCTATCATCAAAGTTATCATAAGTTGTAGCAGCGGCAGCAGCGGAGGCTGCGGCAGCAGTAGCAGAACCAGCAACTGTGTCTACATAGACCTTAGTTGCAGCGTCAGCATTACTTGTAGGAGTTCCTAGTCCAGTTACTTTAAAGTTATTAGCATCTAGGTTACCTAATAGTTGACCAGTAGTTCTATTTAGATATGTACCTGAAAGGCTAATAGCACCAGTGTTACCATCAACAGATAAAACTGCATCTGTCGGGGTTAATAGTTCTTGCCAGTTACCTAATGTAGTAGCAGGTGAGGCGGTAAGAATAAATGATTTGTTAACATCTGTGCGAACTGCAACGTCACCAGTCTGTGCAGTTAAAGCAAGCATATTAGCCTCTGAGTTAACTACCTGTGTAGTAGTAATAGCAAGGGCAGGCAATTGATTAGTAGGAATTAATCCACTACCATCAAGGGAAGCAATACCATTGTTAGCACCCTTTTGGTCAGTTAAATACTTAAGGGTAACTGCATCTTGATTAGATGTAGGGTCAGCAAGACCTGTAATCTTCTGAGCATTTAATGCTACAGAAGCAGTAGGTGCTGCCATCTGGTCTAAACGAGATGTGCGTACCTGTGTGTCAAAGTCTGAGATAGTTGAAGCAGCCTGAGTTCCTGTATGGTTAGCACGGGCTAGTGGGTCAGTCGCTAACTTGCTAAGTGCAATAGCAGCACTAGCATTAATATCAGCATTGACGATAGTTCCGTCTACTAAGTCAGCAGATGTAATAGAACTGTTAAGGCTTAACTTACCATAAGTAATACCAGCAGATGCATTGATGTCACCATTTACGATAGTACCATCAGTAATCATTGCGCTAGTTACTGTGCCAGAATCGGCTGCAGTAATAGCAGTTCCTGAAATCTTAGTCTTGTCAATTGCAGCAGAAGCATTAATATCTGCGTTAACAATTGTGCCAGTACCAATAGAAGTAACTAGGTTGACTGCGCCAGTACCATCAAATGATACGGCAGATGCTTCTACATCTCCAGTTAGTTGGAAGTTACGGGCTGTCTGTAAAGCAGTTGCAGTAGCAGCATTACCTGTTGCACTACCTGCAGTACCAGATACGTTACCTGTTACGTTACCTGTCAGGTTACCTGTGAAGGTACCAGCAATAGCGCCAGTACCAGTAATGGTAGGGCTAGTTAAAGTCTTGTTGGTTAATGTCTGTGTGCCAGTTGTAGTAACTACATTTGCAAGAGTTAATCCGTGTGCAGTTGTAGTATTCTCGCTGTGTTGATTAGCCTCACGGTAATCTCTACCAATTGCCATATGGCGCACTACAGCACCAGCAGAGTGGGCTACACCAGATGAACCATCGATACCACGAGTAATAGTAAGAGTGTTGGTTGAGACCGCCGTTACATCTACAATTTCTTCGAGGGCTGTATCTGGGTCAATCACCACCGTAAAGGTTTCGCCAGCAGTAATTGTGGCTCCACCTAACAAAGAGGTTCCAGATACTACGGTGGCTGAACCATCAGAGTTATTTAAGGCTGCAGATAGTGTAGTCTGTTGAGAGCGGGATGAGTATTTGCGTGTTGTCATTTAGTTACCTATCGACTGTAGTGGACTCGAATTGGATATAAGGTTTGCTGTCTTTGAGTTTCCTCATTTAAGCGTTGTGTATATAGTGCATATAGTTGTTTAGTTGCGGTCTGTGATGCACCATAAGGACGCTTACTATCTGTCTCGTCTGCTTGTGGGCTAACTTGGCTAGCACGTGCAGGGTCAAGGTAGGTAAGCAAACGATAAGAAGCGCCAAGAACAATTACATCTTTACAGGATTCTGGCAAACCAGTTTGTGTTGAGAAGTCTTGATTGTTAGTTGTAAATGGTGCTGGGTCTGTAGAATAGACAACCTTTACGGTTCTACCAGGAGTAACATAGTCTCCAATGGTTACTGTCTGAGCATCAGTACCAAATACGGTAGATGCTTTAGAGTCCCAAGACCAGCGACGAATAGGAATCCATTCTTGAGATGGACCAACTGATTGCCACATAATAGTAAGAATGTTTTGGATGTTTAATCCATCAAAATCATAGGTTGTTTGAGCAGCATTAAATGTAAAGGTAGTTACCTTAGCGGCATAGATAGTAGAACCAGCAGCATTGATTGTATCGTTAATTGCCTTCTTAACTACATAACGTGGGAATGTAGGAGATATAGTAACCTTAGTATCTACTGTGTGTGTAGCAGCAGTGGTTCCTAGGTAGCCACGTCCATATGGAGATACTGTTGCCGTGTTAGCAATACGGTCAAATGAATCAATCCATAGTAACTCTTCATCAATCTCAACTGTTCCCTTACCCAGGTTTTCAGTTGACCCTAAGAATAGAACTGTAGGAGATGTAGATGATGATGTTAGTGTGGTTACTGCACTAGTTAAGTGTGTTGCTCTATCTTGTTGGTATGTATAACCTGCAAGGTTAATACTTACCTCATCAATTAAATCTGTTAATGTAGTTGTCATTAGAGGTCTATGCTCCGTAATGCAGCAGGTGCTGCTAATCCTGTAGTTGAAGCCAATTCATTGCAGATTCCATCAATATCTTTATAGTCAGCAGGGGTTGTTTTACCCGCTAATACATTCAAAGCACCAACGGTTGCAAGTCCAGTAGTACTAGCATAGACATTTGCTGCCCCTTGCTCATCAAGATATTGTGCTACATCAGTGATGCCAGCAAGACGGTTGAGTTCTGCTGTTAGACTACTACCTGCTTTACCAAGTGCCATTATTTATCCTATCTAGGTGTAATGATTTTCTTATTAGGTGTAACTAATTTTGATTTAGGTTCTTCTTTTGGCTTACCAAAGAATGCTCTATAGTAATGCTCATCAAATGAGAACCGTTTCATATGTGGAACAGTTGCTCCAGTATGGCAATACAGTGGAACTTCAGCCTTATCACATAGGGCAAAGAAGAATATATCTTCACCTATGAACTTAGTGCCTCTGCCCATCTCCATAAATAACTGACCATCTGGTGCTATCTCACGAAGTTTTGGAACTATACTGCGGTGCATTAGGACAAATCCCATACCCGCTGCATCTACCTTTATCAACTGATTAACTGGTAGTGGATGTATTCTGGTTAAACCAAAGCCACCATCACCATTATTAACGAAGTTAAATACTGTAGGTAGTGGAGCCATCAAAGGCTCTTCTGGTGTATCTGTAGTGAAGTATACTCCAGTAATTAATGGACGTTTTTCTACGTCTCTATTGTCCCATAATAACTTAAATTTTTCTGGACTGATTACTACATCTGAATCTATCCATAGTAACCACTCGTGTTCAGTCTTGTCATACCAGTAATCAATGGTTGTCTGTCTTTGTCTGGCAATTTGATTACCTTGACTTCTTAATGTTGATGCAAATTCTACGCCAGACTTTAACATTACATCTGTTACGCCTTGCATAAACTTGCCATCTACCATACCGTTGTCACACCATACAACTGCTATAGAATCTTTTGTCCCCTTGGTACTCATATTACCACTTAACCTTGTCCGCCCAGTAGGCTGCACTCATCTTACCTTTAGCAATATTTTTACGATGACGAGCCTTAAATGATTTTTGTCTTGCAGTTGGTTGCTTGTCACCAGTTACGCCTTGTTGTCCAAAGCGAATAGTTTTAACTTTGCTTCCTTCTTTAGCCACAACTACGTGGCTTTTTTTAGGGTGATTAGGAGTACGCTTTGGCTTGTTAAAACCAGATACTCCAGCCCTTTGTAATCTTGAATCTTTCACTTCTTTTTCCTTGCTACTGCAGCATTGTCTACAAGGTTTGGATATGGTCTACCAGCCTTCTTAGCCCTTGCTTTAGCAGCAGTTTTTTGTGCTGGTGTTAATTTCTTAGAAGTTTTCTTTGGGTTCTTCTTATCCCAGAATGCTTTTTTCATTTACCCCCCTTAATTATTTCTTTTGTCTTAGGGTCAATGCGAACTTTTTCGGAACCATCTTTACGAAGAATAACCACTACGCCGTCCCGCATAATAGATTTGTTCCAACCGTCGTGGCGTTTGCGTTGACCCGATGACATTATATTTCCTTAATTAGTATAGTAATTTGGCCACATACCAGTACGTTTTGATTCAGCAGCACGCTTTTTCATAAGGTCCGCAAGGGCTTTTTCCATACGTGCTTGCTCACTTTTTGGAAGTTTAGCAATTTTACGCATAGGTCCCTCACCTGGCACGGTTACACTAAACTTAGGGTCTAGGTTTTTAATTTTTTTCTTAGGGACATCATACATCTTGTCCATATTACTTCTTCTTTGTTGCTTTCTTCATTGTCTTCTTAACAGCCTTCTTCATTGGCTTGCCTGTCTTCTTGGCTTCTTTCTTTGCCATTGCCATACCTTTTGCTGTGTAAGCAAACTCTTTCATTCCTACTTTTGGCATTAGATTTGTCCTATCTCTTTCATTACGGTTGCGGCTTTTGGAGTTATATCTTTAGTCTTAGGCATAGTGTCCGCATTATACGCTGTACCTAATACTTCTGAAGCCCTATGCGCTTCTTGTACGTGACGCATAGTTGTTCCTGCTGGTTGTATTCCTTGTGCTCTTGCGTCCCGATAAGCCTGCAACTCAGAGTTCCATTTCTTATCTGGAATATCTCGTTTAGCATCTCCAGAGTTCATCTGAAGAGTTAATCCTTTACACCCAAAACATCCTTCAATTGGTTCTGGATGATGTTCCCAGTGTTTCATATATCCCCTATATTGCTGTGAAGTTTGCTTCTGTTATTCCTATATTGGCTGCAATTAATGCTGCCTTAGTTGTGTCATTAACCGTATGATTATGACCACCAATGTAAAACTCTTCATATGTTTCTACACTTGGGTCTAATGGATAGCGATTAATTCTATATGTTCCATTTTGTTTTACTACGGATTTGCTAACATTCTTTTTATAGAAATAGAACAAACGGTGTTTACCAATTGGTCCTTCTTCTACATTAGGTGTAGTAAATATATAATCTGCCATCATTCTCCTTAATGAACTTACTGTAAGGCTAGAGTTTCCCCTAGCCCTACCGTCAATCAACTAAGCGATTGAAGAACCTGATTCGATTCTGTATAGTGCTTCTTCACGGTAGCGAGCAAATCCTAATACGCCGTACCAACCCATTGGGCGGTGACGCATCAAGCGGTCAACTACTGGTCCGATTACTACGTGTGGCTCTTCGGCAACTGCCTCAGCCAATGCCTGTTGTCCAGCAAGGATTGTGCGGTACACCTTTGCAGATGAAGCACCGTCAGTTGCTGAGTACAGACGTGGAGACTCTACGAAGTATGCACCCTCGTATGTTCCGATTTCTCCTGCCCAGATACGGTCTTGTGCAGAGCCGTATTGGTTAGGAAGTAACCATCCTGCAGAACCTGTCTCAGCACGAAGGTCGTGTGAAACTTCTGGGTGGATACCACACCAGTATAGGCTACCCTTGCGAGCAACAGCCTTGTTAGCACGTAACTTGGCTACAGCCTTGCGTAGGTTTGCAGATGAAATTGTTGCAGCAGCAGTAATTGTTGCTGTTGAAGTTGCGGTTGAACCTGAATAGATTACGTTTGAACCGCCACGCAATGTTGTCATTGCTACGGAATCGATAGAATCTGCTAGGTTGAAAGCAATAATGTTTGCAATTGCAGGGTCTACATCTGCAAGAGAGAATAACTCTAATGCACGAGTTACCAACACTGAGTTACCGTACTCTGCAAGAGTAATGGTTACTGATGTTGGTGTTGACATTGCTACTGCATCTGGGTCAGTTGTCTCTGTCAGAGCAGTTGTTGCTACTGAAAGGTCAACATAACGTTGTAGAACAACGGTTGAGCCAGGGATTGCTTGACGTGCTGGACGCTTATCTGCGACTGAACGAATTAGTGGTTCAGAACGGAGAGCGAATTCAAGAAGACGGTCATACGCCTTCTGGACTAGACCAGCACCACCAGCGGTTCCGCCTAAAGAAGCGGAGTCTGTTGATACATATGCCATATCGTCACCTCCAAGTGACTATGAACGGAATTATTGTGAGCGAAGTACATCCAATAATGCATCCATTGAATCTGCATTATCAATGCGAAGATTTAAGTCTTCTGCTCGGTCTGGGGTCATAGCATTTTGGGTGAGTACATCTTGCTGCCTTAAGGCGGCTCTATCTACTTCACTTACTTTTGGCTCCTCAGTAGCAACTGTAATTCCGAATAAATCAGCGTTATCATCGAGCCAGTTATTCACTGTCTCTTCGTTAACCTCTTCTAAATCCTTAAGAACTAATCTTGCTGCTTTAAGGTTGACACCCTTCTTTTCTAGGACCTCTTTGACTGTACGCTCACGCTGCACCTTGGATAATCCCTCAAGTTGCTCAGTGAGTTCCTTAATACGCTTTTCATCGTTGCGCTTGGCTTTCCGCAATTTTTTAAGTAAATCGCTTCCTTCCAATTGCACACCGTTGTCGGTATCTAGGTCGTCTTCGTCTTCATCCCAGTAGTTGTTGCTCATAGCAACCCACCCTTCTATTCGTTGTAGTCGCAAGCCTCAAGTCAATTCGGGGAAATTGGTTGGCTCTTGCTATCGGTCTAGTACGCTATGTGAGGCCGATGGATTCACATAGGATTCTATTTGTTTAAATCATACCTCTGGCTTGAGAAGCAAATGACCTGCTACCTGCTACTCCAGAACGTCTGGAAAATCTTGCTCCTTCACGCTCTGCTAAATCTGCAAGTCTTTGAAGTTCAATAGCATTCTGGTCAAATGTTGCTGACACTGCTTGCTCTGTTGTGTAAGCCTGTGTTGGGGTTATACCAGTTTCAAATGATGTTAACCTTTGTGCTTCTGGTAATATTTGCGCTACTCTTCCAAATTGTGGACCTGCAGTTTGGAATGTCTGACCTTTAGAAACTAAGTCAGATGCTAGTTCTTCACTTACTTTAATTCCCTGCATACCACCCGCAGCAATTACTCCAGCCTTCTTGACCGTACGCTGTAATTGCTTTACACCCTCTGGGCCAGTTAATAATGCTGTAGCAAGTTGTGCTCTAGTTACTGTTGGATATGTCTTTGCTATCTGTTGTTTAACTGGGGCTGGTGCATTGTCAATTAAATCAAATACATCAGTAATAATTTCAACGCTTTCATCTACTGATTTACCAGTAGCCATAACTGTATTTAAAAATGTTTCATTTGCTAAGTCACCTAATGCTGAACGACGAAAGATGTCGCCTAATTTTTGTTGGGAGTTTATATACTCTGCAATAGTTGGAACATCAATAGCCTCACCCTTAAGGCGACGTTCCTGTAATTTAAATATACCACTGAATCTATTAGTGAATTCTGGAATAGACTTTTCTTCTTGTGCTTTATATAGAGCAAGATTGATTGAATCTTGTATAGATGCTCCATCTTTATAAAATCCAGAAACCAATCTATATAACTCAGATACATAAGGCTTAGATGCTTCTTCTTTGCTACCCATAAGCAATGCAAGGGTATTAATAAAGAAATCTCTAGCAAGTACTGGTCCAGTTGGCACAACTGGAGTATCGCCTACTTTTTTATCATCTTGTGTTGCTACTTTATTTGGAGTAAGCGCAAGGGTTACTGGGTCAACACTGAATCCCGCTGCTGCTGCTTGGGTTTTTAATTTTTCTGTTTGAACATCTGCGCCAGCAAAGACTTTTTCAAATTGGGCTCTAATTTTAGGGTCTTTAATCTGAGATACGTTTGCTCTTGCCTCTTCATAGGTAGTGGCTCTGGTTGTAGTAGCAGGTTGATTAGTAATGTTTCTTACAACATCAACTGGGCTTGGTTGTGCGTTTAATGCTGCAAGTTGACGCTCTAATTCTTTTGCTAACTTATCTGCCTCTGTTGGTTTCCTAGCCATTATGCTCCAAATCCAAGTGCTCTACCAAGTTCTGTTGCTGCATCAATTGCATTGTTAATTTCTGCTCTAGTCTTGTCTCTATTTGGGTGCTTAAGTGCAGCACGGGTTGCATCACCTACAGATACTGGTGGCACCTTGCCAATGACGCCATCTGGTCTGATTAACTTATCAATAAATGGGTCATTTAAATTAAGAGTATCAATATCAACTTCCCAAGCATCTGCAATTGCTCTTAATACTGGATTAACTAAATCTCTTACAGTTGCCCCAGGTGTCGTCTTAAGACGTTCTGCATATTGTGGATATTCAGCAGCAGCCTTGGCTGCTAATTGAGTCTTATAATCATTTGCACTAATCTTGCCACTAGCAATTTGCTTGGCAGCCTCTTGAATTTCTACCTCAGATACAGTACTTAGGTTAAATCCTCTAGCAACATTACGGGCTTCAGTAAGCGCATTTAAGGCTTTGGCTCCAAGAGTAGCCTCATCTTTAAAGTTTACCTTTGACCAGATAAAATCTCTAGTAAAAGACTTTGGGTCAAAGAAAGACGGATACTTAGTGGTAACAATATTTCTAACGGTTGCAGCAATATCTTCGGTTTTGCCAGACGGAGTAGTATCTTTAGCCTCACGGACAACGGTGTCTAATTGTTCGTTAGCCTTTTTGTTATAGGCTGCAACAAATGCCGCTATATCTTCTTTACTAAATTGACCAGTAAATTGAACATCTTCAGCAATGCTTTGAAGCAATTGTTTGGCTGCTGTAGGGGTAAGTTTAATGGCTTCCCTAGATATACTTTTTCCAGTGTCACCTTGTTTTGATTGTGCAACTAAAGCATTTAACGCTGCCTCTTGTTCTGGGGTCATTGGCTTCCGTCTTTCTTGGTGGCATCTTTCATAGTATCCTCTTCAAAGTAACGATTGATTAAAAGTTGCACTTTTGGGTGCCAAGTTTTTGAAATATCATTAATATAATCTATATAATTATTTTTTAATTTAGATTTATTTGGACTACCATATGGTAATTCTTGATAAGCAGATACGACAGTATTTCTTATCTCCATAAAAGTAGATATATCTTCCCATACTTTTGTCTTGCCGTATTTTTCCATCCAGGCTTTATTGTTTACAATTGCATTTAAGCCATAAGCATAACGGAAAGATTTATCTCCACGCACCGCATCATTATACTCTGTCCACCAGTCTTCGCTTTGGCTTCTAATGTATTCTCTTGCATAGGTTCTTCTAGCCTCTAGTAAATCTGGATAAGAACGTAAAGATTTATTTTCTCTACGGTCAGCAGCAACTTCTTTAAGTTTATCTGTAACCTCGTTATATAAAGCCCAAGCACGATTTACCTGTCTTTTTTGTTCTTCTTGCTTAGGATTTAACTTTAAGTTATTTAATAAACTGCCATCTGGAAGTTTTGTTTCTGGGTCATTTAATATCCTGTATACAGATAGATTAAATTCTTCTTTATTCATATCTACATCAAGGCCAAGCAAGCCGACCAATTCTGGATTTTGACTAGCAAGTTTTTCGGCTAAGCCAGTTGAATCTTCAAATATACGCTTGTAAGATTCATAGTTTGGCGCAATGTAAGACTTAGCACTTGAACCTTTAAAGGTGACTCTATCTAGCGGAAAGTTTGCACCCATCTTGGCAGTAAATTCAGCACCAGCAAGTTCACGAGCAGTCTTTTCGTTATTGGCAATCATTCTATACTTGTTAACCAATAAGTCATAAGCATCTTCATATATAGCCATTGGGTTGGTATCAACCTTTGCAGGTGCACCAAAGATAGACGCAAATGACCAACCTGCTCTGACCGCAAAGTTTTTTCTAGTATCACGATAAACAGTTTTAGCACCAGGGTATTTCATAATACCTAGTTCGTCTAATGTTCTGTAATAGTTGTGAACATCTTTCCAGGAGTTCAAGAAATCTTGATTGCCTTCAGGTCCGTTCAAATAAAACCAAGCATCTTTTGCCCAGCGTGGGACAAATGAAGATGTCCAATCAGTTTGTGGACCATATGGAAATAAAACATCATAGTTAGAGCCTAACCAGGACTTCATCAAGTCTTCCATATCTGGTTTACGCTTATAAATTTCTGCTACCGCTATATTAGAAAATATAGATGGCGATG
>Ga0315903_10011006_pt1 | contig 10706 bp, 11 predicted proteins | sample LakEriMetagenome_7_FD_203524 | JGI IMG/M metagenome (GOLD analysis project Ga0315903, IMG submission 203524) | Freshwater fungal communities from buoy surface, Lake Erie, Ohio, United States - Buoy 2 MA119 | ecosystem: Environmental > Aquatic > Freshwater > Lake | place: USA: Lake Erie, Ohio... | reverse complement strand
CATCGACGCCGCCAACTTCCTCGCGGGCGGCAAGTTCGACACCGGCAGCCCGGCGTCGTGGAACGAGGGCGACTTCACCTATGACGGCGTGGTGGACATCCTCGACGCCGCGAGCTTCCTCTCCAACGGCCTGTTCGACGCCGGCTCCTACAACCCGCCGCCGGGCCAGGCTGCCGGAATCGCGGCCGTGCCGGAGCCCTCGACGTTCGCGCTGCTGGCGGCCGCGGGCCTGACGCTCGCAGCCTTCCGCCGGCGGACGCGGTGAGCGGCTGCGCCGTGGCGACGGCTTCTGTAATCACGATCGTGCCGTCGCGTTTCCGGGCGCGACGGCACGTCTCGTTCTGGAGCGTCGTCGCGGCATCCGCGGCCGTCTTGCCGGTCATCGCGCCAGCCATGGCGGGCGACCGCGGCCTCGTGGACACGAGTCGCTCTCCGCAGGCGACGATGCAGATGGTCGATCTCGACGGCGTTCGCTGGTCGGGCGGCCTCCTCGGCGAGCGATTCATCGCCTGCCGCGACTCGATGATTCCGTATCTCTGGACGGTCCTGCGCGATCCGCAGGAAAGCCATGCCTGGGACAACTTCCTGATGGCGGCAGGGGAAGGGGAGGGCAGGGGAGACGGCCATCCCCATGGCCCGCCGTTCAACGATGGCGACTTCCTCAAGTGGCTGGAGGCCCGGATTCAGGCCGAGGCCGTGGCCCCGGCCGAGTCCGCGGCCGCCGCAGCCGCCGTGAACATGCCCGGCGTGGACGACATCATAGCCGTGATCGCGAAGGCGCAGCGGGACGACGGCTACCTCCACACGCCCACGATCGTCCGCCAGCGGCGGTCCACCGAGGCCGCGAAGGAGTTCGCCGACCGCGAGCACTTCGAGACCTACAACATGGGCCACCTGATGACGACGGCCTGCGTCCATCATCGGGCCACGGGCAAGACCTCGCTGCTCGACTGCGCGCGAAAGGCGGCCGACTACCTCGACCGCCTCGCCCGCGAACGGCCCGAGGAACTGGCTCGCAACGCCATCTGCCCAAGCCACGCCATGGGCGTCGTGGAGCTCTACCGCCAGACGCGGGAGCCGCGCTACCTCGAGCTTGCCCGCCGCCTGATCGAGATTCGATCGCTCGTGCCTCCGGAGATCGGCGGCGACCAGAACCAGGATCGGATTCCGTTTCGCGAGTCGCGCGAGGCCGTCGGCCATGCGGTGCGGGCCAACTACCTCTACGCCGGCGTGGCCGACCTCGTCGCCGAGGACGGCGACCGCACGCTCCTCGAACCGCTCCTGGCGATCGACCGCAACGTGGAGACCCGCAAGCGATACGTGACCGGCATGACGGGCGCGCTCTACGACGGCGCCTCGCCCGACGGAGCGCCGGCGAAACTGCATCCCGCGATCAAGACCGTGCACCAGGCCTACGGCCGCGACTACCAACTCCCGAACCTCACCGCCTACAACGAGACGTGCGCCACGATCGGCTACGGCATGTGGCTCTGGCGGATGCTGCTCGCCACGGGCGAGGCCCGCTATGCCGATCTCTTCGAGGAGACGCTCTACAACGGCATCCTGCCGGGCGTGAGCCTCGACGGCCGCAGCTACTTCTATGTCAATCCGCTGCGCAAGCTGCAGGATTTCAAGGTGCCGCTGCGGTGGTCGCGGTCGCGCATGGCGACGATCCCCTCGTCGTTCTGCTGCCCGCCGAACGTGGCCCGCACCGTCGCCGAGGCTCACAACTACGTCTACACGGTCTCGCCGGCCACGCTCTGGGTGCATCTCTACGCCGCCTCGACGCTCGACACCACGCTGCCGGACGGCGGCCGCCTCCGCCTTCGCCAGGAGACCGACTACCCGTGGTCCGGCACCGCCGCCCTAACGATCGACGAGGCGCCGGCCCGCGACCTCACGCTGAAGCTCAGGATTCCTGGCTGGGTTCACCGTGGCACGGCGGCGATTCGCGTGAACGGCCAACCCGTGACCGAGCAGCCGTCTCCCGGGACATACGCGGCCATCACCCGCGCGTTTCAGCGCGGCGACCGGATCGAACTCTCGCTCGGCTTCTCGCCCGCGCTCATCGAGGCGAATCCACTGGTTGAGGAGACCTTTGGCCAGGTGGCCGTCCGCCACGGGCCGCTCGTCTACTGTCTCGAATCGAATGACCTGCCGGCAGGAGTTCGGCTGTCCGACGTCGTGCTCGCGGCCGCCGCGGACCACGGCAGCTTGCAGACGAAGGCCACCATCGTCGCCGGCACGAAGATGCTCGCGGTGATGGCGCCGGGATTCGTGCGTCAGAGCCCCAGATGGGCCGACGACGACCTCTATCGGAAAGTCGAGCCCGCTGGCGCAAAGCCGGCGCAACTCACGTTCATCCCATATTTCGCATGGGGAAATCGCGGCGAATCAGAGATGACCGTCTGGCTCCCCGCAGCCTGGCGATAGTCGCGTAGTTGCGCAGAATCGTTCCTGTGCATGAACCCGTGATATGAGTACTCTCGTATGGAAGGGGTTGGGGTTTAAAAGCTGCTCCAACTCACAGCCGCCCGAGCATTCGAGGAGATCATGATTCGCCTGCATCCCGGACTCATTCATCGTCGATCGTTGCGCGCCCGAGTGCGCGACATCCGGGGGTTTACGCTCGTGGAACTCCTGGTGGTGATCGCGATCATCGCCACGCTCATCGGCCTGCTCCTGCCGGCCGTCCAGAGCGCCCGCGAGGCCGCGAGGGGATCGCAGTGCAGGAACAACCTCAAGCAGTGGGGCCTGGCGATGCACAACCACCTGAGCGCGAAGAAGTATTTCCCGCTGGGCGTGCAATCCAGCCCGAATCGGTCGTTCGTGATCGCGTCGTGGCCCTACATGGAGAACAAGACGCTCGCCGATCAGTACGACATGACCAAGAACTGGCAGGACACGAGCACGCCGAACCCGTCGCTCGTCGCGCAGCCGTTCCCGATGTACTTCTGCCCCACCGACAACAACTCGTCGGGTCAGGGGAGAATCGCGAACTTCAACAGCGTGCAGCGGTCGCGGCTCAACTATCTCGTCAGCCACGCCCAGTGGACCGAGAGCGGCACCTCGGGCCTGCCGACCGACCAGCGGCGTCAACGGTTTGCCGGCATGTTCCTGGGCGGCCACAAAAAGAGCGGCGGCAGCATCACACCGAAGCCGTTTTCTCCCAGCAACATCTCGGACGGCCTCAGCAAGACGCTCTGCATGGCCGAGGTCCTGATCCCCGCCGACGACGGCTCGTCGGCGACTACGCAGGACTCGCGCGGCGATGCATTCGACCAGTCGGGTGATCGCGCCTTCTTTCACACGTCGTTTGCCCCTAACACGTCGACCGTGGACCGTCCGCAGCTGTGCGGGCCCGCAGCCAGCAAGCCGCAGTCCAACATGCCGTGCGTCACCAACACCACGTGGATCCTGCATTCGGCTCGCAGCCTGCATCCGGGCGCGGTGCAGGTGCTCCTCGGGGACGGCGCAGCACGGTCCGTCACGGACAGCATCGACGACACGATCTGGAAGGCGCTCGGCACGAGCAACGCCGGGGACGTGGTGGGGGATTATTGATGCCTCGCTGCCCGGAGAAAAACCCCTCTGCCGCAGCGCGCTCCGTCGCGATCGGACTGCTCTGCGCCGCGGCATTCCTGGCCGCCGGATGCGGAGACGGCAAGGCCACGGTCTCCGGCACGGTCACCTTCAATGGTGAGCCCGTCAGCCGCGGGGCGATCACGCTCATTCCGAACGACGGCAAAGGGCAGTCGGTCGGGTCGCAGGTGGAGGCTGGATCGTACCTCATCCGCGGTGTGCTCCCCGGCGAGAAGACGGTGCAGATCATCGCGATCTACCCGCTTGGGCAGAAGAAGAACGAGGACGGAGATTCCATCGAGGCGATGGGAGATCTCCTCCCGGCGTCATGGGGCGCTGACTCGAAGGAGAAACTGACGGTCACGGCGCCGACCACCACGAAGAACTTCGCGATCGAAGGGCCCGACCCGCGAAAGAAGCGCTAGCCGCGACCGGTCGCAGGCGCTCCGCCGCGCAGGTTCGGCAGAAAAGCACGTTGGAGGGACATCATGCGGTCCGAGACGCACAGAGCGAGCCCGACGGTTCGAGGACCAAGCCGCGGCGTCCGATTTTTCCGACACGGGTTTACCCTCGTGGAACTCCTGGTCGTGATCGCGATCATCGCCACGCTCATCGGCCTGCTCCTGCCGGCCGTGCAGTCGGCCCGAGAAGCCGCCCGTGGTTCCGCCTGCAAGAACAACATGCGGCAGTGGGGCATCGGCATGCACACCTTTTACAGCGCCAAGGGGGCCTTTCCGCACGGCGCCCAAAACCTTGGCTTCTATCACACCTGGGTTCCCGAAATCTGGCCCTTCGTCGAGCAGCAGACCCTTTCCGACAACTTCAACTTCAAACTCGCCTTCACGAACGCCGCCAACCTGCCGTATGTGGCCACCGTCGTCCCGATGTACTACTGCCCATCCGACCCAAACTCCGCCGGCCCCGGCAAGATGTACAGCGATGCAAACGGAAGCAACACCCGCTGCCGGCTGAACTACATGGTCTGCGACGGCCGGTTTCCCGAGAGCACCAGCGACCCGGATCCGCCGCCCCTCGATTCGAGCCTGACCGGGGCGGCGAAGGACATGGCCCGCATGGACAAATACGGCGGCATGTTCCGCGTGCACTACGGCAAAGGGAGCAACCGCTATCCCCTGGCCAACAAGCCGTTCCGAGCCAAGGACATTCCCGACGGCACCAGCAAGACGCTCGCGATGTCGGAAGTCCTCCTGCCGGTGATCGCCGGGCAGACGGGGATGCTCGATTCCCGAGGCGATGCCTTCAACATCAAGGACGGCCGCTGGGGCTTCCACACCACGACGACCCCCAACACCTCGGTCGCCGATTACTGCGAAAACGCCGAGTGCGTCTCGACTCCGGATCGTCCCTGCACGGCCTCGACCCAGCAGAGCGGCTCGATCAGTGCTGCCCGCAGCAGGCATCCGGGCACCGTCGCGGTGATGATGGGCGACTCGTCACTGCGCAGCGTGTCCGACAGCATCGACATCTCGGTCTGGAGGGCTCTAGGGTCGGCCCGCAAGGGCGACACGGTGGGCGACTTCTGATCCGACTTCTACTCCGGCGTCTGATCCTGTGATGTCCTGATCATGGCAATCATGCGGCGCGAGACCACCAGCCTCTGGAAGGCGACGAACATGCGATCGATGGCATCGATGGGGTGGCTGGTGACGAGCGTGGCCATTGCCACCGCCGCGGGATGCGGGCCGGGAACCTCGACCCTCAGCGGCACCGTAACCTTCAACGGCGAGGCCGTGGCGAAGGGGTCGATCAGCCTTTTCCCGACCGATGGCAAGGGCTCTCCCGCCGGCGGGCTGATCGAGAACGGACGGTATCGCATCGCGGGCATCGCCCCCGGCGAGAAGACCGTCCAGCTCAGCGCTCCGATCTCCGTCGGCGTTCGCAAGGACGACTACGGCGACGACACGCAGACGTTCGAGGACCTCATGCCCGCCTCCTGGGGCCGTGCGTCTCAGGAGAAGATCACCGTCACGGCGGGTTCTCTCACGAAGAACTTCGAGATCACCGGGCCCGATCCGCGGAAGAAGAACTGAGCCTCGCCAGGCAGCGGCGGGTGATCCACGCTCGGTAGGCGAACATCAGTTGCAGGTTCGGCCACGAGAAGAGCAGACGGGTGACGAGGCCCCACGGCCCGCGCTTGTGCTCATACTCGATGTGCTCGCGGATCTCGGTGCGGCCGTCGGCGAGCGGCACAAACGAGTGGGTGTGCTCCCATTTCGCCGCCGGTCCCGAAGCCTGCACGTCGGTGAACCCGCGGTCGGACACCCCGCGATGCACCGCCTTCCACCGCAGGGGCAGGGGACCGACCCAGAGCGTGAATCGCGAGACCGACCCCTCGGCCAGAGGCTCCACGTCGTGGATCCGCACGATCGTCGGTGGCGGCGTGAGGATCTTGAGGGCCGAGGTATCGCGATGAAAGTCGCGAACGGCCTCCAGGGGTGCATCGACCACGAACGAATAGTCAAAAACAGGCATCGTGTGATCGTAGCCACGCCCCCCCGAAAGCCCAACGGCGTAAGCCGTGGGGCCACGCGACGCACAGAGATGCCGCTTCCCACCGCATCAGGAAGCCCAACGGCGTAAGCCGTGGGGCCTCCCAGCGGCCGGGGTTGCAGAAAACCGCCCGCCCAGTACGATACAGGGCTCACTTTCCCCGTAATTTGCGAGTTTCCCGTGGCACGCTCCTGTCAGGTTTGCAGTAAGGGTTTTTCGGTCGGTAACCAGGTCACGATCCGAGGTAAGGCCAAATACCTCGGCGGCGTCGGCACCAAGGTCACCGGCATCACCAAGCGGAAGTTCAAGCCCAACCTGCAGCGGCTCCGCGTGACGATCGGCCGTGGTACCAACACGACCGTGCTCGTCTGCACGCAGTGCATCAAGAGCGGCAAGGTCACGAAGCTCGTCAAGCAGCAGCCGTTCCGCCTGCCGAAGGTGGACAAGGCGGCCAAGCCGGCCACCGAGGAAGCGGTGCCGTCGGGTCCGCGGGCCCGTCCCTGATCCTCGCTGACTGATCCCGGCTGACGAGGGCTCGCGTCCATGGCACTCACCCGGCAGGATGTCGCGAAGGTCGGGCTGCTCGCCCGGCTGGCGCTTTCCGGCGACGACCTCGACCGGATGACGGGCGAACTCTCGAAGATCGTCGGGTTCGTCTCGCAGCTCGAGGAACTCGACACCGAAACCGTCGCCCCGCTCGCGCATCCGCTCGACACGCAAAACGTCTTCCGGGCCGACGAACCGAAGCCCTCGCTCACCACCCCAGAGGCCCTCCAGTCGGCCCCCCGCCACGACGGCTCCTGCTTCTTGGTGCCTGCCGTGCTCGGAGAATCCGGCGCCGCCTGATCCGTCCCGCCCTTTTGCGGCGGCCGCCCGCCTCCCCGCCTTCCCATGCAGCCGCTCGAACTCTCCGCCGTCGATCTCGTGGCCGCGATCCACCGCGGCGAGGTGTCGGCGGTGCAGGTCGCCGAGGCCTTCCTCGCCCGGATCGCGAAGGCCAACGGGTCGATCAACGCCTTCCTCCACGTCGATCGCGAGGCGGCCCTCGCCCGCGCCGCCGACATCGACGCCCGCCGCAAGGCCGGCAAGCCGCTCGGCGCCCTCGCCGGCCTGCCCGTGGCAGTGAAAGACGCCCTCTGCACGAGCGACCAGCCGACCACCTGCGCGTCGAAGATGCTCGCCGGATTCCGGCCGCCCTACGACGCGCACGTCGTGGCCAAACTGCGGCAGGCCGATGCCGTGCTCGTCGGCAAGACCAACATGGACGAGTTCGCGATGGGCGGGTCCAACGAGAACTCCGCCTTCGGCGCCGTCCACAACCCGTGGGACCTTACCCGAGCGCCGGGCGGCTCCTCCGGAGGCTCGGCCGCGTGCGTGGCAGCCGACATGGCCCCGGCGGCGATCGGCTCCGACACCGGCGGCTCGATCCGTCAGCCCGCCGGCCTCTGCGGGATCACGGGCCTCAAGCCGACCTACGGCCGCGTCAGCCGCCGCGGCCTCGTGGCCTTTGCGTCGAGCCTCGACCAGATCGGCCCGATGACCCGCTCGGCCGCCGACTGTGCGCTGCTCATGGAGACGATCGCCGGCCACGACCCCGGCGACGCCACCTGCCTCACGGACGAAGTGCCCCGGTACACCGAGATGCTCGAGAAGCCGCTCACCGGCCTGCGGATCGGTCGCGTAGCCGAGCACTTCGGCCCGGGCCTCGATCCCGAGGTGGCCCACGGCGTGGAGGAGGCCTTCGCGGCGTTCAAGGCGGCGGGCGCGACGATTCACGACGTGAAACTGCCGCACGCGAGGTACGGCATCGCCACCTACTACCTCGTGGCCCCGTGCGAGGCGTCGAGCAATCTGGCGAGGTACGACGGAGCACACTATGGTCACCGGGCCGAGCCCGGGAGGGGCCACCGCACTTCTGCCGGGACTACCGGCGAGTTCGAGTCGCCGCTCGTCGAGATGTATTGCCGCAGCCGCGCCGAGGGCTTTGGGCCCGAAGTGAAGCGGCGGATCATGCTCGGCACCTACGCCCTCTCGGCCGGCTACTACGATGCGTTTTACGCAAAGGCGCTCCGCGTCCGGCGGCTGATCCGGCAGGACTACCTCGACGCCTTCGCGGAGGTGGACCTGATCGGCGGCCCGGTGTCGCCCACACCCGCCTTCCCGCTCGGCGAGAAGACGAACGATCCGTTGGCGATGTACCTCGTGGACATGTACACGGTGGGCACCAACCTCGCCGGCATCGGCGGGATCTCATTCCCCTGCGGCTTTACGAAGGGGGGCCTGCCGATCGGCTTCCAGCTCCAGGGCCCGGCCCTCTCCGAACCGCTGCTGCTGCGGGCCGCCGACCGCTATCAGAAGCTCACCGACTGGCACACCCGCCGCCCGAAACTGCCCGCCTGATTCACCCTCCATGTCGAAGCAGCCAGCCACCGCCGCGTCCGAGCCCTACACCACCGTGATCGGCCTGGAGGTGCACGTCCAGCTGCAGACGCAGACGAAGCTCTTTTGTGGCTGCTCCACGAAGTTTGGCGCCCCGCCGAACACGCAGGTCTGCCCCACGTGCCTTGGCCTCCCGGGCTCGCTGCCGGTGATGAACCGCCGGGCCTTCGACCTGGCAGTCCGGGCGGCGCTCGCCCTCAACTGCCGGATCGCCTCATTCACGAAGTGGGACCGCAAAAACTACTTCTACCCCGACCTGCCGAAGGGCTATCAGATCAGCCAGTTCGACCTGCCGTTTTCGAGCGACGGCCAGCTGGAAGTGGTCGACCCGAAAGGGGCCTTCTCGCGGAACGTCGGCATCATTCGCGTCCACCTCGAGGAAGACGCCGGCAAGAGCATGCACGACGAGGCGGCGGGCACGGCCGACACCCGCATCGACTTGAATCGCGCCGGCACGCCCTTGTGCGAGATCGTCTCGCAGCCCGACCTGCGGAGCCCGCAGGAGGCGCGGGCCTGGCTCAACGAGCTCAAGCTCCTGCTCGTCTACTTGGGCGTGAGCGACTGCAACATGCAGGAGGGAAGCCTCCGCGTGGATGCCAACGTCAACCTCCACATCCCGCTGCCCGGCGAGGGCGGAGCCGACGGCCGGATCGCCAAGACGCCGATCGTCGAGATCAAGAACATGAACTCCTTCCGCTCGGTGGAGCGGGCGTTGATCTACGAGGCGGCGCGGCAGTGGGAAGAATGGCAGGCCACGAAGATCGAGATGGGCAAGATGCCCAAGCAGACCCGCGGCTGGGACGATCCCGCCGGCATCACCCGGCCGCAGCGGCAGAAGGAGGAGTCGAGCGACTACCGCTACTTCCCCGAGCCCGACCTCGTGCCCGTAACGGTGTCCGACGCGGAGATCGCGGCCGCCAGGGGGGCGATGGGCGATCCGCCCACGGTGCTCCGCGCGGCCCTCGCCGAGAAGTGGAAGATCTCCGCCTACGACGCCGACGTGCTCGTCAACCAGGGCCGCGAGCTCGTGGCCTGGTATGAAGACCTCGCCACCCGCGTGGGCGAGGGGAAGGTGGCGAGCAACTGGATGCAGCAGGACGTGCTCCGCACGCTCAACGAGCGCGGCGGCACGATCGCAGAGTTTCCGGTGAAGCCGGAGCAGGTGGCCGACATCATCGGCCGCGTGCAGAAGGGCGACTTCGACACCAGCCGCGGCCGGGAGATCTTTGCGGAGGTGCTCGCCTCCGGGAAGGCGGTGAGCGACGTCGTGGCCACGATGGGGATCGCGGCGGTGAGCGACGACGACCTCGTGGCCCTTTGCAGGGAACTGCTCACGGCCAACCCGAAGATCGTAGCCGACGTGAAGGGGGGCAAGGAGCAGGCCGCAGCGGGCCTGATCGGCCAGGCCAAGAAGAAGAACCCCAACGCCAATCCCGGCAAGGTGAGGCAGATGTGCCTCGACCTGATCAAGGGGATGTGACCCGACCCGAGCCCCGCCGGCCCAGAAAGCCCAACGGCGTGAGCCGTGGGGCCAAAAGCCGGGGGTGAGCATCGGGCAGCCATGCCGCTGACGCGATCACGCATCCGAAGGCCGAAACCCCGCTCGCGAGAGCGATTCGGACTGTCGCATATTGATGGGATGCGGAATCGCGTCCTCTTTACGCCACGAATCCCGCCTTCTACGGTGGTCACCCTTCCTTCCTGCCGCCGGATCCATCGATGCGAACCCGCCGCCAGCCAGTCCGTGAGCCGAGTCGCCGCCTGCGGGTTGGCCGCCTCCTGGGCGCCATCTTCGGGCTCGCCGGCCTGCTCTGCGTGCCCACGATCTACTTTCAGCTGATCGCCCGCGATCCGCGGTGTCGCAGTGTGCCGATGTTTCTGTTGATGCTGCTGTTCTTTCCCTGCCTGGGCGGCTTGGTCGGCTTCCTCGCGGGCGTGCTTGGCACCGCGGTCGCAGATCTCACGCAACACGACCGCACGAGGCATGCCCCGTAGCCGCCGGGGGCTGAAGGCACACAGGTTGAAAACCTGTGCTACTGTCCCACGGCGCGCAGGTTTTCAACCTGTGCGCCTGCCCTACGTAGCGCAGGTTTTCAACCTGTGCGCCTGCCGTCCGTAGCACAGGTTTTCAACCTGTGTTTCTCTACCTACGTTGCCCGCACCACCTTCACGCC
>Ga0315903_10011005_pt1 | contig 10706 bp, 14 predicted proteins | sample LakEriMetagenome_7_FD_203524 | JGI IMG/M metagenome (GOLD analysis project Ga0315903, IMG submission 203524) | Freshwater fungal communities from buoy surface, Lake Erie, Ohio, United States - Buoy 2 MA119 | ecosystem: Environmental > Aquatic > Freshwater > Lake | place: USA: Lake Erie, Ohio... | reverse complement strand
TGTTACTTATTCAACAACTATCATTTACTAATTTTTAAGAGGTTTTATTACAATGCGTTATTTTATTTTGGCACTTGTTGCTCTCGTTTCGTTTAATGCGTTTGCTGGAACAAACATTCAGTATCAGGCACACGCTCCCGCTGGTTCACCAGTCGAAGCAAAGTTTTCTATTTATATTGCAGATAGTTCTTTCGATGAAAACTCACATCTTAATTCCAATGCACTTTGGTATCGTGAGAATGAGAACATCGAAATCAACAACGGTATTATCAATTATCTTATTGAGAATGTTGCAGACAACATCTTGATTGATAACTATGGTAAGAAATTGTTTGTATATGCTTATGTAGATGGTGTGTCACTTGGTAGATTACAAATCCGTAGTGTTCCATATTCACTTCTTTCAACATATTCATTGGAAGCTGCTGAGGCAAAACATTCACAAATATCGAACAGATCTACATTGTCAGATAGTTCAAATAAATCTGCTCATGCTGTCAATTCAAATCGAGCATTGACTTCTGAATATGCAGACTCAACCTCAGTAAGTAATCATTCAAATACAAGTGGATATTCAGATACAAGTAGAGCTGCTGGTAAGGCAACTCTTTCAGATTTGGCAACCTACGCTTCAACGGCTGCACACTCTGCTAAATCTGATACTGCAAGATATGCTTTAGATGCCGGTCGTGCTTTTGATGCAGACACATCAGTATTTGCTTATGATGCAGACCATGCTAATTTCGCATCAACATCTGCATTTGCAACAAATTCTGCTCGTTCAGTTCTTGCAGATACCGCAAAGACATTGGTTGATAATTCAATCGAACATCGTAATTTTCAATCAGAATCCGTTAGACTTTCATCACTCGAAGGAAGTTCAAATGCACCAGTTGGTTCATACGCAGTTCGTGGAACTAACGGAATTTCGTGGGAAGTTAATCCACAACACAGAACAAGTAATGTTCAAGTCTATACCGCCGCCCCAACAAGTATTCCTGGAGATACAAGATGGGTTGTCAGTCGTGTTGCGGTCGATTACAACATTATCGCACCTACAAATCCAGTTGCTGGTCAGCTCATTTCCATCTTCAATGGTTCAACTGCAAATACAGTTACTCTTTTGAACTCGGTATGGAATTTCGATACTGCAATGATTTATGCTATTTATCCAAACCAATCAAGAACACTTTGGTTCAATGGAACCAATTGGGTGGTTGTAGAATAATCTCAATAACCATGTGTTAATAGAGTTACGAAGTCGCCAGATTATGTCTGGCGATTTCTGTTTATATCCTAATGTTACATATTTATATGTATGTTAAACATGGGAGACCTTAATGGCACAACTCAATGCGAATACTCCTTATGTGCAATGTTACATAAGAAAAGAAATAACAGGTTACGATAAACATTTACAAGGTTACATATTTGGTGTAAAATCTATGTTAAATTATCCTATGTTGTTTCACTTTCAAAGTGAGATTGGTGCTATATTTTGGAATATGCCAATTAGTGCTTTTTTCCATAGAGAAAATTTTGATATACTTTCAGACAATGAACAAAAAAGATTACAGTTATTACAAACTTGGGATTGTCAATCAACTGCCATATCAGTTTGTTGTTTCAAATTCTTACAACATAAAAGAGTAGATGTCTTTTGTAGAGATAAAAAATGGCGTAGCGGAATATACCACTTCACAATAGACGATTACTATACTGATCCCAATGAAATTCATGTTGGTTATTCACAAGATATGGATAGTAAGTGTTATCACTTTATAGAAATGGAAGATGGAAACTTCTGTATTCATCCAAACAATCTATTACGATGGCACAATCCAGATTTCATAGTTCCTTATGATAAGAATAAACCACCTAAAATACGAATTAACAATCCCCTTATGTCAAGTGAGGATATTGATCGCAGTTATGGAAATACTGCATATTACTTTTACAATAACGAGATAGATTGATTTGTAAACTATTACATATTTATATGTGATATATTATTAACGGAGTATTCAATGAAAGATTTGGTAAACGAGGGAAGACATTTACAAGATAAGTTCAAAAACAAATTGAAAGAGGAACTAACTGGTCCTTCAAAGGCAGATATTCACTATAAAATAAATCATCCAATTCTTACTGTATTGACAATACAGGATGATAAATCTGGATTTTCTGGTAATAGAGGAACAACTCGTATGCAAATTGTGTTTGGATTCAAGTCTCCTGTTGCAAACACTATGATTGATTCAGATAAACTTATGCGAGACGCATCTATGATTGCAAGGGATATATGTGACAAACTTGATAATTACAATACAACTCATAATTCTGGTAGACCACAACAGGAAGGAAATACCATTATAGTTCCAGTTAGAGTTGAACATTGGACAGGTGATTGATATGAAAGATTTAGTAAACGATGGCAGAAAATTACAAGATAACTTTCGTAAAAAATTATTGAAAGAAAATATATTTCAAGATTTAGGAATCTCACTTTCATCTAAAGCAAAAGAAGAAGTATTGACCAATAGACTTGCAAACAATCCACAATATATTAGTGCAGTTCAACACGAGTGGGATTTTTTTAGTGTTAATGAGAAAGAAGCAAAATCAGAAGATGTTGCAATTATGCTAGAAAAATTAAGAAAAAATAATTGGAATAATACACCAGAAGATTGGGCTAAACTTCATGTAACAGAATTTTTTGCAAACAAGGAGTGATTGAAATGGATATTGGCAAGTTAAATGGTAAAATTCCAGATATTGTTTATGACGAAATAAAATCTGTAATAGATACATTTTTAATAAATACACCAATTAGGTTGTCACATTTTCTCGGCCAATGTGCACATGAAAGTGGAAACTTTAAGTTTACATCAGAGAATCTAAATTATTCAACCAAAGGTTTGTTAGCAACATTCCCAAAGTATTTCAAACAACCAGGATTGGCAGAAGCATATGCTCGTAATCCTGAAAGAATAGCATCAAGAGTTTATGCCGATAGAATGGGAAATGGTTCGGAAGGAACATCAGACGGATGGAAATTCAGAGGCAGAGGTTACATACAACTAACCGGTAAAAGTAATTATTCTATATTTGATAAATTTGTCAATGAAGATATTATGTCAAATCCTAATTTGATTGCAACTAAATATCCACTATTATCTGCCGGTTGGTTTTTTCATAAGAACAAATTAAATACAATTTCAGATAAAGGTTTGACAGAAACTGTCATACTTGAACTGACTAAAAGAATAAATGGTGGAACAAACGGTTTACAAGACCGCATAAAATATACAATAAAGTTCGGTAAAATACTTGGAGTAATTTGAAATGAAACGTAATAACAATATGTCACTTGTTAAATTGTTACGAGAAGTGATGATTTCAGAGGGAGACACATCCGGCTCCACAGATGCAGAAAATGTGTTGGCTATTTTAATGAGTAATCAGAATAAATCAAAAGAAGAATTTCAAAAAATGTATGCGAGTAAAAGCCCTAATGCCATTTTCTTAAAAAATTACTTCACAAAGTTTTTGAAAGGTGATGCTTTGGAAGTATATTACAACGCTATTGATGAGATAAAAAAAGAAAAGTTACCATTAAATGCAGAACAAGTTGGTGATACCAATTTTGGCACTACTGATGTATGGAAGTCTTACGGTGGAATTTCTTCTGTTCGTTCAAAGGCAGATGTTATAGGTCAAGGAATCACCTACTCTGTTAAAAATGCAAGTACACAAGTTAGAGTATTGGATGCATCTGCACCACAAATAATAGCATTGATACATTGTGCAATGGACAAAACCAAAACCACAAACAAGGTTAGGGAAACAATAAGAACAAGACTTGCAACTATAAAAGAATTGTCAAATGAAGAAGGTGCAAAACTATCAAGAATGTATGGTGGAAAAAAATATGGTCTTGGTGAATTAAGAAAGGTTTTAGATAAGAAAATGAAAAAGCTAATTAAAGACTATGATGAAAATACAGCAGAGATGAATCAAGAAATCGAAGCCATCTTTGAAGAAGTTCAAGGTAAAAATGATTTCAAAGATGCATTCATTTACGAATCACTATCTGGAAAAACCATGTTGGGTGAAACATCAAATGGTAGAGCCGATGCGGTTCTAACTTGGACTGCAGACTTTTCAAAAATAAAGAGCCACGATATTAAAGACGTAACTGCAAAGGTAACTTCTAATTTTAAGATACCAAAGTTTGCATCAAAAAGTAGTGGTGTTAGAATAACAAAAACTATTCAAATGTTTTTCAAAGAAAGTATAAAAAAGATGGATAGACTTGTTGAACAAGAAAATAAATTGATTGAAAGTAAAAATTCAAAATTGATAACAGAGGGGGCATTCTCTAATCTTTGGAATACATTGCAAGAAAAAGGAATGAGTGTAATAAAAAAACTCGTACAGGCAATCAAAGATTTCATTCAAAAAGTAATGGAAAAAATATCAGGTGCCATCACAGACCTATTATCTATTTTAGGATTTGAGATACAGATACTAGGTGATTATGATTTGGATGCTTCTGTAACATATGAAAGTATTTAATTATGTTAGATTCATTTTGGGCAAGTTTAGAAATAGATGATATATCTGATTTAGGTTATACTGATAATTCTCCGTATAAATCACAAGAACAAAAAGAAGATGTATTGGAAAAGATAGATTGGGTATTACTAAAATTGTATAAAATTAGGGATAAGAGAAAATATGATTATGATGTAGTAACGAGTGTGAAAAACAAAATAAAGTTTAGCGATTGTTCATTGACTATTAAGGGCGTGGAATTTCTTAATTTGATAACGAATGATTTGAAACAAGACATTTTCTAATAAAAAACCCATCGATTTCGATGGGTTTTCTTTTTATCATTCAAACGCCTTACTACCAATCAACCTTACTATTTCTTCAAATACTTTTTCTGATTCTTTCATTTCATCAACTTTAATTTTGAATTTGTTCAAGTTGTGTTCTATTGCCTGATCGAATGTTGATAGGTAAGCATCCCCTTTCTTTTTTCTAATAGTTCCAACCCATAGGATTGCCTGTATTTCTAATGGTTCCATATTAAATCTTTCTGCAAGGTCATGTGTTTTTTTGGAAAGATATTGGTAATTACTATTCTTTGCAAGTATCTTTCTTTTTTCTTCTGTATTCAAATGTGGATAAAAGAATGTTGCCATCCAAATATCCATTGTAACTGGCATCCAACCGTTTTCTGTTTTGTATGTTGGATCCAAAAGGTTAAGACAGAATGATAATATCTTTTCAGAAGATATAACCTTTGTGTCCATCAATGCTCCGGTGTCTGGTTTTATATGTCTGCCTAATTCTTTTGCCAGGTCTGTCTTTTGAAATTGATAACCCTTTTCTTTGTATAGTTTCAGAGTTCTCAATATATTTGGTAAAACAGTTGGTAGACTTTTGTTACCTTTAATCATCCCCTTAACTGTTGCCAAGTTCTTAAACTCACCCCTTTGTTTTATACTCTGATACAATTCTGAACTGGACATTTGTATCATTCTCAATAATTGTGCTTCTGTTTTTGGATCAGAAAGGTCTCTTTTTATTCCAGTATAAACTTGTGATGCAAGTTTGAAGTTATCGGATAGTCTGGAGAATGATGCAAAAATTCCTAACAAAAGTAAGAACAAACATCCATCGGATTCATCCATTGCACTCAATATCTTTTGATTCATTTCTTCATACCACTTCTTTGCAGACAATCCCAAATCAACAATTTCTTCTACACTATCAAATACTGATTTATCTATCTTAACAACATATCCACCTTCTTCTAATTCCGCTGATGTCATTTGTAAATACTTTGGTTTTTCTTTTTCTTCTAATTCCATTTCAACAAACGGTGAAATATCTGCACCAACTTGTTTTGCAAAATCATTTAGATCCTGAAATTCTTTCGCATCCAATTCAAATCCAACTTCACCACCTTCAAACATCATAGTAAAACGTCTTTTTCTTTGTTGAAAAGGTGTTAATTTTTCCGATAGTAAACTCTTTAATCGTATCATTCTATTATCCTTATCATATTTTTGGTGTATAAATAAACTGCAGCAGCAGCTCCTGCCATTTTCGCATCTGTTCTTTCCCTTTTAGCAACTATAACAGTTGCCAATATATCACCAGATGGTGAACGACCTTCTCTGACTCTATTGGATGAATCTATGTTCGCTATAACTTTTCCAGTTGTGCTCTCACCTAATCTAACGAATGGTGTCACAAACCTTGCAAGTATTCTTCCAGATGGTGATCGCCCTAATCTAATTTTATCTCGGTCTATTGTGAGTAGTATATCACCTGATGGTGATCTTCCTTCTCGTATTGAGTTTTCATTAAAGTTTAAGAATATGTTTCCAGATGGAGACCTACCCAACTTTATTACATTGGCAACTGGAGTGTTTATATTAAACCCCAAACCAAATACTTCACTTAATATGTCTTTTAATTTAATCATATTTTTCCGGATCAATGTATGGTATTCCTAAATCCAAATGAAATTGTTTGTCTGATGCTTTGTATGATTCCTGAGTTTCATCATTGAAATCGGTTGTATATTGCCAGTTCCAAAATAGATTATCCGGTGTATCAAATCCAAATGCACCCAATACACTCTTTTGAACTACGGTTACATTAGCACCATTCCAGTTCTGTCCTATACAAATAAAACCGGCTTGTTTTCCTTCAAGTAAATTTTCTTCACCCAATGTTGTATGTCTATTTTCTAACCAAGTCAATCGTTCAATCAACTTTTGATATTCAGCATTTGTTTGTCCCCATCTTATAGATGCAAAGAAAATAACTATATCTGCTTTGAATAGCTCTTTGCTCACCATCCATAGTTGATCATGTTTATCATTCACGGATGCCCAACATCTATGATGGCCAGTTGGATTCTTCTTCTTATCTTTTAATACGGAATCCATAACACCACAAGTATTTCCAGTTTTGTGCGATACATTGCCTTCACATGGATATATTTTTATTTGTGGTATATCAATCCATTCTGATTTATTAGGTATTTGTTCTTTGATGAATAAGGCAAGTTCTGTTGATTTTGGCAATTCTAATTCAACACCACCTGCGGAATACTCCGTGTTAAACGGGTATCGTGTTGATGTTGTTAAAAACAAAACACGTTTCGATGGTTGTAGTGATAGATACGATATGGTATCACTAACCACACCGGATAAGTCTCTACGTTTTAGTAACGATGCTAAAGATGGTATTGCCATTTTATCAAATTAAAGTTTACAAAAATACTAACTATAAATATATGCTAAAAAAAATCCCACCCAAAAAATGAGTGGGATTTTTCAAAATCAATACATCATATCTTGTTGAAGCTGTTGATTGTTTTTATTTTCATCCTCATTGTTTGTAATGGTTGCTTCAGTTGTTATCAGCAAACCGGCTACTGATGCTGCATTTTGCAATGCAACTCTCGAAACTTTTGTAGGATCAACAACACCGGATTCAATCAAATCTTCATATACTTCTGTTCTTGCATTAAATCCGTATCCAGATTGTTCTGTTTCTGTCAAATGATATTCCTTTATCTTATTGACGATCACAGATGGTTCAATACCACAGTTTGTTAGAATCTGACGGATTGGTTCTTCAATCGCCTTTTTAACAATAGAAACACCTATCTCTTGGTCGTCATTGTCTGTGTATATTCTATCCAATCTGTTTAGAGCAGAAATGTAAGCAACACCACCACCTGGAACAATACCTTCTTGAACAGCTGCTCGAGTTGCGTGTAGTGCATCTTCGATTCTTGCCTTCTTTTCTTTCATTTCAACTTCGGTTGCCGCACCGATTTTAATAACAGCAACTCCACCGGAAAGTTTGGCAAGTCTTTCTTGCAAGAACTCTTTGTCATAATCAACATCGGTGATTTTTATTCTTGATTTAATATCATCGATTCTTTTCTTAATAGCATCAGTATCACCACCACCTTCAACTATTACGGTGTTTTCTTTTTCAACAATAACCTTCTTTGCAGTCCCAAGATGTTCTACTTTTGTGTGTTCCATCTTAACTGTATGTTCTTCACCAACAACTATTCCGCCGGTCAATGTTGCAATGTCTTGTAAGATTTCTTTTTTTCTATCTCCAAAACTAGGGGCACGGATGGCTGCAACTTTCAATGTTCCCCTCAATTTATTCACAACCAAAGCTGCCAATGCCTCACCTTGTATTTCCTCTGCAATAATCAAAAGACTTCTACCTGATTGTGCAGTTTGTTCTAAAATTGGTAATACTTCTTTGATTGCACTAACATCTTTACCACAAATAAGAATGTATGGATTCTCTAAAACGGCTTCCATTGTATCTTGATTTGTAACAAAATATGGTGAAAGAAATCCTCGTGAAATCTGCATACCTTCCACAACATCCAACGATGTCTCAATACCCTTAGCATCTTCAACGGTAATGACACCATCTTTGCCAACTTTCTCCATTGCATCTGCAATAAGATTTCCTATTGATTCGTCATTGTTTGCAGAGATAGTTCCAACATGGGCAATTTCTTGTTTCCCATCAACTGGTTTACTAATCTTTTTTAATTGATTGGTGATTTCTTTTACTGCCAAATCTATTCCTTTTTTCAAGTCCATTGGATTAGCACCTGCTGTAACATTCTTATATCCCTCTCGGAATATCGCTTGTGCTAAAACTGTTGCAGTTGTTGTTCCATCACCTGCAACATCATTTGTTCTTGATGCAACTTCTTTCACCATTTGTGCACCAAGATTTTCTATTTTGTCTTTTAGTTTAACTTCCTGTGCAACGGTCACTCCATCTTTTGTGACCAAAGGTAAACCGTATTCTTGTTCAATGATTACATTTCTACCCTTTGGTCCTAATGTAACTTTAACCGCATTTGCAAGTTTATCAACTCCATTTTTTAGAGAAGATCTTGCGTCTACATCGAAAGATATATTCTTACTTGACATTTTGTGAAACCTCCATATTGTTATTGTTTATCTTTTTTTGGTTTTAGAATAGCAAATATATTTGTATTTGGAATGATGATAACTGTTTCTCCATCAAAACTACATTCCGTTCCAAAGTATTTCGTTCCGTATAACACCTCGTCACCAACGCTAACCGTCATTGGAATTATTTCACCTTTCTCTGAATACTTACCAGGTCCAACTGCCAAGACAGTTCCTCTAACTGCACCTTCAGCCACCGAATCCGGGATAATAATACCAGCACTTGTAACTTCTTCTTCCAGTCGTGGTCTGATTATTACACGATCTTCAAGTGGTATGATGTTTTCAAATCCACCGATTTCCATAAAAACCTCCAAATTAAATTTGTATAAACTAACTTTCCGATTCAGATTCATCATCCCAATCGAAAAACTTTTCTTGTTCTTCTTTTTTCTTTTCTTCTTGTTGTCTGATTCGTTCTTCTAATCTTCTACGGTATCTGCCGTCTCTCGGGCGTTTCTCGCCATACCACGGTGTCTTTGATACTGTTCCGTATGTCCATCCTTGATATGATGTTGATGGTGTCCTTACAAGATTGAAGTAACAATTAAAACACAACAGACGAAGATTCTCTAAACGAGTATTTCGCCAGTTGTTATCTATGAAGTCTATCAGTAGTGGGTAATTACCATCAGTCATTCTCGGTTCATCCCAACCACACGCCGCACAAACACACGGAATCCATCCTGATAGTAATAATCTTTTTCGTAACTTACGAGAATCATATGCAGGATATTTACCGTCAAGTATGTCCTCTAACCTTTCCTTGTAACCTTTATTACAGTCGAATGATTTACCATTCCACTTGTCATCTTTCTTTTCTCTCGTGAGTGGAATACCAATCTTTGAATGTAGTTCAAACAAAGTCTTTCCGGTTTCACTATCAATATGTTGTTTCGCCCACTTCTTATATGTGCGATAATCAACTTTAAGAAATCTTGAAGCATCTTTATTACCGAAACTGTTTTGCATAGCATAACGGATTTGTGCTTCCGTTAATATCAACGGTGGTCTACCCTTTTTTCCATTCATAACATACTAACTCATAACACTAAAACATTGTGAATATAAATATGGGGTAAGTCATAAATTATACACTATTGATTTGAGTTTTTCTAACATATCATCTAAACGATTTATCTCGCCAGAAAGTTCCGTTACCACATTCATCAGTTCTAATTTTTTCTGTCTACGGATTTCTTCTTCTGTTTTTATTGGTTCATTATTTGTATTCACACAAACTCCGTATAGTAATTGTAACATCACAAATATACAAAATCTTTCGGTAACAAACAAGCAAAAATAAAAAAGGTGAGTTTACACTCACCTTCATTTTATCGTTGGTCTAACAGAGCAAAGTCCGTTATTCTGAAATGATTGTATGGATTTATTGTTCTTCTTCGATACCATACTCCCCCACCATCCCATTCTCTACCGCTTTTACCGGACGATGTATTACCTTCAATGGTAGTTCCACCTTTCCCTTTCCATTTATCAACGAACCCAACATGACCAAACATTGTTGTTCCCCTACGCCAAACCACTACGGTTCCCATAGGAATGTCCATGTTTGAGTTCACAACTTTCGTAGCACGGATTGTCTTGTTCTTCGTAATGAAGTGTCTGGCTAAACCAGAACGAACGCGCATAGAC
>Ga0315903_10010993_pt1 | contig 10712 bp, 4 predicted proteins | sample LakEriMetagenome_7_FD_203524 | JGI IMG/M metagenome (GOLD analysis project Ga0315903, IMG submission 203524) | Freshwater fungal communities from buoy surface, Lake Erie, Ohio, United States - Buoy 2 MA119 | ecosystem: Environmental > Aquatic > Freshwater > Lake | place: USA: Lake Erie, Ohio... | reverse complement strand
TCCTTGCTGCGCCAAAAGATCGTCTCCACGCCCTCCACATTGTCGAGGCAGTCGAGCAGTGGCGACGGGCGGGCGCTCATGCGACCATGCTTGACGGCGCGGGAGAGTACTAAGTGATCGCGTGCACGGGTCAGTGCCACAAAAAACAGGCGCGCCTCTTCCTCGGAGGCGACCGTCCCAGGCTCCTCTTTTGCCTCTCCCTCCTCGTCGGGAAGCGGCGTGAGCAGGCCGGGCATGGGGCGCGGGGGGAAGCGGCCTACGGCTAGGTTCGGCACAAAGATCGCAGGGAACTCCAGCCCCTTGGCACCGTGCACGGTTAAGAGGTGAACCGCGTCCTCGCTCTCGTTGATCGGGGCTGCGGGGGCGGTGCCTAGGCGCGTCAGGCGGCGCAGGTGCTCCAGAAACGCCTGGATGAGCCGTGTCTCCCCGATGCGGAGAATGGCCTCCCGCTCCCGAAACGTCAGCGCGAGCATCAGCAGGCTCGTCACCGCCTCGGGCTCCGCCAGCGTGCGTGCCAGCCCCTCAGCGCCATAGAGCATCTCAATGAGTGCATCGTAGGCATCGGCATTTGTCTCGACTTGCTCATCCAGCCTTGCAAGAAGCATACGAACATCGGGGCGGGTGAGCAAGCCGCCTTCGTCGGGGCCGGGGCCAACGGGAATGCCACGGGCGACAAGGGCTTTCTTCAGGTTGCGTGCCTGGTTGCGGGTGCGGCAGAGCACGGCCAGCTCGCGCCAGGCGTAGCCGGCCTCGGTATACTGCTGCATCGTGCTCGCCATGCCCTCTGCCTGGCCCGCATCGTCGGGAGCAATCGCCAGCGTTGTCGAGGCAAGTCCCTCCCGCCGTGGCTCCCAGACCTCGCTTCCTTCACCGCTTGCCTGTCCAAAGAGCGAGACCAGTCCGGGGCGGGACCTATAGTTCACCGCCAAGTCCATGCGCCGACCGCCCGGGAAGTCCTCGGCGAATCTTGCCACATTAGCGGGCGAGGCACCGCGAAAGGCATAGATCGCCTGCCGCAGATCGCCCACCGCCCAGAGCGCCGTGCCATCCGGCCCGGTCAAGAGCTGAACCAGCCGCGCCCCCGAGCGGTTGATGTCTTGGTACTCATCCACCAGCACCTGCCGCCACTTGCCTCTCTCCCCCGCCAGCACGTCCGAGTAGCTTTCCAGCAGGCGCAGGGGCCGCACGACCAAGTCTGCAAAGTCCAGCGCCCCGTGCTCGTGAAGCAGGCCCTCGTAGGCGGCGTAGAGCCGGGCGATATCTTGCCAGATCTCATCGCCGCTTGTCTCGGCACGCTGCGCCACTTCCTCGGGAGTCAGGCCGCTCTCTTTCACTTTGGAGATTGCCCGGAGCGCTTCGGGGAGAGGGTAGGCGGGGTCGTGTAAGTACCGCAGGGGCCCTAGCTCCAGCCCCGCAATGCGCCGCTCCAGAAGCGCAAATGCCTCAGCCTCCGTCAGCATCAAGGGGCGCGGCGGGAGCCCGGCAAGCTTCCAGTGCCGCCGCAGGAGATCTAGCCCATAGGAATGAAACGTGGTGATGGCCGCTCGTGCTGCGATGGTCTCGTCCTCGCTGGCGATGCGCTCCTGCATCTCGGCGGCAGCTTTTCGGGAGAACGTCAAGGCGAGGATATTCTCCGGCCTGACATTTTTCTCGCGTACCAGAAACAAAACCCGCGCCGTCAGCGTGCGCGTCTTGCCCGTGCCTGGCCCCGCCCCCACCAGAAGCGGCCCGTAGTCGGCCTTGGCGGCGGCTTCTTGGGAGTCATCGAGGCCCGTCGCCAGGCTCTTCTCCACGGGCGTCTTTTCTAGGACGGGCAGCACGAGCGGCGCGGTGAGCTGGGCGATGATTGTGGCAGGTGGCAGCCCGAGCTTTTCCGCCAGCTCCACCGCATCGAGCTTGTCGTCAATAAAGAGTTTACGGGCCAGCGGTGCTGGAAGAAGAAACTCCCGTGCGTAGACATTGGCCTCCGTCTCGCGGCGCTGCTTGGGGCCATAGCCACTGCCCGCACTCTCCGGAATCTCCGCCAGATCGCCTTCGTCGCAGCGGCACTCCTCCGGGCTATGATGGAGCTTTAAGTGCCCCAGCTCATGTGCCAGAATCAGCCGCCTTTCTTCAGGCTTGGCATCGTCGCGCACCCACACTGCCGCTGCTTCGACATCCAAGACCGCATGTGCCATAAACAGCAGGGGGTCGCGGCGTGGGCGCGGGCGCACCGTCAGCCCGGAGGCCGCAAACGCCGCCTCCAGTAAGGCATCGGCGTTTATGCCTAAAGTATCGGGAAGGGCAGCGCGGTCAGCGCGAGCATGAATACGGGCACGGCTCCAGTCAGAGATCACGCGCTATTGTAGGCCGAAAAACGCCCGTTTGCCCGAACTGCGTTTTAGAGCCCAAGCAGTCGCATAAGCTCGTCGCCGGAGAGAGTTACCGTGTTATTGGTATTTTTTGCATCCGTGTAAGCGGAGCCGGCCGCAAAAATAGCTTCGGGAGAGAGCCGTGTGATAAAAGGTAAGAGCAAGAGATACGGTTCGTTCCATGGAGGCATTTTATGCAAACATGGCTCTTTGTGTGACTGCTCTGTGATAAGAGGGAATATTCGTAACGCTGTCGAAGAGTACTCTCATCATCATGAATGCTCTAAGACTTGCTTCGTGTGCGCTTCTCAGCGCGATCTGTATTGGCATGAGCCTGGCGACTCCCCCCCCAGCCCCCGTCGAGCGGGTGAGAATGGGGGCAGTTGTCTTCAACCGAGACATTCGCCCGATCCTCTCTGACAACTGCTTTGCCTGCCACGGCCCAGATAAGAACAAGCGCCAAGCAAATCTGCGGCTCGACGGGCCGAATCGCGCTGTCGTCCCGGGCGATATTCTGGCAAGCTCGCTGGTGCGCGAGGTGCGTAGCGGGGCGATGCCGCCCGCAGATTTTCACAAGAAGCTCACCGACACCCAAAAGCAGCTCCTGATGCGCTGGATTGGCGAGGGGGCCAAGTACCAGAAGCACTGGGCCTACGAAATACCTGTCAAGCCCGCGATTCCGGCGGGCAAGAATGCGATTGATTTTCTGGTGCAAAAGCGCCTCGCAGAAATCAAGCTCAAGCCGTCGCCCACTGCCGACCGACGCACTCTCATCCGCCGCCTGAGCTTCGATCTGCTGGGGCTGCCACCGTCGCCGCAGGAAGTGAGCGCGTTTGTCAATGATAAAGCCCCCGATGCCTACGCGAAACTGGTAGAGCGGCTGCTGGCCAATCCTCACTACGGCGAGCGCATGGCCCAGAGCTGGCTGGATGTGACACGCTTTGCCGATACGATTGGCTACCACAGCGACACGCCGCGCAATATCTGGCCGTATCGGGACTACGTGATCAGCGCCTTCAACACCAACAAGCGCTTCGATAGATTTACGCGAGAGCAGCTCGCCGGGGATTTGTTGCCCGATGCCAGTCAAGAGACGCGGGTCGGGTCGGCGTTCAATCGGCTCCTCTTGACCACGGAAGAGGGCGGGGCGCAGGCCAAGGACTACGAGGCGCGCTATCTCACCGATCGGGTGCGTGCTGTCGGGACGGTCTGGCTGGGGCAGACCACGGGCTGTGCCAACTGCCATGATCATAAGTTCGACCCCATCACCCAGCGCGACTTCTTCCGTCTGGGGGCCTACTTTGCCGATATCGAGGAAGGGATTATCGCCGCCCGTGAGCCGGGGATGCTCGTCCCCACGCCCGAGCAAGCCCGCGAGCTGGCAAGCCGCGAGGCGCGTGTCTCGGAGCTTCAGAAGCGCTACGAGGCGATCTGGAAGCCGCTCAAGCCCGTCAAATCCGCAGCGCTCGGTGGCACGTTTCTCACTGTCCAGCCCGACAACGCCGTTCTCGCCAGCGGCCCCAACCCGGATAAAAACACCTACACCCTGGAGCTGGCTGCCTCAGGGACTCTCACCGGGCTGCGGCTCGAAGTGCTCCCTGATCCGTCTCTGCCGGCGCGTGGCCCGGGCCGCGCAGGCAATGGCAACTTCGTGCTCAGTGAGCTGGCCCTAGAGCGCCTCAAGCCGGGTGCAGAGCCGCAGAAGCTGACTTTCTCCAAGGCGCAGGCCTCCATTGAGCAGGCGTCGTTTGCCGAGGCCCACCCTGACAAGCGCTGGAGCGCCGCCTCCGCCCTCACCCCCGATAGCTTTGGCTGGGCGATCCTGCCCGATGCGGGCAAGCCCCACGAGCTTGTCGCCACGTTCGTCCAGCCGCTCACCCTAGCCGATGGCGAGACGCTTCGTCTGACTCTGGTGCAGAACCACGGCACAGAGCACAACTTGGGCAAGTTCCGCCTCACCGCCTTGACCGGAACCGAAGTGCCCGAGACCCTCAAGAAAGAGCTCGCCGATGCCCGAAAAGCCAAGACGGACTACGAGGCCAGTATCGGGCGCTGCCTGGTGACGGTTCAAAATACCAAGCCACGCACGGTACGGATTCTCCCTCGTGGTGACTTCCTCAACGAGACTGGCGAGGCAGTCACCGCGGCAACACCAGGCTTTCTTCCGAAAAGCACGGGTGGGAGTCGGTTAGATCTCGCCAACTGGCTGGTCTCGCGGGAGAATCCTCTCACGGCGCGGACGGTGGTGAATCGCTTCTGGAAGCAGTTTTTTGGCAACGGTGTCAGCAAGGTGCTCGAAGACCTAGGGGCGCAGGGCGAGCCGCCCGCCAATCCTGCGCTTCTCGACTGGCTGGCCTGTGAGTTTGTGGACAGTGGCTGGGATGTGAAGCACCTGGTGCGGCTAATGGTAAACAGTAATACCTACAAGCAAACCTCAACAGCAAGTAAAGTACTCCTTGCCACCGATCCCGACAACCGCGAGTACGCCCGCCAGAGCCGGTTTCGCCTGGAGGCCGAGGAGGTGCGCGACAATGCCCTCGCCATCTCCGGGCTGCTCTCTCTCAAGCTCGGGGGGGCGTCGGTGAAGCCCTACCAACCCGAGCGCTACTGGGAGAACCTGAACTTCCCCGTGCGCGACTGGACCGCCGACAAGGGCGAGAGCCAGTACCGGCGTGGGCTCTACACCTGGTGGCAGCGCAGCTTCTTGCACCCGTCGCTCCTGGCCTTCGATGCCCCCAGCCGTGAGGAGTGTACCGCCGAGCGCAACCGCTCCAATATCCCCCAGCAGGCCCTGGTGCTCCTCAATGACCCGACCTATGTGGAGGCCGCGCGCGCTTTTGGAGTGGGAATCCTGACCCAGACCAGCGGCACCCCGGAGCAAAAGCTCACCTGGGCGTTCCAGCAAGCGCTCCAGCGCAACCCGAGCGTGAGCGAACAGAAGACACTGCTTATGGTCTACAACCAGCAGCTTGCCGCTTACAAAGCCGACACGACTGCCTCGGACGCGCTCCTCAAGACCGGCTATGCCCCCCTCCCCACAGCGCTCGACAAGCCCGAGCTCGCGGCCTGGACCCATGTCGCCCGCGTGCTCCTCAACCTCCACGAGACGATAACACGACCATGAAAATTACAAGGGAAGACGAACTCAAGCAATTCCGCGCGCAGCAACTGACCCGCCGGGCGCTGCTGGGCAAGGCCACCCAGGGCCTCGGCGCACTGGCGTTAACCTCACTGGAGGCGAAGGCTTTCCCCCTAACCCCCGCCCGGCGGGGGGAATCTAAGGAATCCCCTTCCTATTTGTCCCCCCGTTGGACGGGGGTTAGGGGGGTGGCTCCCAAGGCCAAGCGCGTGATCTGGCTGAGCATGGCGGGTGGGCCATCGCACTTAGAGACCTTCGACCCCAAGCCCAAGCTCGCGCAGATGAACGGCCAGCCCATGCCCGAGAGCATGACCAAGGGCCAGCAGATCGCGCAGCTCCAGGGTCAGAAACTCACCTGCTTTGGGCCGCAGCTCCCGTTTGAAAGATTTGGAAAGAGCCAGATCGAGATCTGCGGGCTCTTTCCCCAGCTCGGCTCGGTGATTGATGAGGTCTGCTTTATCCGCTCCATGACCACGGATGCCATCAACCACGACCCGGCGCACATGTTCATGAACACGGGTAGCCAGATCGCGGGCAGGCCGAGTATGGGCTCGTGGATTACCTACGGGCTGGGGAGCCTTGCCAAGGACCTGCCGGGGTTTGTGGTGCTGACCTCGCTGGGCCAAGGCGGACAGAACCAGCCCATCGCGGCGCGCCAGTGGAGCAGTGGCTTTCTGCCGAGCAAGTACCAGGGCGTCCAGCTGCGTAGCAAGGGCGACCCGGTGCTCTATCTGACCAACCCGAGCGGCGTGACGCGTGGCCGGCAAGGGACAGATATCGCGGCGATCAATGCGCTCAATAAAGCGTACAACTCCCTCGTAGACGACCCGGAGATCGCCACAAGAATCGCGCAGTATGAGCTGGCCTTTCAGATGCAGGCGTCGGTGCCGGACTTAATGGACATCTCACAGGAGACAAAAGAGACCCTAGAGCTCTACGGCTGTCAGCCAGGCGATGGCTCGTTTGCCAGCAACTGTTTGTTGGCGCGGCGGCTTGCGGAGAAGGGCGTGCGCTTTATCCAGCTCTACCACAAGGACTGGGACCACCACGGCGATATTAAAAACGGCGTGACGCTAAAAGCCAAGGAGATCGATCGGGCGTGCATGGCGCTCATCACGGATTTAAAGCGGCGCGGGATGCTCGACGACACGCTGATTGTGTGGGCGGGGGAGTTTGGGCGCACCCCGATGTCGCAGGGCAATGGGCGCGACCACCACAACAAGGCCATGACGGTCTGGCTGGCGGGCGCTGGGGTGCGTGGTGGGATGGTACACGGGGCCTCCGATGAGCTGGGGTATGCTGCGATTGAGAATATCACCACCGTCCACGACCTCCACGCCACTATGCTCCACCAGCTTGGTATCAACCATGAGGCGTTTACCTACAAGTTCCAGGGGCTCGATGCCAAGCTCACCGGGGTGGAGGGTGCGCAGGTGATCAAGAGCATTCTGGTATAGATGCCCACACTTAAGATTTGACCCGCAAGGGCTGAGAAAACAGCATGTCCACAACGGGGAGAGGCATTGGGAAATGATGCTCATTGCCAGCGAAGCGGGAACCGCTGGGGGCACGGCGGTCGTGGAGCAGAGAGATCTCATACACATTAAGGCGCGCGAAGGCTTCGGCGGTCAGGGGGCTTCCGGCAACCCTGTTGGGATAGGCGAAGGCTTCGACCCGGACAAAAGTGGCGTTTTGAGGGAGTGAGAAGGTTCCTTCTGCACCGTCAATGACCTTTGCCACGCCCTGGTCGGTGATGAAGCGGAGCTGGATATTGGGGCGCTTTGTGGCGTCGTTGCCGCCCACCACCACCTCGACGGTTCCCCCACGAGGAACGGAGAGCCGGGTAAAGCGGAAGTTGCTCTGATCGTAGGGGGCGGTGACCTCGCCTTGCTCATTGCTGGGGAGTGCGGCAATCATGCCAAAGAAGCAGCCATTTCGGTAGGCACGCAAGGCCGCTTGTTCGCGTTCTTTGGGGGAGAGGCCTTCCTGTGGTGGTACAAGGAGGACGTTGCGACCACGCCCATAGGTAATATGATCCTTGACAAAGAATCCCCAGCAGCGTCGCCCCGACTTGAGAAGACGATCCCAAAGCTCATAGAAGTGCTGATGTGGCCCTGGGGTTTCATCATAGAAGCCCTTTGGTGAGCCGAAGCCGGTGGTTAAGACATTCCATACCTCGATGCCGAGCACTCGGGAGTCAAAGTCGAGCATCGTTGCGTACTCTTGGAACGAGCCGGTAGGGTGGTTGAGCGTGATGCCGCCCCCATCGGGGAAGAGCAGGTTGTCTAGGGCCGAGCGGAAGACGTCACGCCAGGGGCGGTTGGTGCCTTGCATCAGCCGGTACTGGGTCACCTGAAACGCCTTAGGGTCGTATTTTAGGGTCGCGGTTACCGTGGGGGACAGGGCGCGGAAGTAGAGCGACTGCTCGATGGTGGTACCGGGCTTGGCATCCTGCACAGCGCTAAGCTCGCAGCTAGGGCGTTGGCGAGCAGGGGCGCTCTTGCTCGGGTTGAACTCCCTGTTCTGGATTGGGCCCTTGGTAGAGAAGGGGGGGCGGCTCTCGCACTCTTGTGCATCCGTGAGGGTCAAGTAGGCGCTGGTATTGAGAGAGGCTCCTTCCATCTTGCGGAGGGCGAGGTCGAAGCGGTAAACACCACTGCCTGGCTGGTTTTGAGCATCGAAGGTAGTCAGGTTATCAGCGGTGAGCACGAGGGGGGCAGCATCGAGCGAGCGGGGCCAGAAGCCCGCACCTGTGGCCAGCAGGCTCCCAAGGGCGTTGAAGTGTAGGCCGGAGTCGGTAAATGAATGGTGCTCTGCGTTGGGGCAGCCAATCACGTCAGGGAACTGCTGCAGGTAGGCTTCAGGCAGGGGATAGGTAGGCGCAGAGGGATAGTAATTAGAGAAGGCAAAGTGGCGGTAGCCCATGTCGTAGAACACCTTCCGCGAGCTGTCACTCTGCCCCTGATGCTGGTGGGACATTGAGTGGAGGTAGCTCCAGCGGCTCCAGTCTACGGCGGCATAAGGGTTTTCCAGCTCTCTGGCTCCTTGATCTGAGTGGGGCAAGAGTGCTACCGCAGGCAGGCCCGCCGCCAGTCGCAGAAGGTGTCTTCGTTTCATAAAACTAGAGAACCCCTTGCTTGAACGGATCCCAGATGCTGTTGTTCGGGTTCAGGGCCAAATCGTCCAGGAGCCGCATTACGGGGTACGCCTTCACGTGACCGTCTACGAAGACCGAATTCAGGACACCCGAATGGCGTGCTTTCAGGTTATTGATGACCTGATCTTCCGGGGTCGTCCGGTAGTTCGCGGACGGGTTGCCCATGAAAGCCCAGAATCGCTGCCACGTACCCGCCGGGTTAAAGTTGGGGTTGCCGACCAGACGCTTCGGTTGGCGGGGGAGCGTACACCAATAGTTCCCGTCTACGATGAAGAGCGTCTCAGCGGGGGCCGCCATAGAAGGAAGCCGGAGAATCGCCGGAAAATACCGTCGGTCGTTCAGGACAAACGCATTAACCGCATAGGAGTTCTGACCGCCGTAAACCGCACGACCGGGAATATCCACCACGCCGCCGGGGCGCGAGGGACATATCCAAACGCCGTTAGACTTGATGTACGGATTGAGCAGTTGCGAGTAGAAGGTCAGCGCCGCGCCGTTGCCATTGGGAACAGCGACAGACATCGGAACCAGTGTTTCATCATAGTCATCGGCGTACATTCCGATAGCCAGACCGATTTGTCGCATGTTGGAAAGGCACGACGTCTGGCGGGCCTTCTCCCGGGCTTGGGCGAAGACAGGGAAGAGAATCGCGGCGAGGATAGCAATTATAGCAATAACTACCAGGAGCTCAATGAGCGTGAAGGCGCGGCGGCGCGGGTGTCGGATCGTTAGCATGGTTTCCTCCTAAAGAGAAGCTCAGGTCATCTCACGATTGAGACGACTCCATCATACACTCGTGCATTTCGTATGGATATTAAGGCCTTGTATAGTGGTCATTAAATGTTATTGAAGTCTCTGTCCGAAAAATGAAGCACTTGTGTTAGGGAATGTTATCCAGTGGTAGCCCTCGCGGAACGCTATCTCGTCGCTACCTACTGTTTGGTGCGCCAGAGTAGGGGGCGGTGGTGCCTTCGCCGCGCTTGATTTGTTTCGTCTGGGGGCCAAGGGTTTCTTGAATGAGCGTCGTGTACGGGTCGCCGTTGTAGCAGACCTCGCTGAAGAAGGCATAGACCGACGCGTTGGTGTTCACGAACATCGGGGCGAGCTTGCCTGCGGTTGTCGTGTAGCTAAAGCCGCCCAGCACCTCGGTCTTGCCACCATTACGCGTCTCGATCAGAGTGCCGTCGCGCTCGGTCTTGTAGCCTAGAATCCAGAGCGAGCCACCGTCGTTGGTAATATGCGTCCCTTCGTTCTCGACATTGAGCTGCCGCGCCCAGACCCGCTGGTTGCGAAAGTGCAGGGCGTTGGTGGTGACGTCCTCAAAAAAGACATCGCCGACGGACTTACTCACCACGGTCTGCACCCCGACACTGCGAAAGACAACCGTGCGCTTTGTCGCCAGCTCGACGGCGCTTCCCAGGCTCGCGAAGTGCTCGAAGCGCACGACGGGCGCACTGCCCTCAGCGACTCGGAACGTCGGTTTGGCTTGCTGGTTATAGTCCACGTGCGCCCCGACTCCCCGCAAGCACCGCACTTTTCCTCGGACGATGATGGTGTTTGTGACGCGGTAGAAACCGGGGAAGAAAACCGTGGTCGCACCGGAGTCTATTGCTTTCTGGATCGCCACTGAGGAGTCGTTTTGTGCGGTGGGATCGGCACCAAAGCGATCCACATTGGCCCAAGTCTTGGGATCGTCCCAGGGCACCGCGGGCGTCTCTTTGACTGGCAGGCGTAGCGAGGTTGTCGGGGAGGGAAACGGGCTGGTCGGAGCGTGCGAGCAGTACTCCAAAAGTTTGGTCTGCGGGTCGGCAGGGAGGCGTAGCGCGGCGGCATAGTCGGGAGTCGCCACATCGCCGATCACGCGTTTGTAGCCGGTTGCCGTAATATCACGCAGAAAGACCCGCCCGCCGTTGAAGTTGATCACTGCTGGAAGCTCTTTTGCCACGCTGCGCCCGGTGAGTGTTGCATCAATCAGAGTTAGAACCCCGTAGCTGGAGACCGCCGTTACCGCGCTGTCGCTTTTGAGTCCACGAATCGTGATCGCCTGCCCCTCGTTCTGGAAGCC
>Ga0315903_10010992_pt1 | contig 10712 bp, 13 predicted proteins | sample LakEriMetagenome_7_FD_203524 | JGI IMG/M metagenome (GOLD analysis project Ga0315903, IMG submission 203524) | Freshwater fungal communities from buoy surface, Lake Erie, Ohio, United States - Buoy 2 MA119 | ecosystem: Environmental > Aquatic > Freshwater > Lake | place: USA: Lake Erie, Ohio... | reverse complement strand
TCAGCTTCGGTCATGGGTTCGGGCAACTTCATGCGTTCTTTCAGGCGAATGTGTGCCGGAATAGTTTCGTCAATTAACTGATCGAGACTGCTAACACCGATTGTTTTTAGCATGGTTTCGGTATCGTTGGCCAGCGGTGAAATGTGGCGGTTAATAAAACGGTCGGTATGGTTTGATGGAATCATATAGAATTAAATAGCGTTGTTTATGTATAAAAACCGGGGCGAAATTAAAGTTTTATTCAAATTAAAAAACACATGAAATGCCGTGTTGTTCGCGTTTTTGAGAAAGCAAAAAGTGATGTGTCTAAAAGTAGTGTGCTCCAACAGCTTTGGCAAGATACGGTTAACTGAACAGTGCGGAAAAAATGTGGGTAAATGTGTTGGTTGTTCCTTGAATGTCAGTTGGATAGTATATGATTACTTAATTACATTCGTTTTACACTAAATAATTAAACATATGAAAAGCCAAAACACCCTCAATGTAATCACCTACTTGGTGATGATTATCGGTCTCGTTTTCAAATTTTCGCATTGGCCAGGTGCCAATATGATGCTGATTGCAGCCTTTGTAATTCTCATCGTTTCAGCCGTGCGTTACACCCTGGCAGGTGCTAAAGACAGCGGCATGAGCAGCATGGTTCACTACCTCATGTCCATTGCTCTACTCGTATTTGTATCAGCCGGATTGTTTAAGGTTATGCACTGGCCCGGTGGCGACATGCTCCAATTGACAGCCTACGTGCTTGCCGTTATTATTCCTCCGGTGCTGATGTTTCAAAAAGGAAGTTTCCATATTCCTTCCGGTTATTTCATCATGTTTGCCATATTCTTTACCTTCTTCCTGTTCATTATTCCTAAAAATCCGTTTTCAAACGCATTGGGTTTTGAACCGAAAGATCATGCATCGGAAGCAACAAGACAAGCTATGGAGCAGGCCGAAGCTGAGCCAACTACTACTACTCCGAGCGATACTGCGGCAACAACCACCGAAGCACCGGCTGCCACTCCGGAGTAATTCTGGTTACCACAACTTATTATGAAGTAAAAAATGAGTCGGTCAGGTACCGACTCATTTTTTATTACATGAACTAAATGAGCACTATAAATGACTTATGTAAATACTTGAATAGACCTCATTGGTCAAAATCGGATATTTAATTTGCAATTATTATGCGTATGCCTCAAATTGCCGATGAATGAACCTTTCCGAGTTAAAGCGCACCCTCATTGGCCGAAGCATACTCCTATGCAGCTATGATTTACCGGTACCGAGGCGATAATGCGAAAGCTGATGCACTGATTAAGCAGCCAAAGCAATATGAGCAGAAATACCGAAACCGCATGAAGAAAAACAAATACTGAAATTTTATACATTCGTACACTTTAAAACCAATACACATTTATGAAAAAAGTAATCGCAAAACTTTTAATTCTGGCAGCTGCATTTTGCCAAACCGCATTGGCGCAAACACCGGCTAACGCTGCCACCACCGAAGGCGACAAAATTTTAGGGATATGGGAAAGTGGAAGTGGAAAGGCACGTGTTAAAATTATCAAATCGGGCAATTTTTACTATGGCCGCATTGTGTGGCTACGTGAGCCCAACAATGAAGAAGGCAAGCCTAAAGTAGATAAAAACAACCCCGATGAAACCAAACGACAAACTCCATTGCTGGGTATGCGCATGCTGGCAGGTTTTGAATTTAAAGGAAGCAATTTGTGGGAAGACGGAACTATTTATGATCCGGAAAGCGGAAGTACGTACAATTGCAAAATCAACCTGGAAGACGATAACACCATGAATATTCGTGGCTTCATCGGTATCTCGGCATTTGGCCGTACCGATGTGTGGAAGAAAATGGAGCTACAGCCGGCTAAAAAGTAACTATTACCTGATACATAGTGTAAGCGGGGCGCACATGAGTTTTCATTTGCGCCCCGCTTTGCTTATACTTGCGTCCCATTTATAACGCATTTAATAACACGAATTCATGAAAATAGCGGTTGTAGGAACAGGATATGTCGGATTGGTTACAGGAACTTGCCTGGCCGAAGTTGGTATTGACGTAATCTGCATTGATATTGATTCACAAAAGATTGAAAACCTTAAAAAAGGCATTCTGCCCATTTATGAACCCGGACTGGAAGAACTGGTAACACGCAATACTGAAGCCAAACGGCTGCACTTTTCTACCAGCCTGGCAGAAAGCATTAAAGGGTGCGACATCGCATTTATAGCCGTAGGTACACCGCCCGGTGAAGATGGTAGTGCCGACTTAAAATACGTACTGGCCGTTGCCCGTGAAATAGGGGAGAGCATTGACAATTATATAGTGGTTGTTACCAAAAGTACTGTGCCGGTAGGTACAGCGCAAAAAGTGAAATTTGAAGTGCAACAAGCGTTGGATAAACGAAATTCGCGATTAACATTTGATGTGGCTTCAAACCCTGAGTTTTTGAAAGAAGGCGCAGCCGTTGACGATTTCCTGAAACCTGACCGTATTGTCGTGGGTGTGGAGTCGAAAAAAGCAGAAGACATTATGCGTAAACTGTACAAGCCGTTTTTGCTTAACGGGCATCCTATCATCTTTATGGATATTCCTTCGGCTGAAATGACAAAGTATGCAGCCAACGCAATGCTGGCTACCAAAATCAGCTTTATGAACGACATAGCCAACCTGTGCGAAATAATGGGTGCCGATGTAAATCTGGTACGCAAAGGCATAGGCAGCGATCCGCGTATTGGCAATAAATTTATTTATCCCGGTATAGGTTACGGAGGCTCGTGCTTCCCCAAAGATGTTAAAGCACTGGTAAAAACAGCCGAAGAAAATGGCCACAAAATGCGCATACTTCAGGCCGTTGAAGATGTAAACGAAGACCAGAAACACGTACTTGTAAAAAAAATAATCAAACACTTTGGCGAAAACCTGAAAGGGAAAACCTTTGCCCTGTGGGGACTTTCATTCAAACCTAAAACCGATGATATGCGTGAAGCTCCGGCTTTGGTGATTATTGAAAACCTGCTGCGTGCGGGTGCTCACATACGTGCTTTCGACCCGGTGGCCATGCACGAAGCCAGCAAAGTGCTGCACGATACGATTACCTATTGCAAAGATCAGTATGATACGCTGGATGAAGCAGATGCACTGATTATAGCCACCGAATGGCCCGAATTTAGAAGTCCCAACTTTAATGCAATGGGTAAATTGATGAAAAATAAACTGATATTTGACGGAAGAAACATATACGAGCTGGACGAAATGAATGAATTGGGATACACGTATTACTGCATTGGAGTAGATACGGTAAAACAGGCTCAACCTTCCTCATCAAAGTAAAAAATAGACTATGCCAAGAATTCTCATAACAGGTGCTGCAGGCTTTTTAGGATCACATTTATGCGACCGGTTCATCAAAGAAGGGTACGAAGTAATCGGGATGGATAACCTCATTACCGGTGACTTAAAAAATATCGAACACTTGTTTAAGCTGAAAGAGTTTGAATTTTACCACCACGATGTAAGTAAATTTATTCATGTGCCGGGCAAGCTCGACTACATACTTCACTTTGCTTCACCGGCCAGCCCCATTGATTACTTGAAAATTCCCATACAAACACTTAAAGTGGGTTCGCTCGGTACGCATAATTGCCTGGGTTTGGCAAAAGATAAAAAGGCCAGAATACTGGTTGCTTCTACCTCTGAGGTGTATGGCGACCCTCTGGTGCATCCGCAAACAGAGGAGTATTGGGGAAATGTAAACCCTGTGGGTCCGCGTGGTGTGTACGATGAAGCCAAGCGCTTTCAGGAAGCCATAACCATGGCCTATCACACCTACCATGGTGTTGAAACCCGCATCGTGCGTATATTCAATACCTACGGTCCGCGTATGCGGTTAAATGACGGTCGTGTACTTCCGGCATTTATCGGACAGGCGCTGCGTGGCGAGGACTTAACAGTTTTCGGTGACGGTAGCCAAACACGTTCGTTCTGTTATGTAGATGATTTGATAGAAGGCATTTACCGCTTGCTGATGAGTGATTATGCGGGTCCGGTAAACGTTGGAAACCCCGATGAAATAACCATTAAACAGTTTGGTGAGGAAATCATAAAACTGACCGGTACGCAACAAAAACTGATTTATAAACCATTGCCTAAAGACGACCCCAAACAGCGTCAGCCCGATATTACACTGGCTAAAAAACTGCTGGGTTGGGAACCTAAAGTAAGCCGTGCCGAAGGATTAAAAATAACGTACGACTACTTTAAAGGATTGCCACCTGAAGAGTTGTATAAAACAGCTCACCGATTTGACTAAAAACCACATGAAAAATTTACCTGAATACAATACCACACGTGGTCAGATGTTCATTTCCGAGTACGGCCGAAATGTTCAGAACATGATTGCTTATGCCGTAAGTGAACCGAACAGCGAACGCAGAAACATGTTGGCCAATGCCATCATTACGGTTATGGGAAACCTCAATCCGCAATTGCGTGATGTTGCCGATTACAAGCACAAGTTGTGGGATCACCTGTTTATTATGTCCGATTTTAAACTGGATGTGGATTCGCCTTACCCCAAACCCACAGCCGAATCGGTTCGTACCAAGCCACAGCTCGTAAACTACCCGCAGCAACGCATTAAGTTCAGGTTTTACGGCAAAAACATTGAAAAGATGATTGCCGAAGCGGCACAAATGGAAGATGGCCCAACCAAATCCGGATTTATAAACCTGATTGGTTCGTTCATGAAACAATCATGCCGCAGCTGGAATGAAGAAATGCTGCAGGATGAAGAAATTATGGCACACCTCGAATTGCTTTCGGAAGGAAAAATAAAACTGACCTCCGATGTGGATGTGCAGTTTAATGCGCTTCAGTTTCGCAACAGACAACCCACAAGCAACAACGAAAACAAAAACAGGTTTTTCAAGAATAAAAACAAAAACCGCAACCGTAATTTCAGAAATAAAAACCGCTAACATCTACCACTTCAGGCGCTCGTCTGGGCTTGTGTCTTTCCATAAATAATAGTCGGCCGTTAATTGCCTGTATGCATCGGTGGGTAGCCCTTGCCCGGTATACACCGTAAATTCACTTTCTTCACATTCTGTTTTTGTTTTCATCAAACATAAAATTTCCCTGTTGTGTGGTTTGCCTTCTTTTGAAAAAATGCGCATGCGCTTGTGCAGATAAAGTCCGCTTTGCGTAGCCGGTTTTACAAATGCTGCCGCTTCTTGCACCGGCAGTATAAGCCAAAATTTTCCATCGTGATTAAGCCAATTCACTACACATGCTATCAGTGTTTCAAATGGCAGGTCGGTATCGTGTCGTGCTTTCATGCGCTGCATGTCGGCAATGCTCATATTGGCTTTATGCCTGTAGTAAGGCGGATTGCAGATTATGATACCGTAGGTATGCGGGGCTTTATAATCAACCATATTCAGCCGATGTATGCGAAGCCTATCATGCCAAGGTGAGTTGGAGAAGTTAGATTTAGCTTCGGCCGCGGCCGATTCATCAATTTCAACGGCATCTATAAGGGCTGTGCTTTTTTGAGCCAGCATAAGCGCCAGTAATCCGGTGCCTGTTCCAATATCCAGAATATGTGTTGCCTTTTCGGTTTCGCAAAAACAACCAAGCAATACACTGTCGGTACCAATTTTCATGGCCGATACAATTTGTGTAACGCTGAACTGCTTAAACTGAAATACACTCATGCCAAGTCAAAAACATAATCGCTGCGGTAATGGGAATACGGCAACTGATTTGGCTGCGGGTATTGTGTGCCTTTCATTTCCACAGATTGCGCTAACCAGTCAAGCTCACTTTTACTCCAAAATTTACCCATGTTATTTTTACTGCGTGCCATATCAAGTGCCAGCTTCGCCAGCTTTTTCAACGTGTTGTAGTACACAAAAAAATAACGTGTGTCAGGTACATCAGTCAGCACAATTTTACCACCCGGAGCAAGGAGGCGTTTCAGGTTTTCGATGGCCTGCAATCCTGCCTGCGGAGTTTCCATGTATTGAAATGCGAAGCAGATGAGTATTCGGTCAACTAACCTATTATCCGGAATAGCTATTGATTCTTTTTGTGTTATATCTGCTACCGCAAACGGAATGGCCGGATAGTTTTTTTCTGCCTGTGCAATTTGCTTTTCAGAAATATCGATGCCGTATATGCTGCTGCAAAAGGGCTTTAGCGCAGCTGTAATTAATCCGTTTCCGCAGCATACATCCAGCACACGGTGTTCAGGTTTTATATCGGCCAGTGCAATAAGGTGATGAACATAGTACTCAACGTTTTCGGCACGTTGAATAGTGTTTCCACCTACGCGCCCTACTTGTTCCAGCGTATCCGTTTTTGCAGCGTACGTGTTCCAAAAATCTTTCCAGTTCATTTAAACCACACGCAGCCTCACTTCGTTAATTCGGGTTTGCTCCACTGAAAGCACCGTAATTTCATACCTATCGATGCTGAATGTTTCACCCCGGGAAGGAAAATTTTGATACTGCTCAATGATATAGCCACCCAGTGTGTGGTATTCGCCCTCAGGAATGTCCAGTTCGTATTTATTGTTCAAATAATCAACTTCAAGCCGGGCTGAAAAAAGGTATTCCTTATCGCTGATTTGTTTTTCGGTAAGCTGCTCCACATCGTGTTCGTCTTCTATCTCCCCGAAAATTTCTTCCATGATATCTTCGATGGTAACGATGCCTGCGGTAATGCCCAGCTCATCTACCACCAGCGCAATGCTTCGGTGTGTGCGCGTAAACATGTTCAATACTTCCTGTGCCGGCATGGTTTCGGGAACAATTTCAATAGGGATAAGAACGGAACGTATGCTCACCGGTTTTTTAAACATATCTTTTTGATGCACATACCCAATGATGTGATCAACACTTCCCTGATGAATCAGAATTTTAGAAAGGCCTGTTTCCAGAAATTTGGCAAATAACTCATGCACGCTGCTTTGCAGGTTAGCGCTTACCAGTTCGGTTCTGGGGGTCATGCATTCCCGTATTTTTACATTGGAAAAGTCGAGTGCATTTTTAAATATCTCTGTATCTACATCGGCATCATCGTCCAGATCTTCCATGTTTTCGGTAATGTATTCATCGAGGTCGATTTTGCTAAATACGGGAGTAGTTTCATTGTATTGAAGCCGCAGCAGGTTGTTCAACAGCAGTTTCGACAACCAGGTGATAAAATGCACCAGCGGCCAAAACAGGTAATAAAACAACATGAACGGATAAATGAAAATACGCAGCAGCACATCGGGGTTGATGCGGAAAAGCATTTTCGGAATAAACTCACCCACCACCAGAACTACAATGGTGGAAGCAATAGTGGTAATAAGCAGCATTAAAAACGGATACTGCTGCAAGCCCGGCACCAGCAGGTTGTACAATTCCTGCAAATTACCGGCCATGTAAATGCCGTACACTACCAACCCAATATTGGTCCCCACCAGTGTGGTGCTGATGAATTTGGAAGGATTGGCAACAAAGGTTGAAAGCAACCGGGCTGAGTAATGGCCCTGTTTATTTTTCAATTCAATCAACAACTTGTTGGCTGAAATAAATGCGATTTCTATACCTGAAAAAAATGCGGTAAATGCCAGACTGAAAAGTATGATCGAATAGGAAGAATCCATGCGGAAATTATTAATTAAACAAATCGAGGGTCACTCTCCATTACATGCCCACACTGTTTGCAGGTGCGCATGTCTTCTGACGCATAATACTCACGAAAGCGCGGAAGGAAATCCGTTTCTATGTTATGAAGTTCAAAATAGGTTTCGTGCAGTTTGGTATTGCATTTCTCGCAAAACCACAGCAAGCCGTCTGTAAAGCCTTTGCCAGCCCGCACACGTTCAATTACCAGACCGATAGAGCCTTCGCTGCGCACAGGCGAGTGGGGTGTGTTTGGCGGACACAAAAACATATCACCGGGGCCCATGTGTATATCGCGTGGCTGTCCGTTTTCCTGAATACGCACGCATATTTCACCTTCCAGTTGATAAAACAGTTCTTCGGTTTCATTGTAATGGTAATCCTTGCGTGCGTTAGGTCCGGCTACAATCATTACAATGTAATCGGTGCCTTCGGGGTACAGGTTTTTGTTGGCTACCGGTGGTTTAAGCAAATGACGGTTTTCATCAATCCATTTTTGCAGGTTAAACGGGGCACGTATCATATGGCTGTGTAAAGTTTCACGCAAATTAACGAATCGTTTGTGTTTTCAAAAAATACAAGGCTTATCCTTGATATCAGACAATCCACAATTGCACGCTGTAATGTGTGAATTAGCGCCCGTACACCACAGCATTCATTGCCCGACATTCGTCATGTATTTGACCAATTAATTTATCCGCAAAACTAAATCAACCAAAACATGGGATCATTCAAAGTGAAAGGCGGTAAGCCGCTAAAAGGTGAAATCATACCGCAAGGTGCTAAGAACGAAGCGTTGCAGATTATTTCAGCCGTACTGCTTACAGCCGAACCTGTAACCATATCCAACATACCGAACATACGCGATGTGATGAAATTGATAGAGCTGCTGGGCGATATGGGTGTGAGTGTACAGCAAATAAATGTAGATACGTTTCGGTTTCAAGCCAAAGAGGTGAATCTCGAATTTTTGCGCAGCGATGAGTTCAAAAAGAAAGGCGCTGCTCTGCGTGGCTCCATCATGATTATAGGTCCGCTGCTTGCCCGTTTTGGATTGGCCTATATACCCGAACCCGGTGGCGATAAAATTGGCCGCAGGCCGGTCGATACGCATCTTCGTGGTTTCGAAGCACTGGGCGCCACCTTCGAGCATTTACGCGATGAACGCTTTTATAAAATAAATGCAAAAAGCCTGAAAGGTACCTACATGATGCTGGATGAGGCCTCGGTAACCGGCACAGCTAATATACTGATGGCTGCATCCCTGACACCGGGAACAACACAAATTTACAATGCGGCCAGCGAACCTTACCTGCAGCAGCTGTGTAAAATGATTAACCGCATGGGCGGAAATATTTTAGGCATTGGTTCCAATCTGCTTACCATTAACGGGGTGAAAGAACTGGGCGGATGCGAGCACCGCATGCTACCCGATATGATTGAAATAGGCTCATTCATCGGCCTAGCTGCCACTACACAATCGGAAATCACTATAAAAAACTGTTCTATACCTGATTTAGGCATTATTCCATCTGTGTTCAAACGAATGGGCATTGAAATGGAATTTAAAGGCGATGATATTTACCTGCCGGCACAGGAAAGTTATAAAATTCAGTCGCTAATTGACGGTTCTATCTTAACCATTAAAGACGGCATCTGGCCGGCTTTTACTCCCGACCTTATTTCTATAGCGCTGGTTACGGCCACGCAGGCTAAAGGAAGTGTATTAATTCATCAGTGGATGTTCGAAAGCCGCTTGTTTTTCGTTGATAACCTCATTGATATGGGTGCCAAAATTATTTTGTGCGACCCGCACCGAGCTGTAGTTATTGGTTCAAACCGCGAAACCAAATTGCGTGGCATTACTATGAGTTCGCCCGATATACGTGCCGGTGTAGCCATGCTTATTGCAGCTCTTGCAGCTAATGGTACCAGCACCATCAACAATATTGAGCAAATTGACCGCGGCTATCAGTTTATTGATACGCGCCTTAAAGCCATAGGTGCCGATATTGAACGAATGGAATAACGGATATATGCTGTTTTTATTCATTTTTGTGACGTGAGCCACTTTCCGCTATACATTCTTTTTCTTTTTCTGTTCCGCACCTGGTTGCCGGGGCCTTACCACGAAAGCACTACAACTCGTGCTGGCCAAAGCATTCCGCGTATTGTTGTGGTAAATATGAATGGCGATACGCTAAAAACCATGGATATGCAGGGTAAACTAGTGTATGTTTATTTCTGGTCATCGTGGTGCAACAATTGCCGCAAACAAAGCAAACAGCAAATTGAACTGTACGAAAAATTAAGGCAGCGCAACATGCGCACGAAAAAAGAAGTCATATTCATTGCCGTATCGCTTGATGATTCGGAAAGGCTGTGGCGCATAGCTGTATCGCAAGACGACCTGCACTGGCCGAATAATGTGTGCGATACAAAAGGATGGAAGTCGCCCATAGCCGATGCATTCGGATTGCGTAAAATTCCTTCCAATTTCATTTACGACACCAAAGGCAAGCTGATAAAACGCAACGTGTGGGGAAATCAGCTGGACTCACTGTTGGTAAAGCTTAACAGCCTTGTGCCAAATTGACAACTTACGCGGCTTGGCAACGCATTTGTAAAGATATCCCCATTCACATACATGTAATGAACGAAATGAGTACAGAAAATAACACCAAACCAACCAATGAACCCATAGTAAGCGGTGATGTGCAGGATGCGCCCGTTACCCCCGATACTGAAATGAAGGCAGAAATTGAACAGGAGCTGAATGAATTGAATGAAAATAAGTCAGCCGAAAAAGACTGGGCTGCGGAGTTCAGGCAAATTGAAGATAAATACCTAAGGCTGTATGCCGAGTTCGACAATTTCAGACGCAGAACATCTACCGAAAGGCTGGAGTTATTTAAAACCGCCAATCAGGATGTACTGCTCGCTCTGCTGCCAGTGCTCGATGATTTTGAGCGTGCGTTGAAATCCATGGAAGGAGCAAGCGATGTAAAAGCGGTTAAAGAAGGTGT
>Ga0315903_10010991_pt1 | contig 10712 bp, 5 predicted proteins | sample LakEriMetagenome_7_FD_203524 | JGI IMG/M metagenome (GOLD analysis project Ga0315903, IMG submission 203524) | Freshwater fungal communities from buoy surface, Lake Erie, Ohio, United States - Buoy 2 MA119 | ecosystem: Environmental > Aquatic > Freshwater > Lake | place: USA: Lake Erie, Ohio... | reverse complement strand
ACGAATCCTACGAGGCGGCGGGTCGTGGGCGAAAAACGATGAAGGCGCGCGACCTCTGGTTCCAGGTATTGGACGCCCAGATGGAAACCGGCACACCCTATTTGTGTTATAAAGACGCCGCCAACCGTAAATCCAATCAACAAAATTTGGGAACCATCAAATCGTCCAATTTGTGTGTGGCGCCCGAAACACTCATTTTGACGGATAATGGGCCGGTCGAAATCCAGACATTGCGCGACCAACTTGTTCGCGTTTGGAATGGGGTGGAATTCAGCGAAGTAACTGTTTACAAAACCGGCGAAAACCAGGATTTGGTCAGTGTTGAAACTGACGACGGTGCCATTTTGCAATGCACCCCATATCATCGGTTTTTCATATATAACGAGGACGGCACACACATTGACGTCCGCGAAGCAAATACATTGAGTCCGGGTGATTTGTTGATGCATTGCGAGTATCCAGTGATTCATGATTGCATTATCGAATTCGCCGAGTTTTATGATAAAGCATATATATTATCTGTCGATGGCAACACACACGTATATGCGGACAATTATGAGGCGGCGCTTCGCCAAAAGTGCGTTTTACAGGGGTGTGGGATCAATGTGGACATTGTACGCGGCGGCGGCGAATTACAGGGTGTATATTTGAATCTAACATGCGAAGACATGCATCATTTGAGTAAACACGGGTTTTCTCCACGTGAATGGATCACCGACCCCGCCCTTTTTGGCGAAATTGCACTGGACCAAAAACGCCAACCGAGACAAGTACGCGTGAAATCCGTTGTGAATTTTTCACGGAAAGACACCACATTTTGTTTCACGGAACATAAGCGCAATGCAGGTGTTTTCAATGGTATGTTGACGTCACAGTGTAGCGAAATCATCGAATACTCAGACGAAAAAGAAACCGCGGTATGCAACCTAGCAAGTATTGCATTGCCGTCGTTTGTGAAAGTGGATTCCACAACAAAAATCGCGGAGTTCGATTATGAAAAGTTGCACGAAGTGGCAAAAGTGGTGACCTACAATTTGAATCGCATCATCGATGTGAATTTCTATCCAACCGAAAAGACCCGACGCAGCAATTTGCGTCATCGCCCCATCGGCATTGGTGTACAGGGTCTGGCCGACGTATTTATGATGCTGGACCTGCCTTTTTCCGCCGACAAATCCAAACAAATCAATCGCGATATCTTCGAGACGATTTATCACGCCGCGCTGGAGCAAAGTTGCGAAATTGCCGAGGCGCGATTTAAGCTGTTGGAACCATTGGCCCTCGACGACGACTTCAGCGACCGATTGCATATAGATGACCAGATTGCCCTGAAACGCCATACAAATGCATACGAAACCCCGTTGCTACATACGAATTATCGCGGTGCATATTCCAGTTTTGTGGGCTCCCCCGCATCGCGCGGAGAATTGCAGTTCGATATGTGGGGAGTGGTCCCTGGAGACCGCTACGACTGGGCAACATTGAAAACCCGAATCAGGGCGCACGGAATTCGCAATTCGCTGTTGTTGGCCCCGATGCCCACCGCATCTACATCGCAGATTCTGGGTTTCAATGAGTGCATTGAACCGATCACGAGCAATATTTACAACCGCCGCACGATTGCTGGCGAATTTATTTTAGCGAATAAATATTTGATGCAGGACCTATTGAAATTGGACATGTGGACCGAGAAAATGAAGAACAATATTATTGCGAACAATGGGTCCATTCAGCATTTAGAACAAATACCTGTAGAAATCCGCGAAAAGTACCGGACGGTTTGGGAAATACCGATGCGCCAATTGATAGACATGGCAGCGGACCGCGGGGCGTTTGTTTGCCAGAGCCAGAGTTTGAATTTGTGGTTGGAAGACCCAAATTATTCGAATTTGACGTCGATGCATTTTTATTCTTGGTCCAAAGGATTGAAGACAGGCATTTATTATTTAAGGCGAAGGGCGCGACATCAGGCACAACAATTCACGATTGAACCGGAGAAAAAAGATTTAGGTGGGAAAATGGAAGAAGAAACGGAAGACGAAATATGCGAAATGTGTTCTGCTTAATTTCTGGGTATATGTTATATTAAAAAATGAGCGAATTTGATGGTAATACCGATAAACGTCCTCGTGATGTCGATGAGTATTCACAGATGACGGAATCACAGGAATCCCAGATTGAAGACACGCAAGCACGTAAACGTGTGAGAGCGAGTGAATTGCCTGAGTTGAATAACGCGTTGGTCGTATTTGCGAATGAGATGGCAACTGTGAATGACGAAATCGAACAAGCATCGAGTGGGGAAGTGGGAATGGAGACACCGGATGAGGGTGCAAGCGATGGTGAAGAATCGGTTAGTTCTTCCATTCGTTCAGGTGCATCTGCATCCACTGACAATACCATAGATTCGAACGCATCCAATGCCTCCACCGAAATAGAGGCATTTTTTGCACCACAGCTTCCCACTATCGAGTTTGAACGAGTCGGTGAGCTATTTACTGGTTTGGCGAATGCATTTAGTACCGCAGCAGATACAGTTAAATTATCTGTCGCGCCGATGGCGTTGAGTGCAGCAACACAGGCATTGACGCTACCTGACCCAGTTCGTAATCAGTTGGCTGAATTATCCATGGCGGTCAGTATGTTGGGCCTAAGCCGATATCTGCCAAACATTAATATGACGGTTCCCGGTGTAAATACATTACTCAGTTCTATATCAGGTGTTTCTCAATTATTAAGCGGTTACGGTGTAACGGCGAGTATTGTTGGGATCGGCTTAATAACTAGTATACGAACTGATCTTCCCGCAAATATAATAGCCAGAATTTTTTCCGAGCTTACAATAACAGAGGCAGGATTAAATAATGTTAGTTTTGCGGCACAGGAATCGACCGATAAGGCTAAATTAGCGAGAGCGACATATAAAATGTTAAGACAAGACTATGAAGCCGCGATGGAGGCATTGATCAACGCGATACAGAATAAGCTACCTGCCGACGAAATCGCCAGACTCGAAGGAGCGATGAATGTTGCCAAAAATAAGGTAATGACTGCAATTGGCGACGCTAAGGCTGGTGCGGGTAGCATGAAACCATCGGGTAATTCTGGCTCTGCCGGTGGACCCGGTGCAGGTGTAGGTTATGGTGGAAAACGCCAATCCCAAAAGAAACAGCAAAAGCAACAACAAAAGAAGCAAAAACAGCAAAAGAAAACGCAAAAGCAATCTCATAAAAAGTTATCCAAGTCCAAGCGTGCAAAGAAGGCCAAACAATCCAAGAAGGCCAACAAAAAACACTAAAAACAACCAAAATCAAAACAAATCATCTTTTTTTTATTTTTTCTTATTAAGACCCATTTACTAAATTGATATAAGCCACCACAATCTTATATCAATCGACCCTTTTACATACACCTTTGAACAGTTAAAACCGCACAAAGTGCGGTTCAAGTTCAAAGGAAACGTTGCCGATAAATCAATTAAGACGCACACTTTGTGTGCGAACTTAAATGTTCATCGGTGTAAACAGCGTCGTGTCATCATACCCATGCCGCATTTTTAAATAACACCGCAAACACGTCAATACGTCCACCATGGAATTGTGTAATCCTTCGACAGTGGCCCCATCAAACAATTTCGCATACAATTCGACCAGTTTCGGCCATTTCCGCGTCGGCGGTTTCCCCGCCGTTTTGGATTCGACCATAATATTACAAATATCGGTGCCCTTTCGCATGGTGCAGTACCTCTCGATGCCGTGCACTTTTTCATACATCGCATTGAATGTCATAAAGCAATATGGTGCCTTTTCCATAACCACTGAGCGATTACGCTCCAACTCCACCGAAATCAGTTTTTCATCGAAATCCATGTTGTGTGCGACCAGCCCTTCGCAAAACATGTACGCTTCATAGAACTTCTCTAGGACCTCGAGAATGGGTCGGCCTTCGCGTTTGCACTTCTCCTTGGTAATACCGGTTAAATTTGTGATAAATTCGCTGATGACCACGTCGTCGGGAACGTCTACGTAGGCGTCGTATTTGCGAATGACCTGTTTTTGAGACAAATCGTAAATGGCGAAACTGAGCTGTAAAATATGGGGATATTCGGTAATGGGAACCGCAGTCGTCGTGCCACGCCGAGTTGGCAACAGCCCAGTCGATTCCACGTCGAAAACCAAGAACCGGCGGCGATAAGTTGGCGGCGGTACCGAAAATGAAAGGGCGGGTTGACAGATTGGCTGCATCATGATGTGATTGTACTAAGTATTATAGTTTATTTTGACTAATTGATAAAATAATGATTGTGTAAAGTAATTTATCAATTTTTTACTAAGAACTACGATTTGCACGAATCGATTCGATTTTACTCTTCAGCTGCTGGATTTCATTGATAAGTACTGGCAAAACACCACTGTAATCGACCGATTGCATCTCTTCACCGTCTTTTTCACCGTCAACCAATTCCGGGTAATATTGTTGGAGTTCGTGTGCTAAAAACCCAATATCTTGACGTGCTAGCTGTGTTTGGTAATATGTTACCGGGCGAAGGTTATCGAGCACATGGGTTTCGTCGAGGGGTTGTACGTTGGTTTTAATGCGATAATCGGAAGCTACTGGTGGTGTTGGATCCGACTTAAAATCACCGGTTACCGTCATATTCTTGAAAGTAGATGCTTTGAATGTAGTACCGTTAGCTTCCTTGTTGGTTGTGCTAATAAAAGTTCCATCGCCAAATTGGATTTTGTTCTTAATATTTAATGTGGTAGTTGCACTAAATTGTGTGGTACCATTCAGCGATACGTCCCCATTCATTTGTAACTTTTGACCATTATAAGATATATCTGTGCCAAACTGTGTATATATGGAACTTAATGCAATAGATCCAGCATTAAACGAACCGGCAGACAATGTACCATTTATTGCGAGATTATTCATAATATTGAAAGATGCATCGCCCATAGATACGTCACCAATCACAATGAGACGATTATTCAAAGATACGTCAGTGATACAAGTATATGGTTGCACAATAGTGGTCGTTCCACTTACAGACATGTTTCCAGTGCCCATGCTTAATTTGTGTGAAGAATCGCGAACAGTGACATTTCCACCACTTATATCTAAGAATCCTTCAATATACGTTGCATTTAATTGATTTGAAGATAAATCACTTACCCAAGACATTATATGTTATATAATTATAGCATATATTTTCTGTACACGAACTTGTTGTATCAAATATATTTGTATGAACCGGTTCCTAAATTCACGTATTACACCATTGAAGAATTAAATCCGCATAGCGGATTCATTCTTCAAGTAAGATACCAGTAATGATTTGAAATCAATCACCTCGCAGAGGTGCGGTTTTAAATCTTCGCTGGTATAAATTAGATCATCATCATACGTGTTCTTACATTTTGTTTTCCAGTTCTGCTAAATCCAGCTTCATTCGTTTGATCTCGTTGATTAATATTGCAATCAGCCCTGTATAATTCACGCGTTGTAATTCAGACCCGTCTTTTTCACCCACCACCAATTCCGGATAATGTTCTTGTAGTTCATGCGCTATGAGTCCGTATTTCTCGCGGTTTATTAGCGTTTGATAGTATTTCACGGGGCGTAGTTTGTCAACTGTATACGTTTCGTCTAACACCATTATATTGGTTTTAATACGGTAATCCGACAATGATGCATAACTTCCAGCGACCAAATTACCACATATGTCTAGTCTGGTAAATGTGGATGGGTTGAATGCAGGTGCATTTGTAGTCGAAATGTTATTGTCGTATGCGTTCATGACGGTTCCATCGCCGAATATGATATTGCCGCTGACTGTGACGTTATTTGCGGATACGGTAAGGCCGTTCATCGAAACGTCATCATTTGCTTGGAATGTTTGGCCATATACGATTTTGGATGTATTATAATCGGGGCCGTCCGGAACCGCCGATGCAAATGCGGATTTGGGTATAGAACTATTATTCAGGTTGCATTTGGTAACCGAGCCGTTCAATGATAGGTCGCCATTGATAATCAGTGAGCCGTTCATGGATACATCGCCGCCGACAAAAATACGACGGTTGAAACTGGCGTCTGCTTCCACGACCACACTGTTTAATGAGACATTTCCGGCGGTCTCTACGTTGCCGTTTACATATAAATTCGAATTTTCGCGTAAAACAATGGAACCACTCACATCAACAAAATCCCGAAAATACGATTTGATAAGATGGTTGGCAGTCGTGTCAATATTCCATGCAGGTAAAACCCCAACCGATTGTAATTCAACGAGCGAGTACCCAGCTAGCAATAATTCGGTGTTGTTTGCACCGCCATTCAGTAAGTTGGTAATGCTATAACCCTGTTCGGTGAATTGGGTGGAAGTGACGCCCCCGGCAATCATCTGGGAAAATGAATACTGGGCAGTAACCAATTTTGATATAGTAACTCCTCCTGCAATTAAGTTTTGTATAGTCTTTCCACCCGAATCAAACTGCGTCTTTGTAACCGAGTTGTCTATGAGTTGAGTATATGTGTAAGAGGCGGCAAGTAAATTATCAATCGTAATACCTCCAGAAATTAATTGTATAACACTATAAGAGGCTGCTATAAACTGAGCAATTGTAATACCTCCCGCATATAATTGAGAAATAGTATAAGAAGCTGTTATAAACTGAGCAATTGTAATACCTCCCGCATATAATTGAGAAATACTGTAATTATTGGGAGCAGTAAGTAATGTTGATATTGCAATACCACCATTAACTAATTGCGGAAATGTAACACCACTGTCATACATTTGAACAATGGTGTAACCATACGTTGTTTGTATTGCTGAAATGGTTTTACCTGCAACTAATTGTTGAGGAGGGGTTGCTCCAGCATAATATAAATCAGTTATACTTGCTCCAGATAAACCCGCTACATCAGTGTTTTTACCTAATTTATAAATATAATCTACACTTGGTGCACTGCCGGTTGTCCATATACGAAAATCGTCAATATATCCAGACAATGGTTTTGTATAGTTACTGCAATCCGCACCGATCGCAATCTTAGATACTACGGTGTTGTTAGGTGTACTTCCGATATTAATACCTGAAAATTTTGGAGAGCCATCTATTGTAACTGCGTGGGTAGTCCCATTGCATGCCCAATACACATGATGCCAATTATTATCAAATAAATTATCCACATATATGTCATAAGTTACACTATTATAACCTGTAAAATAAAGACGTGGCTGTGCACCATTCATATTAATTGTTAATGCTGTTGTATAAGCTCCTGCTTTGAACATTGAAAAAAACGTCTGGTTTTGAAAAGCAGTGTTTGTTTTAAACCAGAAACTAATTACATGCGATGTGCTTACAGTAAATGTACCCGACATAACCGTTTGGTTATTAGTAGTAGAACCTGCATCCGCTGAAAAGATTCCTAAGCAGCCAGTACCAATTAATTCATTGGTTGTATCAATTAGTGTATCTCTTACTAATGTAAGGTTGTTCGCACCCGATGTACCTGTGTTATTTCCACCGGTATTCGAGTCAAATCTGTAATGTATCTGTGGAAGAGTTGCCATGCTATATATACCTATAGCATATTTGAGAGACATCACCTACATTTGCCAAGAAAATCATGTACAACTACAACGTGTAGATACAGCATATGATTTACTAATTCAATGCGTCTACAAATATATTATTTAAATTTCAATTTCTAATTTTGTTAATTCGAGTTTCAACCGTTTGATCTCGTTGATTAATATTGCGATCAGCCCTGTATAATTCACGCGTTGCAATTCAGCTCCGTCTTTTTCGCCGATTACCAAATCAGGATAATGTTCTTGTAGTTCGTGTGCTATGAGCCCGTATTTCTCACGGTTTATCTGTGTTTGAAAATATTTCACTGGTCGCAGGTTGTCGACATTATATGTTTCGTCTAATTCCATTATATTGGTTTTAATACGATAATCCGACGATGTTGCATAACTTCCAGCGACTAAGTTACCGCATATATCTAAGGCGGTGAATGTGGATGGTTTGAATGCAGGTGCATTTGTAGCAGAAACATTATTGTCGTATGCGTTCATGACTGTTCCATCGCCAAATATGATATTGCCGCTCACAGTGACGTTATTGGCGGCGAATGTGGCACCGTTCATCGAGACGTCGTCGTTTGCCTGGAATGTTTGGCCATATACGATTTTGGATGTCGTATAATCCGGGCCATCTGGAACAGACGCATTAAATGCGGATTTGGGTATAGAACTATTATTCAGGTTGCATTTGGTAACAGAGCCGTTCATGGATAAATCGCCGCTCACAGTCACTTTACCGTTCATGGACACATCACCGCCGACGAAAATACGACGGTTGAAACTGGCGTCTGCTTCCACCGCGAGGCGGTTTAATGAGACATTTCCGGCGGTTTCCGCGTTGCCGCTTATGTATAAATTGGAATTTTCGCGCAAAACAACCATGCCGCTTACATCAATGAAATCTTTGACGTACGATTTGATAAGATGGTTTGCACTCATGTCAATATTCCATGCGGTTGTAGTCCAATTAAACGTTGCAGCAGTATTACTATTTCCAAGAGCGTCGGTGTAAACACCCTGCAAAACACTAATTGTACATGCACCTGGACGGGTTGGAGTAAATATGGCATTATAAACAGCACCACTTCCAGCAAAATTACTTAATGCACCATTAGTAAAACTAATATCCCCTACCACAAAATTGGTTGTTGCTTTATTGGAAGTGAATGTTAATGCTATGAATGCATTATTTGTGGTTGAACCACTGGTAACACCAGATGTGGTTGATGTTATGGTCATGCCAGGTGAAACATTATCAAAAGTCCAATTAAATGTCGTTGCGAGATTGTTAAGATTCGTTGCCGCATCGGTGTAAACACCTGCTGCCACACCAATTGTACATAAACCTGGACCAGTTGGAGTAAACGTGGCATTATAAACAGCACCACTTCCAGTAAGAGGACTTAATGTACCATTAGTAACACTAATATCCCCTACTGCAAAATTAGTTGTTGCTTCAGTGGAAGTGAATGTTAATGCTATGAATGTATTATTTGTGGTTGAACCACTGGTAACACCAGATGTGGTTGATGTTATGGTCATGCTAGGTGAAACAGTATCAAAAGTCCAAGTAAATGTGGTTGGATAAATATTAGTTTTACCAGCAGCGGTGAAAACATTTTCTGCAACATTAATTGTACATACACCCTGAGTGGTTGGAGTAAATCTGGCTGTATAAACCGTACCACTTCCAGTAAAAGCAGATAATGAACCATTAGTAACGCTAATATCCCCTACCAAAAAATCAGTTGTAGATTCAGAAGAAGTGAATGTTAAATCTATGTATAAATTATTGGTGGTTGAACCAGTGGTAACACCAGATGTTGTTGATGTTATGGTCATGGTAAGTGGAACAACAAATGTTACACTTGGATTTCCAAAAAAAGCGATATCCGAAGTAGACGGAGAAGTTACGCCAAATTTGCCTGTACTCATTGTGATAGTAAGATTTGCAGAAGTATTTAAGAAAGCATTACTACCAATAGACGTTACCGAGTCAGGAATGTTTATGGTTGTTAAAACCGAGCAATTACTGAAAGTAGTAGCACCAATCGACTTGACCGAATTACCAATCTTCACTGATGCTAAAACAATGCATTGGTTGAAAGCATCCGTATCAATAGACGTTACCAAATTAGGAATCGTGACTGACGTAAACGCCCAGCAAGATTGGAAAGCACCCATTCCAATAGATGTCACCGAATTAGGAATCGTTAGTGACGCTAAAACGCGTTTAAAAAGGAAAGCATAAGTTCCAATAGATTTTACCGAGTTACCAATCGTCAACGACGATAAATACTGGGAATTGTTGAAACCAGAAAGAGATGTTACTGAGTTAGGAATCGTCACAGACGTTAAAGACTGGCAGTCGGTGAAAGCATTTTCTTTAATGATTCTCACGGGATAACCACCTAATGTATCCGGAATGTTAGCTACAGTTATAGCTGTGCCTGATGTTGAGCCATTACCAGCACCCACCCCACCAGTACCAATTGATGCTTCTTGGTTAGGAGCAACTCCAACTACAGTGTAGTTCCACGTAATACCGTTCGCGAATGCACTTGACATCGTTATATAATAATAGTCGATAATATATTTGCAGGTTTATTCAATACCACAATTTATGTTAACGATTGATCATATAGTATCAATCTTTAATCACTTTCATATTATAACTATGATTATATGATAAATCCCAATAAAGTTCTATATTATTTAACCTTATCGACGTTTGATATGAATGTCTAAATCATAATTTATTGAACCTCATATTCTAATTCTGTTAAATTTATTCATCTTCCCACCACATCATCGTTTTCCAATTCCGTTAATTCACGTTTCATTCGTTTGATTTCATTGATTAATATGGCAATCAACCCCATATAATTCACGCGTTGCAATTCAGCCCCGTCTTTTTCGCCGATTACCAAATCCGGATAATGTTCTTGTAGTTCATGCGCTATGAGCCCATATTTCTCGCGGTTGATCTGTGTTTGATAATATTTCACGGGGCGCAGTTTGTCCACATTATATGTTTCGTCTAGCTCGACTATATTGGTTTTTATGCGGTAATCCGACAATGATGCATAACTTCCAGCGACTAAATTAC
>Ga0315903_10010988_pt1 | contig 10713 bp, 11 predicted proteins | sample LakEriMetagenome_7_FD_203524 | JGI IMG/M metagenome (GOLD analysis project Ga0315903, IMG submission 203524) | Freshwater fungal communities from buoy surface, Lake Erie, Ohio, United States - Buoy 2 MA119 | ecosystem: Environmental > Aquatic > Freshwater > Lake | place: USA: Lake Erie, Ohio... | reverse complement strand
GGCGCAAGATATTTTGGAAGAGTGTTGCCGCCCTTGAGGTCGGGGTCATAGCATACCTTCTTGTCTTTTAACACTTGTTGTCTTGACAAAGATAATCAAAAGTCGTAAATTAGCAAATAAAAATCAATAAAATGTATCCAAAAGAAGTTCTTGAAATTCACAATGAGTTTGACACCGCTTGTGATAAAATCATTGCCGAAGCGGAAGAGTTTTTTCAGTCCGTGACCGCACCTGATACCAAAAAAGCATCGCTGCTTGAAAAACTTGGATTTGTCCAAGCTAAAGAGGTCAGCGAAGCGCGGGAATTTACCGAAAAAGAAGCTAGCAGAAAGAAAATGCTCGAACTTGCGAGGTATTACAAACAAAAGTACCCGCTCAACAAATTCATCACCGAGGAGATAGTAAAGCAAATCTGCGAGAAGTACAATCTTGTCTTTGGTGACGTAAGTCTTTATACGGGGTTTGTGCCGCTTGAAAAAGCAAACGTGATTGCTCAGTTCAAAGTTGACCCTAAAGACGTGCCGTATGCTATTGCGTATTCAAATACAGAAACAAGTGTGTTTTTTGAGTTTGGGGAAGACGAAATAGAAGATGCGTGGATTAAATATTTTCGTGACCCCATTGCGTTGAATTATTGTTTTATTACAGGGTCAGGAGGCACCCCTGAAGTTTATTGTAATGGCCCCGTTTTAAAAAATGACGCAGGAAAAAAATACACCCACATCCCCTTCTTACAACTTGAGCGCACGAAGGAAACTTTTCAAATCTGCGCACCCGAAAAAGACATGAAGACAGACGGAATGAGAAAGTCAGGACATAAACTTATTCCCGACCCTGTTGTTCTCAGAAGAGTTCGCGGAGGATATTTGGTAGTTGCCGCGTGGGGTGATGAAGCTAGCGACCCGATAGTGGTCAATGAAACTATGAATTGAGTTTGGAGTTGGTTAGTGTTAATGTTGAAAGAAGGGGGCTTTTTACGGCCCCCTTCGCCTTGTCGGGCTATTCCTGCACGTTAGGCGGGTTCTTCGGGTACTTCCGCAGGAGGAATAACCAAATTATTCTCCATGCAAAATGCCGCGAAAGCGAAGTCAGCACTCCAATCCAAGAGTTCAGCAAACCTGTCTTTCTTGACCTGATCTTCAATAAGGGTCAATATCTGCCCGTGAAGAGTGGCAAGCGAACTAGACGAGCCTGAATCCAAGATAAAGTTGATAGTCCCCGTAGGTTTTACTACCACAAATTGCCCCCTTGTCGGGGTTATCTGAGAGTATGTATATGTTGCCATTAGTATGTACTTTCTATTGATGCCCACCATGAAGATATAGGAGCAGACGTGGCAGAAGCGTTATTTACCACTTTCATTGTCGCCCTATCACCCGCAGCGTAGGTTGTTGTGTTTACCAAATCTGAATATATCCCCGCAGCACTCCCCGCGGCCACCGTTACCGATGTTGCCCCGTCCGCAAAAGCACCCATGCCCGTTGCTACCCTCGGAGTAAATACTAGAGAACCAAGAGCAGACTGAGTACCATTAATGTAAACGTAAAGATTCCTGTACGTCCCACCGATACCTATTACCGTAGCCCTGTTAACTTCTGTTGTAGAGTCAGTTCCGATACCGAAGTAAAATGCGTAAAACGTAGTAGCAGATGCCGCCACGGTGTCTGAGAGTGGAGACATGAAAATAGGGGTGATGTTCTTAATTCCTAACGTAGTCCTTTGAGCCGCAGAATCAACGTCGTCAAGCAAGGCCCTACCTGCTGAGGTGCAAGTTATTTCTTCAATGATTCCCGCCCCGGCTGTTGACCTACCTAAAATCTTGTCCGTAGCCGATACGTTTTGAATCTTAGCGTAAGTCACCGCGTCGTCAGCAATACCCGCAGTACCTAGTTGAGCGTGGTCACTAGCCCCTGTGGTCGCATTAGTCAAGACAAGCGGCATACCCACCGCAGCCGTGGAAGCAGCAAGGGCAGGAGAAAGAACGTCTATCTCGTTGTCCTTAGCTACAAACCCAGTCTCAATAGACGAGCCATTTCTTGACAATATCCTTGCGTAAGTAGTGGTTACATGGGTTTCAAACTCCTTTCCTGTATGAGTAACCTTGTGGCGAATAGCCGTGGTAGCATTGACAAAGAAGTTCTTTACGCTATTCCATGTAAACTCAAAGCCTCCACCGTCAATCGTGTTGTCTTTATTCAAAGTAGAGTCTACATCCAACGTCTGCTGCCAATCCTGACTACCACCTCCTCCCGTACCGAGGGCGGGGTCAATCTCTAAACAGAAAATGTTCGATGAAGTAAACGACGTAGTCCCCGCGATGATGGTAGCATCCCATATAGCAAGCCCCGAAGCCAAGACGTAGTTATTGACTTCAAAAACCGTGTACTTGCTTAAATTCGACTGATCTATAAAGGTGAGCCAACTCCCGTCGGGGATATGGTGAAAAAAGTCCGAAAAGTCCTGTCCTGAATACGAAGTAGTGTCCAAGATAAGCTGACCCGAAGAGTAATAGAATTGCCCGGTCTCCGCGTCCGTGTCGTACTGATAAGTGATAGGACAACTCCCGTCACCACCTGAACAATCACAGCAGCCTTTGAAAATATCAGTCACCAAAACTTGATAGATCGTTCTTGCCCTGTCCTCAATAGCCTCGTTGGTTGCAAAAACTCCCAAGTCAGCATACGTCCTTGCCCCGATCTGGGTTATGGCGTTGGTAGAAAAAGAAAACTGATCGTTCTCAGGATAAATTATGGTGATTATATCCCGCGTTCTCTTTAGGTAAGTAGCCGCGTGAGGGGCTATGCGGGAAAAATTGCGTACAATATTGCCGTTGCCGTCAAGGAAATTAACGGTCTCGTTTGATAGAGTCTGTATTTCAGTCACCAAAAACGTCGGCATCGTCAGCAAAAGTAATAAATTCGTCCCTTGTTTTATACTTTTTTGTGAAAATACTTTCGTTGAACTTCTCAACAGACCATAACTCTTTAGCCTTTGACCAATCCCCGCCTGTTCTTTGAGGCTTCCTAGCCTCGTTTTTAACCTCTTCTATGTGTTCTTCACCAAACAAAAGGTCAATGATCTGCTTTTTAGATAGTCGGGCCGCTTTTCCCGACCTTGCTCCTTCTACCTTAATCCTCTTCTCTTCCTTTTCAATCTTCTCCAAAAGGTCTGTGCCTTGTAGATACTTTTTGATATGGTGGACGTTCAACATTCCGTTCAGGATAGTCCTAGAAATTTTAGGGGGTTCGATTTTTTCTTCGTTCGTGTATGATATATCATACCCTAAGTCCCTTAAACATAGGATAAGGCATGATATATCACACATTATGGAAGCTATCGCAGCGGATGGTTTAGGGTCTAAAACGGTTCTGAAAGTCTGACTAGCCACCTCTTCACCGTCTACTATTCCGTGTATGTAGCACTCGGAAGCTACATATTCCCCGCAAGTACGAATTATTTTTATGCCTAGACAGCTGATCTTTTCCCGCGCAAAGGCTTCGAGTTTAATGTATTCGTACAATTCCCGCGGCGTGGGGTCTATCACATCTATCTTCATAATGCAAATATATGTTAAAAACTTGATTATCGAATATCAAAATCGTATTTTAGCGTAAAATTTCAACAAATGACACAAAAACAATTCTGCAAACAGTTCAACATTACCGAGGATCAGTTTTTTGGTAAAGAAAAAATTGAAATGTCGCTCGACCTTAGTTCTGTGACCTCAATTCCCGATGGATTCAATCCTACCGTTGGAGGGGGACTCTACCTTAGTTCGCTGACCTCCATTCCCGATGGATTCAATCCTACCGTGGGAGGGTCGCTCGACCTTAGTTCTGTGACCTCCATTCCCGATGGATTCAATCCTACCGTCGGAGGGTGGCTCTACCTTAGTTCGCTGACCTCCATTCCCGATGGATTCAATCCTACCGTCGGAGGGTGGCTCTACCTTAGTTCGCTGACCTCCATTCCCGATGGATTCAATCCTACCGTGGGAGGGGGACTCTACCTTAGTTCTGTGACCTCAATTCCCGATGGATTCAATCCTACCGTGGGAGGGGGACTCTACCTTAGTTCGCTGACCTCCATTCCCGATGGATTCAATCCTACCGTTGGAGGGTGGCTCTACCTTAGTTCGCTGACCTCCATTCCCGATGGATTCAATCCTACCGTGGGAGGGTCGCTCTACCTTAGTTCTGTGACCTCAATTCCCGATGGATTCAATCCTACCGTGGGAGGGGGACTCTACCTTAGTTCGCTGACCTCCATTCCCGATGGATTCAATCCTACCGTTGGAGGGGGACTCTACCTTAGTTCGCTGACCTCCATTCCCGATGGATTCAATCCTACCGTGGGAGGGTCGCTCGACCTTAGTTCGCTGACCTCAATTCCCGATGGATTCAATCCTACCGTCGGAGGGTGGCTCGACCTTAGTTCGCTGACCTCCATTCCCGATGGATTTAAAAAGTCAGACTACGAAGGAAAGTATATTCCATTTATGAAGTGGGGAAAAGGAATAGGAACTCACATTCTTTGTGACGGAAGGTTTTCGGAAGTAATCTCTAAGAAAGGTAACGTTTGGAAACTCAAAGATGTAGGTAAGAACAACGAATACTACCTTGTGCAATCAGGAGATAAGTTCGCACACGGAAACACGATAAAAGAAGCTAAAGAAGACTTAATCTACAAGATTTCAAGTCGTGACAAATCAGTTTACAAAGGTCTTGATAAAGACGAAAAACGTAGCTTTTCCGATTGCATAACCATGTATAGAGTTATTACAGGGGCTTGCTCGGCAGGAGTTAGGGACTTTATCGAAAGAAACAACATTAAGAAAAAGTCATACAGCGTAAACGAGATTTTGAAAATTACTTCAAGTGCATACGGAGGAAGTCAATTTAAGGAATTTTTCTCTTGACTTTGATTAAAAAATTGCGTATATTTGCACTTTCGATTCAAGTCCCATTCTGGGATGTGTTTTGATTCATTTGTTGGTTTTTATTATGTTTTGGCAAGGACGCGGCAAAAGTGCCGCGTTTTTGTTTTATTAACTTGACAAAGAATGAGTAAAGTCGTATCTTAGCAAAAAAAACAAATGGACAAACTAGCACTTGAAGCACTTGTTTGGGGAGCGTACCGAACCTTCTACAAACCGACAATCTTTTACACGAGATTTGTAAATTGGTACACCCGCCACGCGGGAAAGATCAAAATAGGAATGATCGCCTACTTTGTCATAGGAGCGTATGAAATTGCTATTTTAAACTCAGCATCCATGTTTATCGCATGGCTTTGTTTCTGTTTTCCTCTTTTTCTTGCCCTCGGACTTGATAAAATGAGGTCAGAACTGAGTGTAGAAAGAATGTATCGTGAACTATCCATGCGCGGGGCTGACTTCCGTTCTGTCAATGAACTAAAGTCTTACCTTAAATGGATTGAGATTGAATTGAAGTGATTCACCTTTTTAATAAACTAATATGTCAAACGAAGCAACAAAACCAGCATCTTGCCAAACTGCTGTTACCTGCCGTTGCGGTGCTATAATTCCTGATGATAATATTGATAAATGGAATGGATGCAACGAGGAAGGTGAAGATTATGGCGTAGTAACTGCAAATTGTGATAAATGTGGTGCAGATTACGAAACTTCACAATGGGGAGAATGGGATGGCTTGGAAGATGCTAAAAGTTATTTGCAGGACTACATTAACGGAGAGTAGCAATGGCAGGTAACTACCCGTTTTCGATGTAAAAATCATACAAAGCAAACAATATTCACCTTTTTAAACCAATATGAAACACAAAGAACAAAGCAATAAAAACAATGTATTGTTAAGTGTATTTAATGGCTTTATCTGTTTTTTCATAGGGCATAAACACAAAGTAGTGGGTAGGTCAAATGGTAATATTTGGGGATGGAATGTTTTAGAGTGCAAACGATGTAAAACTAAGTCAAATACACTTATAGATTGATTGCGCCTAACAGCTATGCATATACGCATACCGCTTAAAAATCACTCCTCAAAGTGAGGGAAGTCTTTGAAACTGAAATTCCCGCCCCACCCTACACGCGGGTATTTAGCCCTTACAATCGCATAAAACTTAGCAAACAGGTCAGAAGTCCAAAAGAGTTTAGAACCTTGCTTAAAAGCGATATCAAAGGCTCTAGCGGGCTTAATGTTGTGTTTGCTTGTCCCCGGCTTGCTGTACGTTACGATTTTGCCGGGCTTTGTCCTGCCCTTTGCATACAACTTTTCTTGTTCCTGATTAGAACGGTATGTACACGTTAAAAACGGCTGAGGAAGGCTAGGATGAAGTCTTTTAAACTCACTAGAACCATAAGCCCATACCTCCTGCAAAAACGGGGTGCAATCTGCTATATTTCTAGACGGCATCTGGTGAACTATAAGTTATTGGTGTTTGAGGGGTCTTTGAACCTTTTACAGCGTCCCATATTTCTTTCCCTCCTTCAATAGATGCAAAGACTCCATAAGTCCATAAGTTAGCGTTGGCGACTTCTCTGAACAAGTCTAGTTTCTGCTCGAAACTTTCCGCGTCATAGTATAGGATTATGCCGCCAAGTGTGGTGGCAAGCCAACTAATAACAAGTAAGGTAAATTTCCTACTTGCAAGCCAGTATTTGAAACTCTTTGCAGTCATTTGAAAAACTTAGGGAAATACTTCTTAATGTAACCATACATTACAAACCCTGAAACCCCGCAAGCTAGGGCCAAAGAGATCATTCTAAAGACCCATTCCGCGTGTTCCTGCCAAGAGAATATCGTAGCAAAAACAGATAGTATAACGCTTCCTACTGCGTCTACGTCGTGGTTTCCGGTTACGGTATAGTGCATAGCTTTCATTTTTTTACAAATATAGTTAATTATTCGGGTTCGTTCATACTTTTCAGCCAAATATTATATCTATCCAAAGTGCCTTTTACGTTTGACGGGACTTCCTTGTTTTTACTTGTGAAAAACTCCTCAATAGAAGCCTTTACAGCAAGGGACTTAATATCAGAAAAATCACCTTTCAAGTCGTATTTTTTCTTCCACTCAGGCAATAGTTCCTCATAAGAAACTCCCCTTCTTACCGCTTCTTTGTTTATTTCGTCTTTTTGGTTAGGTGTTGGTGTCCAGTTCACGGGCATTACATAGGTATTGTCAGGGTCATTCTTTTTATACCAACTTGACAAAGCCTCTTTTCCTTTTACCTTGACTACCTCATTCATTTCGTCAAATTCTTCCTCAGAAAGTTCGGGGAAATCCCCGCGACTTGCCCCACGCAAGTCCATATCGTACTTGTTAAAAAACTCCCTTTGTTTTTCGTTTCTAATAGGAATTACGTTGTTTGTTTGACTTGAAATACCACCACCCAACAGCGCGTAGAACGTAAGGAATCCAGCCACCGTTTCGGGCTGTTCTTTCCATAGGTCGTTGAGCGTTCCTATGTACATTGGGTACAGGTTTTCGGCAATCTCAGAAGCAGGGTCATATTCCCTACCAAATCGGGATAAATCACCTTGTTTATTGTAGGAAGCAGAAAGGTAATTAACCAACAAACTAGCAGAAGGAGCCAACTTATTCCCCGCCATTTGGCCTATAAGTCCCAACCTTGTAGGGGCCGTTCCTTGTCCTAACGGAACTTGTTTGCCCTGAGCATTAGTGATAGCACCACCCCAAAAACGAGAAAGAAAAACTATATTCTGTATTCTACCTCCCCACGGGTCTATTCGAGTATTGCCGATTCTTATCTTCATAAAATCGCTACTTTTAGGGTCTAAAACAACCTCCGTTTCTTCATCGTCGTCGTCGTTAAACTTAGATGCTACAAACAATACCGCAGCAGTTGTAAGCCCTACAAATTTCATAAAGTCAGCAGCCGCCATCTTTTGAGCAACACTTGGTTTGTATGAACCCTTGTCGGTCATTTTACCAAAATGATAAAGGGCCATTGGAGTACTTGTTTTCAATACGGAAGCCCAGTTCCGAGGAGAGAAGAAAACAACAGATAATGGTTTGGCAATAGGCTCAAGAACACCCAGACTCGCTCTACCTGTAAGTGTGTTTATCACATCGGCTACATTCTTGTAAGACTGGGGGTCGCTATTGAAATTTTTACCCTGTAAGCGAAGCATTTCCATGCCGTCTAAGAACCTCAAAATACGAAGGGTATTAAGATAGCCAACACCCGCCCTTTCAAGAGCCTTAAAGAAGTTTATCTGTTTCCATTTTTCGTAAGCAGCCTTGCTTACGAATTTCAAAGGGAATCCTACCAAGTCCCAAATGTTATTCACCCATCCACCAAGAAACTGTTCTTCCCGCGCTGCCAAACGAGCGTCAAACTCAGCAATACTAAGTTTTGACTTTTTCATTACGTCATACCACGGTTGAGCCTTTACAAATTCACCCCACTCATTCGCCTTTCTTTCGCTAGCGAAGTGCTGCATGGCCTTGTAAAAAGCCCTAGCCGCATTGCGGGGGTGAGATAAGGTTTGAACACCACCTTGAACAAGCATAAACGACAATTCACCCGTAGCCATAAGCGCACGGGTCAAATTCCACCCTTCAAGAAGACGATCAATCCATTTCTCCCTAGTGGTTCTGTTTTCTAGTTCTGCCTTGTGTAACTCATGGTCAAAAGCATCGCGCCATTTCCTTTGTTCGGCACGAAGTTTTGTCATTTCACTATCATCAAAATACGGACGCTTTTCTTTTTTGCTAAAGTCCCCGATTTTGATTCTGTTTTGCAGGTCTTCAATACTTCTTCTTATCCGTTCCTTTGCGTTTTCTAACTTCTTAGCATCAATAGCCTCAAGTTCTTCTGCGGTGTATCCAAGTACCTTAGAAGCGTCTTTAATTTGGTCAAGAAGTTCCTTTTCTTTTTTCTTGAAGTCTTCGTCTTTTTTGACTTTTGTTTTTACGCCTACCTTGTTTTTTCGGAACCCTTTTCGCAAGTCTTCAAGTTCGGAAAGAAGTCTACCGATTCTTTTTTGCTCGTTAATTCTTGCTTTTAAATCATCGGGAGTTTCAGAACGCTTTCTAGCATAACCCGTGATAATGTCTCTTACTTCCCGCGCGGTGGCATCAGGATATTGTTCTTTAACTTGCTCAAGAACTTTATCCGTAAGTTCTTCAATGGTATCTACCCCCGAAGCAACTAAATCCCGAATAAGCGAAGAAGGTATCTTAATAGACTCTCCTTCCAACTCTTCGCGCATAAAGTATTCTTCTATTTGACTTTTTATCGCGTCCTTATCTTTTTTGGACATGGACTTATACCAGTCCATTTCAGAAATTTGTTTAATAACTTCCGCGACCCCGTCAGCGATAACACCCGTCTTTTCAATGATCTTAGCCCCTGCTTCAATAACGTCATTCCAAGAAAATCCCATCTTGGTTACGTCAATATCTTTTCCGCTACTATCCTTTAGTGTAAAGGGCTTGTTTTTCAAAGAACGGAACTTGTCTGCTGCCTTTTTAGCTTTAGCAGTAAAAGTCGTTTTTGGTCTGTCGCCCTTGAGAACGGCCATGACTTGTTGACCCTCTCTTTTAGACTTTTCCTTTTCAAGTTCTTCTATCTTTTTGTTTACCTCGTTTAGCTTCTCTTCGTATTCTTTAAATTTAGCCTCTATTTCAGGTGGTATAGTACCCCCATTTCGTTCTTTGTACTGCTTGATTTTAGTAGAAGCCTTGTAGCCAAAATCAGAAGTGTCGTAAACTTCCTGCAAAGCAGAAATAAACCTACCTCCCGACCTAGCCTTACGGTCAAATTCATCAAGAAGATCAGCTTCTATTTGCGCTAATTCCTCAAGATCAGCCGCGTCTGCGGTAGCAAACTTGTTATTCACTCTGTCAATAAGAGAAGCCCATACAAAAGCGGCCATAGCCCCTTCTATTTGAGTTTTTCTTAAGGCGTCTAGCGCGGCCTCTTCGCCCACGGCATCAATAAAGTCTTCTGCTCTTTTTTTTGCGTCAAGTCTGTTTTCTACATCGTATTCTAAACCGTGCTTTCTTATCTGAGCCTTAACAAACTCAGGCTTATCTGCCTCAGCAGCCCTTGTGAGTAGCGATTTCTTTCTTTTGCGAGGCCCTTCTTCTTTTGTCGGCCCACCTGTATCCGACATAATATAGTCAAAGTCTCCCCGCGCCATAGCTGCCATCAACTCCTCGCGGGTGTACTCCTTGCCGTCTATTATGGTAGTACAGATTCTTTTAGCCATTACTTAGAAAGTTTTTCAAGTTTCTTGTCAATTACAAGCGATACATTAGGGTTCTGCTTTTCACTCTCAAAGGTAGCCAAAAGATCACCGTAGAATCCAACAGCTTCAATCTGCTTGTCAATGAAAAATTGAAGGTGGATAGCAACAGCAGGATTTTCAGCCATGCTTGAAGCGTAGATTTCGTTGTAGTATTTGAAAAGATCAGCCTCGTTGTCAAGGGCAAGTTCAATGATACCCATAAGGTCTTTTGGAACTTCACTCTCAGGCGTGAGGGTGGGAAGTTTTGCCATTACGCCCATATCGTTCAAAAACTGAATATGCTTTTGGGCGTGACCGTTCTCTTCCAAACTTTCTTTTTCGAAGTATGCTTGCGCCCCGAAATATCCGAGCGTCTGAGAAACAACCGAAAGGTGTTTGTATAGGTAGTAGTGACCAAGTTCGTACTTTATTGCCGCCTCAAGTTTTGAGGTGCAAGACTTGTCTACAAGGGG
>Ga0315903_10010987_pt1 | contig 10714 bp, 16 predicted proteins | sample LakEriMetagenome_7_FD_203524 | JGI IMG/M metagenome (GOLD analysis project Ga0315903, IMG submission 203524) | Freshwater fungal communities from buoy surface, Lake Erie, Ohio, United States - Buoy 2 MA119 | ecosystem: Environmental > Aquatic > Freshwater > Lake | place: USA: Lake Erie, Ohio... | reverse complement strand
CTGTTAATTGAATATAACCTCTTCCTCTGTGCTTCCATCCATCCCCTGATGCTTCAGGTCCGTTACCCATTCTACCTCCGTAAATTAAGTTAGCGATTTTTTCTGGTTTACGCTCGTATAATTTTGCTTTAGCTTCGTCAGGAAAATATTTTTTAAAAAGACCTAAAAGACCTTTTGCACCGTAATTTAAATTCTCATTTACTACTCTAAAGTTACCGCTCTCGTGTCCGCACTGGGAAAGAAAATGCGCTAGACGGAGAGGGGTATTAATAGCAAATTTTTCTCCTACTTGAGGAATTTGTGCTATTACATTGTCCGGTACGTGTCCTTTTAGTTTATCGAGGTTCATAATTTACTTAAATGCTGGATGGTTATAAATCCAGTGTTTTATCGCTTCCCTATCTTCAGGTGTTAAATTATAATTATGTAACTTCTTCATAGCAACGGCTGCAAGATCTATTGCCTCGTCTTTTGTGAAAGCACGACGTGCAAAAAAATCTGCAGTTTCAATTGCATCCTTCATGATTGTTCTTTTCGAAACATCTTCATATAATATGGAGGAAAGCTTTATCATTATTTAGGCTTCTTACCTGCTTTTTGCAATGAAATCGCAATAGCTGCTTGTTGGGCTCTACTCTGTGCTTTCTTTTCTTCTAATCCAGGTCCCGGAACTGGTTGCTGTGTAGTAGGTTTTAAATTATTAGGGTCAAAATTTATCGTTCTATCTCCTACACCGATTATATTCACTCCTGCTTCCCCCATTTGTGTAGCTAGTGATTCTAATTCATCTTTTTTAACGCTAAAAAATGAAATTAAACCCGGAAATTCATACTTGTAAGCTTTTACACCGGGTCTTTTAGGTTCAGAAATACCTCTAATACCAGACGCAGCCATTTGTACCGCAGCTAGTCCGTTCTTTCTAAGAACACTATTTATAACTTTTTTTACAGGGCTTATTTTACCTTCTTTTACGTCAGGTGACATATCCTCATCTATACCGTATCCCGGACCTGGTTCTTGCATCCGGCTAGATTCGCCTGCTAGATACTCAGATACTGAATGCATATAATCAGCAGCTAGTGAAATGTATGCCGATACCCATCCAGGTAAGTTATCTCCTTCACCGATCATGTGATCGATCTTAGATGCATTTGAGATCATATCTCTTAACTCGTTCTTAGCCATACCGGCTTCATGATCATGTCCGTGATTCCAATCACGTCCACATTCATTGCATTCCGGCAGTAAGTGTTTTAGCTTTATCATTCTAGTTTAGTTTATTAGCTGCCAAAATTTGCTTTAAACTTAGCAATCCACTCCTTTTTTACTGGTTCTGGAAGATGCATAAGCTCTTTCTTGAATGCATTTACAAAGTCTTGATATTGTGATGGATCAGGATACATATCATCTAACTGAGCGATTGTATCTTCGTAAGAGTCACTTTTAGGTGCATCTAGATCTTCTCTTAAAAGACCGGCAATCTTTTGCATCCGGCGAATTTCGTTTAATGTTTGTTTTTTCATCCTTCGTTAAAAGTTAAAGTGATATCACCGCCCTGCTCGAATTCATTCCAAGCAAGAAGGGTTTCACCGCCGTTTTGAGTTTGTGTCCAAGATTTACCGTTTGCAACTGCAATCATTTGTATCGTTTGATCGTCTTCTGCTTGCCATCCTCTATCTACATATACTCCTGCTTCAGGTCCAAAAGACAAATTGCCTTGCATATAAAACTCTCCTTGAATTTTCCAGAATAGGAGAGATTTAGTATTATGCACTTCTTCTGAACTCCAGCTAGTCTGTTGATTGGCGCCGATAGATATATTTCCAGGACCTACACCATCGATGGTTAGACTGTAGTCTGTATTATTAATGATTGTTACGTTAGCTTGCCACATAGTGTTTCCTTACGTATATAAATAGTTAACAGTGGTAGTTTAAATAACGTTGAAGTGCTTTTGCATAGTGAGTCCCTTTATCTTTTAGTTTGGATTTAGCCGATCTTACTCTAGGACAAGACAGAGTTCCGAGTCTTTTCTTTAGGATACCTGGTTTAACCGGGTCGTGGATTCCTTCTTTAACTTCGTTTAATACGTCTATTAACTTAATCATTTTGTCTTACCCCACGTTTTACCTTTTCCTTTTCTACTACATTGAGAGGGTGTTGGGCGGCAGGATGGGTACTTAGCTCTCGTTTCACCCTTCTGTCTACCGCACGCTTTACATTTCTTTCTACCTGTCTTTGGATCTTTACGACAGGTATTACAGTCTACCCAACCTTTCGATCCACCTGATCCACCTTGTCTAGAAAACCATTTATGAAGAGATTCTTTCTCTTCTCTAATCTCATTTAATATGTCGATTAGTTTTATCATTTTAAACCCTTCCAGATTTTACCTTGACGGCATTTTACAATAGCACCTGAACGGTAGGCCGATGGCTTACTGTACTTACGGCGTGCAATGCGAAGACAACGGTCGGCTTTGTTCTCGTCTAGATCCTCTAAACCAGTGTCATCCTTTTTGAGATCTTTTGCGATATCACGCATTTCACCTTGTGCCCAATTTTTTTGATCTGCGGTCAGTTCGCCATTGATTACATTCTCAATGAAAGGGAAAAATTCACTATCAGGCAATTTGTAAACGGCTGTAAAGAACAATTCACGCACGCGTGGATCATCGATATCGCTCTGGTTGTATAAGTTAGAGATAGCATCGTAAATAAACTTACCGTACTGAAGATCTTCAGGTTCATGTTCAAGTTTATCCACAGCTCCAACTATGGCTTGATTCTTCGCTTTGTCTGCACCAAATCCTTCTGTACCTACAATTTCATATAACCCTTTTACTATTTCATGTACAAGCATTGGAAAGCAAATTGCCTTAGCTTTAATAACGAATTGATTATTTTCTTCGTCATACTCCATATCACTTTCTCCGCCTTGCATTTTCTGCCCCTGGGCAAGCATAGATAGAAACATAGCTATAGCATTTGGATCGTCGTAAACACCAAATACAAGCTTTAATATTTCGCTATAATCCTCAACTAATTCAGGATTTATTTGATCTAAATACTCTCTGAAAAGCATAAAACCAAAAGCACCTCTCACGGAAGCACCTTGCGTGATACCATTAATAATACGGCGCTTGGCTTTTAACTTCTCAGGATCATCTTCTCCAAAATCAGGAGATCCAGGATCGTCTTCTGGTGGCGGTGGTGGAATATTTACATTTTCGTTACCGACTATCTTTGCATCAATCTTGATATTTGCGTAATCAATGATAGGATATGCATCAGTAACCATTTGTGCCGCTACCATTTCTAATTCATCACGGTATCCGTCTTCGGCTTGAATAATTTTATCTAAAACTTCCCTGGAACGCAACATTGTTTGCATCAAACTTTTATTGCCTATCATTTGACGCAAGGACTCGCCAGACTTACCCTTTAGGGCAGCCATAGTCTTCGGTGAAAATATCTTTTCGTACTCTATTTCAAGTAAACGGCTCATTATTTCTTTTTAGTCTTAAAGCGTTTAACAATCTTATCAACTACCTCTTCCTCGTTCATAGCCTTCGGGGCAGGTTTAACATTCGGATTACCTAATGGGCGGCGAGGCTTCTCCTTCTCTCCCGGCTTACCTGGCTTAGTAGTTGTTCCTGGTTTCTCTTTTGGTTTAGAAGGTGCAGGTGCATTCTCAACTATTGCTTTCTTCATTATTCTCTTAAGGACCTCCACGATGGCTTGCTTACTCATTTTATTTATTTGAATGTTGACGTAGGATTTCTTTTACTTCTTCAAGATTGCCTGGATTAGCATCTAGATAACTTCTAATAAAATATTTTCTAGCTTCGGCTAAATTGTTTTGACGTAGCAATGCTAGCAGTTGATTTGGTTCATCAAGCGAGTATGCTCTCTGTCCCGGTATCAACAAGTATTCTCTATTACCTGGATATACTTTTATTGAAATTACTCGAGTTCCGTTTGTAAGTCTTATTACATAAATCCTACTAGTTAGGGCTGCGTAAGCGGCTTCTACTTGACCGGCAGCGCCCAGTAATTGATTTCTACGACGCGCACCACCGTCTGTTCTCCTATTTAGTTCTGCGCCATTAGTTACATTTAATCTTCTTCTATCACCCTCAGGGATACGTGCAAACTGCTCTGATGCATTAAGGGTTTGCATTAGTTGCGGAATATTAACATCGCCGGTCGGTGCAGGTTGTTGCCAGTATGCGCGCTGCTGGGCGACTTGCTGGGGTTGAGTCTGTACTGCTTGTTGAGGTGCTGCTTGAGCGGCAGGTTGTTCGGGGGTTATTAATCTAAAAAGCTGATCATATCTCCCTTGAGATAGCATAGCACCTACTAGATTACCTGTTCTAGGAGAGATTTTAGAGCTATTACGGCGATTGACTGTATTCAGTAAATAAACTTCTCTATTTGAATCTATAACAGGTTTTAGTACGTTATCAGGATCAAGAGGTGGATTTGAATTTAGAAAATCTCTCTTTTCATTAGTACTTACATTTGAATTGAGTATACCTCTTAATTTGTCATCGTCAATCAATTGGTTAGTCTGTCTAAGATAATTGAGATACTTAGGATATTGTTCGCTTTCTAATCTTCTTCGTCCATTATTATTTCGCCCGCGATACATTCTAGTTGCGTAAAGATAGTCGAGTGCGTCTTCAGGCGTTTTTTTCATGAAGTAGATCACAGGTATCCCGTCGGTGAAGTTTTCAAAAGCTACGACCTCGCTTGACCCTCCGTACCTGTCTGCAAGATTCATCGTCCTTTCATTATAAGGTAGGGAGTTTATAATACTACTTAAAGCCCCAAGGTTTGCGGATTTAGGTAAGTCTTCATTACTTTCACCACTACTAAAGACTTGTAATGCAGTTTTCTTGAATTCATCACTACTTATTGCATCTTTAAATACGTCCTGTACTTCTTCGTCTGTAAACGGAATTTGCTTTACTTCATTTCCTTTTACCTTATAAGCAGTAAGCGAGGTTGAGTCTATTATGATTTTTCCATCCTCTGTATCTTTAACTGCAATAGGAGAGTTTGATTTACCTTCAGCATCATCTAGTACTTTCTGTATTACGCTGAAATCTATGACTCCTTTTTCGGACAACTTTATTAAGGATACAAAAGGAATTTCATCCAGTTTAGGATAATCGAGCAGATACTTAGACGTTCTCTTATTTAACTTAATATCAGGATACTCGTCTTCTGCCTGATATAAACCTATTTTAACATCATCACCTAAAGTCAATTTGACAATAGTATCTCCGTCAGCAGTAACGTATAGTTTTTCAGTAGGCTTTAGTTCCCATTTGTTAAGCTTTGTCAGAATTTTCTTTACACCAAAAGGTATTGTATCGGAGGATAGTAAATTAGTTTCGACAGGTGTATGTAGGTTGCTGGTAACCGATTTCCTGGCTTCGTCAGAAAAGTTATTTAAATTTTTTAATAAAAGTTCTGGTTTTACTAAGTCGGGAGTTCTAACTACAAATTTAAGTACATCGGGAAATTTAGGTAGACGATCTTTTATAAAATCATCATCAGTAATATCGGAAAATAGCTCAGCATCTCTACTTGACTCTCTCGCATTCTTTCTAGCTACTAAGTACGCCTCTTTTTCTCTATAAGGAAACGCAGTCCATTCTCTGTATGTAACCGGTCTTCCTTTATATTGATGTATTACCTTTTCTTGAGTAGATAGCGGAACGTACTTGATTATAGATTTTAAATTAGGAACCTCCCTTAGCCAAGGAGCCTCGCTTAATAGCTCATCAAAGCTTATAGGATCAGGGTAGTGTGGAGTATTATCTCTAGGATGTAAAACGTAATGCTCTTCTCCAAAAACCTTAGGATCTCTTACAGCAATAACAACAAAGCTTAAAGGATTACTCTTAGGTAAATTATTATTTTTTGCTAAGTAAAATGTAGGATATCCCTTCTCTTCACTATATCTATGACCGGCCCAAGATGATTTAGTTATACACCAACTCTCTCCTTTACCGTACTTTACACAAGTACCTTCTGTGTTACCGTTGTATATAATAATTGAATCGTCGTCGTTGTGGTAAACAACATCAGGTGTAATTTCTTCTTTTTCTTCGTCGGCACCTGTCTTTCCTTGAGTTACAACTCTGATAAGTTCCGATACTTTGTACTTAGTAAGATCTCTACGATCGCTAGGGAGCTTTTCTTTAATTTTATCAAAGATTTTTATATACTTTCTTAGTTCGTCTTCGGTAACAGAGATGTTGAGATCTTCGGCCTGTTCTAAAAATCTTTTTATAAAATCATTAATAGCCTTTTCGCTGTAGGCTTCGTGTAGTCTTTTAGACCTACATGACGTGCATTCGTCTTCAAGGAGTATATCTAATAATCTATACATTTTACCAAGCTCTACAGGACCAGTAGCGGGCTTTCCAGCGAGGTCCTGGATTACTACATTTATGTCTAGCACGGAATGATCTTCTACGTGCAGGATTTGATTTTTTTATCTTCATGTTAGGATCGCCAAAGTTAACTTTAACTACGTTACCCTTTGCATTCTTAACATATACTGATCTTTTCTTAGGTCCGCCAGGTGTTAAAAATGGCTTACCTAAAGTTACCTTACGTCCTCTGTATTCAGCTTCTTCTAACTTATTCTCATACTCTAAAAGATACTCTGCAAGACATGCTTCACAAAAATGTTCCGTCTCATCCATCGACTTCGGTTCAAAGTCTTCTAAGTCTTTTAAAAGTTCTTGAAACTCTCTATGATCGATTTCTTCAACATACTTTCTTACATCATCGAATGATCTGAAATACCATCCCTTATCTTGTAAGTGTTTTAATATATCAGGGTTAATTTCTAATTGATGTAGAAATTCGGGTACACCAGATGAGGTTCCGGTTAATTCTTGTATACTTTCTTCGTGATCGGCTCTTACTTGATGAAACTCATCAGGACCGTCATCGGCCATTGTATGCATTTCATTAGTTCTACGGCTACAATGGCTTTTTCCCGTCAAAAAAGGTTTAGGGCAACTAGTGCCCTTTACATGAACGTGTCCACATTTACCGCAGCATGTGCCTTTCTTTTCGTCAAGCATTAGTGTAAAAATTTAAGCTTATACTTAGTAGATTGGATCAGAGTTGATATTTCATCATATTGGTTTAAAAGAAAAGTATCTTGTGGAAGAGATGGAAAAATAGCTTCTACGAATTTGCCGAGTCCTTCAAAGTATATTACAGGGTTTTCATCTTCTTTAATCGTACCTGCCATTTTATATCCACGTAGAATACCGTACGCTCCTTGATAGCTCTCAACTATCCCGTCAATAAGAGGTATAATACCTTCGTAATATGCTTGTAGGGCTATATGTTGTGCGTAGGAGTTTGACTGTAAATGATAGATATGAGCCTGATTGCGGCTTTGCATCAACGTGCCTATAAAGGTTCCAAATTGTTCCATTATTTTTCTTCGATTTCAGGTAATTGTTTTTTCGCAGCTTTAACCATTTTATGCTTATCACGCAGATTTCTAATCATGCCCATCTTTCTTTCAGCTAGTTCGTGATGCTTTTCTGACATTTCAGGGATTTCAGTAGCCTCTTTCATATGAGCATTGATCTCTTTCTGAAGCTTAGCAATGTGTTTATCAATCTTACTGATAACAGTATCTTTTTTCTTCTCTACTTCCTCTAGATGCTTACGGAGTTCAGTACAAGCAGCTTCGGCCACTAATCCTGCTTCGTCCTTATCGGTATAAACACCGTGTACACTCTGTGGCTCGAACTGTCCCATACCGAAAGCATGTGTTTGATGCATTATATCCTTTGGTAGCGATTCTGGCCCAGGCTTGAGTACTACAAACATCTTACCTACCTTATCTTCGCATCCTGGATGATCCCAGTTATCCTTCATCATTCCTTCTTGAGGTACGTGTTGAGGTAGTTTTTCGATATCAGGTGTATGTTTTGCCCATTTCTCAGCTGTCTTAGGCATTGTGGCAAACATAAATCTCTGTTGAGCTTTGGATTTAAACGGCATTTTCGTCTAGATTTTTTCCATTATAAATATCTCGTTTCCTTAGTTCAACGAGTTCAGCCTTAACCTGTTTATAGATAGCTTTTTTGTCGCCTCCACCCCATTTTTCTACCTCTCCTTGCTCGGAAACGAATGAATCTTGCTGGTCAACCCACTGTTCGAGCGCTGCTTCTAAGTCATCCAGCTCTGCGTTTTTGTTTCGATTCATAATATTAGAACTATATTCGTCCCACTTCCCCTGTCTTTTTATTTCGGATTCCATTTTTATGACGCAGTCAAAGCATTTTTTATGGATTCCCCACATTTTCTTGTTATACTCATTGATTTTCATTACGTTACCGCACTCCGGACAACATAATGGTATTAAGACTAGATCTTTTATCTTATCGAGCTTGGTTACGGTCATTTTAATACCGTTTTTTATAGTCCAAGTCTTATTATTTTCCTCCCAAATATCACCTTCTCTGTGTTCTTGAGTATTTTTCTCCCACCCGCCCTGTATTTGCGTTCTATCTCCGGTTTTTCCGGTGATAATATTACGCATCCTCTGAACATCTCGCGGGTTGAATTCTTTTTTTAGTGTATTTTCCATAACAAAAATTTAAAATCTCACTACTTTTTCAGTAAGCGATAGCTGTCTCCAAGCGTTACTAGCCGGTAATCAGCAGGAAGATTTCTATTCAAAAAAGCTCCATAGGCTCTAAATCTTCTGAGATCCTTATCCCCTTTAGTTGCGATAGGATGTATTATTATTTCTTCCGGCTCTACTTTTTCAATAAAGTCTAAAGTGATCTTCATTACTGTAGATATCACTCTCAAGGCAACTCCTTCGTTTGTATCTAGACCCATTTCCTGACCTGGATTGAAAACAATCTCGTAAGAATCGTCTCCCATAGGGCTGATACCTACACTATACTTGTGTTTAGGAGTATCAAAATGATAGAAGTAGTTATTGTCGTCGTCTATTTCAGGTTCACCGAATTCGTAAGGGTTTGCAATATCTCCTATCTCGTGTAATGACTGTGTTTCACTGCTAGGTAAATCGTATAAACTTAAATTTAGTTTACCATACTCTCTCATTATGATTCCGGCAATAGAATTGGCGTCGTTTTCTACTTCAGTTCCAGTTTCTCCGGCAGCGTTATAGATTAAACCTAATTCGTTCTGGCGATGATGAACGAGTTCATGAGCAAGACTTCTACATACATCAGCAAGGTTTCTCCCGGTTATAAACACACGGACTGTCGCCTTATTAGGATTATATTCGCCAAAAGATCTAAAGTTCTCCACAAAGTCTCTGTTTCTGATAAAAGAGATTCTAGGTAGAGATTGTATCTCTAGTTCTTTCTTACAAAAGCCAATAAAATGCTTTACGGTATCAAGATTCTTCTGGTTCACTTTGAGTCATTTTAGGTGCTAACATTTTAAAAATCTTAGGTCCAGCACCTCTGTTAAATGCAGCTTCCGGAACCGATTCTTTAAAACCTTCGTAGTCGCCTGCTTGCAGTAAAGCTCTTACATGCGGAGCAGAAGCATCCGGTTTTCTTTCTTTGATCTTTATCACCTTTACTCTCTCTCCGAAGTTTTTTTGCAGAGAGGTTCCGTACTGCATATCATCACTTTCATCATCCCCTACTGCAATATATACCGGATTTGTATCAGGGTTTTTCTTTAAAAAATCGATTATAGTAATAATAGGAGACTCTTGAGTAGATATCCTAACAGTAATTTTTGGATTAGGTTCCGCCTGTAAATACATATTCCAGATCATAAGAGAGTCTTCGGGTGTAATCCCGTCAATAACTTTCTTACTTATGATGATATATACCTTAACTATGTAATCTTTCGCAGCTAGAGCTTTAGCAGCCTCATAATGTCCTTTATGTGGTGGCTTAAATCTTCCAGGATAAAAGCACGGACCCGGTTCGTTTATAACAGCTTCAGCAATTCTCTGTCCTAGTAGTTCTGCGTCGATCATACTAGTAATAAATATCTATCCTAGAAGCAATTTAGGTTTTGCGTCTTTTATCTCCTTTTTTAAACCTTCCATGTATTCGATTGCTAGCTCTAGTCTCTCATTAATTAGCTTCACCTCTTCCTTGTCTAACTCTAATCTGAATATAAACATCTGGTAGTCTGAAGATACGCGAGGATCAAAGCTAATAAAGTCACACCATGTAGCTTTTGCGCATATCATGTTTGATATACACTGGTAGTAGTAGTTTGGTGCGACTTTTTTAAACTTGACAGCACTGTCAATAAGTCCGTGCTTGAAGTGATTAGCAGATTTAAACGGACATTTTACTTCGATTACGCCTTTAGGTGTAACGATCCCATCAGGTGAGCCTCCGTAGTATTCGCTTGCAGCCATAAAAGAAGCTTTTTCTACTTTTGTTCCTGTGACCTTCTCGTAATGTTCAATCGCTACAGGCTCTAATTCAGTACCCCAATCGAGGGCTTGACCGTGAGCAGGCTCTGTAACTCCGCCAAAGTGTTCGCAAACTTTTTCTAGTAGGTAGGTTTTAGCAGTCTCAGTAAGACCTTTTTCGCCCATTATTTTATGAATCTCAGAGCTAGTAATTTTACCTCTCCGTAACTGAAACCATTCTTCTGATCTTTGTTCAATTAACATAGTTGCATTTTTTTAAGTAGCAGTTCACCGAAAG
>Ga0315903_10010984_pt1 | contig 10716 bp, 5 predicted proteins | sample LakEriMetagenome_7_FD_203524 | JGI IMG/M metagenome (GOLD analysis project Ga0315903, IMG submission 203524) | Freshwater fungal communities from buoy surface, Lake Erie, Ohio, United States - Buoy 2 MA119 | ecosystem: Environmental > Aquatic > Freshwater > Lake | place: USA: Lake Erie, Ohio... | reverse complement strand
AGTTTAGACCTGCCGCCGGCTCCGGCGAACCGACGGCCGAGAGGGGCGCTCCTCCCGGAGATGCGGAGGTCGGCACCGTCGCCGCCCGCGGCGGCGTTACGGGCTGGGCCGGAGTCGCTGGTGTTGCCGGAGGAGCCTGCTGCCGCAGGAATGCCTCCAAGGACATGTTCCGCTTGGCGAACGCGTCGAAGTGCATCAGCAGGTCGGTCAGCGCATCGACCTGCTGCTCCGACGACCCTGCATACAGATCCTGGCTCACGGGCTGGTTGTAGGGAATGTTCACCGGCATGCCCGTGTACGGCAGGAACCGTTTCGGATTGGCGATCCAGCCATGCACGTAGTCGGGCCGAAGCCGCTCGTGCACCTGCTGCAGCTGCGGCGCCAGCGCCTTGACGCTCCCCTGGGGCGTGTAGTCGCCAACGAGGTGGCACTTCACGCAGTAGTTGTTGTTGGTGACGATCTTGAGTGCCCCGTCGAGATGCCCCGGGTGGGCACGTTCGGCGGTCGCCACGGAGGCCTCGTCGAGCCGCGAGTCGTAGACGTAGGGATACTCTGCACCATCGACCGCGGCGAAGTAGTTCACCAGCGCCGCCGCCTTGGCCGAGTCGAAGTTGAACTTCGGCATCCGCAGGACCGCCGGCGGTCGGATCGGGTGCGGGTTGAGCAGGAACCTGTGCAGCCACGCCGACTGCACCTTCTTGCCCTCGCCCACCAGGGGCGGAGGCAGCCACCCCCACGCGTCGTCCGGTTTGACGTTGGGATTGACCTGCTTCTCGTCGGCGATCACCACCGGGAAGAGCAATTTCGCGAGGTCGCCACCCCAGCCGGGGTAGTGGCGGCCGGCTGCGATCGCGTCCTGCGGCACGAGGAGATTTTGCCCTCCCACGATCCGCGGCGCTCCGTCCACGAGCGCATCCTGCCAGAGCATGACCGGACTGTGGGGCACCGACTCGGTGTCGTCCGCCTCCATGGGCACGCCGTCCTCGTCGACCACCTGGGGCCGGCCGGTCGCGGCATCGAGCAGCGGCATGCCGACGACCGTGGAGTGACGACGCCCCTGTCGATCGGTGGCCAGCGAGGCCGCCACCTGATCGGGCGTGAAGTGCGGCGAGAGGAACGGATAGTCGGCGAAGGCCGGAGCCTCGCCGAGGGTCTCGGGCTTGTAGCGGAGATCCCAGCGATCCATCCGCAGCGTGTGGCAGCCGCCGCAGTTGTACTGCTCGGCGACAATTAGGCCGTCGAGCCGGGCCTGCTCCCGCGGCGCCGGATTGTGGACGAACTGCGGGGCCGGCGGCTCGGCCACGAGACCCAGCACGAACGTCATCACCGCCTCCCGCTGCCCCTGATCGAAGGGGAACTGCGGCATGCGGTAGCGTTCGTTGTAGGTCTTGTTCTCCGCCTTCTTGTAGTCGTAGCTCCGTGGCGCCCGGAGTTTCTGCCAGAGGAAACCCTCCCGCTCGTGGCCGAGGAGCTTTTCCAGGAAAAAGCCCATGTCGGGATCGACGGACTCGGGACTCACATGAAGGCCTTCCTCCGCGAACTCATACGCCAGTTTCGGCGAGAGCACGTCGTCGCCGGACGCGTCGCCCGCGTCCGCGTGCCCGCCGTCGGCCGCATGCCCGCCATGCCCGTGCGCGAGTTGATGCATAACGAGATGCGACACCTGCTCGAACGCGATCCGCGACGGATCCTTCCGACCCCAGTCGGCGAGGGCCGCGCCCGCCGGCTTGCCGTCCTCGAAGCCGGGAATGTCGTGGCAGGAGTAGCACGCGAGCTTGTTGATCGTCTTCTTGCCCACGTAGGTGAGCAGCTGACGGTCGCGGTCGGGCCCTGCCAGCCCGGTGAGCATCTTCTCGTCGCCCTGGATGGCGGCGGAAGCGTCCACACCCTTGGCAAGCACCTCCTCGGCCCGGACGACCGTGAATCGCTCCTTGAGATACATCAGCGCCAGCTCGTCGAGCGCCTTCCGCTCGTCGGCCGACATGCCCGCCGCAGAGGCCATCGGGAACGACACCTCGCCCGCGAGCGTCTCGACCTTCCACTCCGCCGCCGGCTTCCAATCGCTGCCCGAGGCCATCAGGTATTCGGTCGCGTCGGCGGCAGGGTCACTGACCGTGCCATCGGCGAGGGGCACGGGCTCGAGGAGCACGTTCGGCATGATCGTCTTCGGGTGATACGCCGACGGATCGCGGAGCCAGCTGTAGAGCCACTGCTTGCCCTGCGGATGCGACGCTGCCTTCGCACCGATCCGCGACAGATTCGGACCGTGGGTGCTCGTGGCCTCGGGGAAGTCGTCGTGCTGGTGGCAGGCGAGGCAACCACGGAGCTGCACCACCTTGCGGCCGCGGGCGGCGTCGGCCTGCGCCGTGATGCCGTCGAATGGCTCCACGTAGTCGAAGGGCGCGCTCGACGCGGTGAGGTAGTGAACCATCGACCGGATCTCGAGCGGCTCGTACCGCTGCGACTCCTCCAACTGCTTGCCCTCGAGGTGACTCCACAGCCCGAAGAACCGGGGCATCTTGGTGGAGGGGCGGAACTCCTGCGGGTTCCGCAGCCAGGAATACAGCCAGTCGAAGCCCAGCTTGCTCGACACGTGCCGCAGGCTCGGCCCCACCTTGGGGAGCGTGCCGGGGGTTTCGGAGTCCTTGAGGAGAGCCGCCATCTCGTGGGACCGCTTGGAGAGCTTCGCCTCGCCGCCTGCGGCGGCATCCCGCTCGATGGCATCTCGCAGTCGGATGCGGGAGTCGCGGCTGTCCGGACCCGACCGCACGTCGGCGACCCAGCGGGCGACGGTGTCGCCCATGTCCTTGAGGGCCGGATCCGAGGCCAGGGCCTCCGCCGCCTCGTGATACGTCGGTTCAACCCGCATGTCGGGGCCGATCCGCTTCTCGGGGCCGGCCCACCCGTTGATCTCGTGGCAGCCGTAGCAGCCGTACTGGCGAATGAGGTGGTAGCCCTCGACGAGCTTCGGCGCGGGCGGCTCGGGGAACTTCTCGCTCGGCTCGAGATCCACGACCTGGTGGTGGCATTTCAGGCAGCTCGACTGCTCGAAACGCTCCGGGAGCATCGGGAAAATCCAGTGGTGGTTGTTGAACCATCCGTGCTCATCGTGCCACTCGTGGCCCTGCTTTGGCGTGTTGGGCGTGTGCGAGGCCCACTTGAAGCTCGTGGAGCTCCCCTGCCCCTGGTGGCAGACCGTGCAGCCGAAGTTTTTCATCGGGTGCGGGCTGGAGTCGCCCACGAAGAGGTCGAGCCGCGGATGCGTGGAGTAGGGCTGCGGCACGCCGCGGCGCAGGGTCAGCGTGACGGGCTTGCCCCAGGCCGGGGTGTCGAGGAGCGACGCCAGCGCGACCTTCCGGGCCAGCGACCGCCCGCCATCCACCGCCTCGATCACGTCACCCACTTGGAGGCCCGCGACCGCCGCTGGAGAGCCCGGCACCACCACGCTCACCGTCGGATCGTCGGCGTTGAAGAGGCCGTGAGCGGCCAGCTGCAGGCCATACGCGGCCTCGAGGGCGTCGTTGCCGTCTCCCTCGGGCCGGGCCGCCGGCGTGGCGAGCGCGACCGTCACTGTCTCGGCCTGCGGATAGCCGGGCTCGGTGGGCGCGCCGGGCATCGACTTGTCCATGCCGCGATGGCACGTCGTGCAGCGGTCGAACCGGGCCACATCCCGGAAGTTATTGTTGAGCGTGAGCTGCGGCAGCCAGATCTGATCAACTTTCAGCGGGCTGTTGAAGGCGTCGAGCACCGGCATCTCGAGCAGGCTCTTGCCGGCGGTCGGCTCCCGCTGCGCGAGCGTCTTCTGCAGCTGGGCGAGCTTCGCCCGGTGATCCGCCACCGCCTTGGCCGCCTCGTCCTCCGCACGCGTAAGCCGGCCGAGGAGCGATTCGAGTTTCTTTCGGTGGGTGTTGGCATCCTGGAACGCCAGATTCGCCGCGTTGACCTCGGCCCGCTTGGAGTCGGCACGGGCGAGGAGGGACGCCTGCCGCTCCGCCGGAGCCTCCTCCGCGACGGCAAGCTCGTAGTCGGCCCGGTTCTTGTCGAGCTCGGCGCGGCGGAGCTTCAGGGCACCGGCGAGATTGTCCTCGCGGAACTTGTTTCGCTTGACGATGTCGCCAAGCCGGGCGATCAGGTCGCCCCGCAGCACCAGGCGCTCGTCGGCGTCCTGCTGGGTGGCGAGTTGGTCGACGTCGTTTTCAGCGAGATCGGCGGCCTGGGCATCCTCCCCGACGGTGCGGACTTCCGTCAGGAACTCTTTGGCGAGGCCGGCATCGAACGGGGCACGACGCGACTCGGCGAGCGTTGCATCCAGTTCGGTCCGCCGCGCCTCGTAGGTTTTCGACTCCTGCTCGTCGATCCGGGCCTGGGCGGTCCAGGTCTCGAGCGCCCGAAACTCCCGGGCGTACTTCTTCCAGGGCCGATTGTGGTCGGCCGTGAGCATCGCCACGGTGGCGAGCAGCAGCGCCACGGCCGTAACCGCGAACACCACGTGCAGGAGTTTGAGATTCCGCCAAGTCTGTTCGGTTGCGGGCATTGCGGTTGTGAACTCGGTGCGAGTGCGGACGGCGGGCCGGGGGTCGAACGCGAGGCCGGCTGGCGCGACCAGCGCAGCCAGACGGCTTTAAAAGTTCAGCGAGATCTCGGGGATGCTGATGATGTATTTCAGGTTGAAGGTCCAGCGCAGGATCATCTTGATCGGCAGGGTGAGCATGAGCAGCATCAGGTTGGCCATCACCATGTAGCGGACGAGGCCCATCTTGGCGAAAAAGCCTCGAAACACGGTCACGGCGAGGAGCGGCGGCAGCAGCAGCAGATATGCCCCCATCACGGCCAGTCCGGGTGCCTCTCGCAGCAGCACGTAGCCTGCCTGCACCAGCCCACTCGCCCCCGCCGGTGCCTTCGGAAGAGGCCGATCGAGCAGATTCACCCAGAACATCTGCGGAAGGTCGACGTTGTTGAGAACCTCGACCTTGTACGGCGTCCAGTACTCGAACGGACCGTAGAAGTTCCAGTTTGGGCCACGGAGAAACGTCCCCAGGATGATCAGCGTGATCCAGAGGAGAAAAAAGCCGAGCTGATACGTCAGGTAGCTGAACTTGCGCTCTTCGATCGAGTAGTAGCCGTTGCCCTTCTTGTTGAAGTCGAGGTACGGCATCGCCATCAGGCCGAACACCACGAGGCTCGGCAGCACCACGCCCGCATACCAGGGGTCGAAGTAGACGAGCATCTCCTGGAGGCCCAGGAAGTACCACGGCGCCTTCGACGGATTCGGGGTCTTCACGCTCGAGGCCGGCTCCTCCAGCGGCGCGGGCAGGAAGATCGCCCAGGCCAGCAGGAAGGCCGTGACCGCCACCATGCAGATCAACTCTGTGTAGACGAGGTCCGGCCACACGAGCACCTTCTCGTCGTTCACCTTTTCCATCGGCGGCAGGCCCTGCTTGATCCGCTCGTCATTGACGACGGCCTGCTTCGTGGCGAGCCAGGTGAAAAAGGCGAGCAGGAACACGAGCCCCACGATCGGCACGTTGTCGGGCTTCATGACGATCGCCGCAAAGTTCTCGTCGGCCATCGAGAGGCCCATCGCCAACAGCATCGCGTTGAGGATCGTCCATGCCACCATCGGCCGCACAAAGAACTTCCGGAACACATACAGCGCGGTGAGCAGGGCAAAGGTGCCGAGCGTGTAGAGCACCGGACCCGAGAGGCTGTTGACCGTGGCGCGGGCGGCGGCGGGCAGCGCGGGCACCCACTGGGCAGAACCCGAAAGCGCCAGGCTCGCGAGCACCATCATCAGCCCGGCGAACACCGTCCACACGATCGCCCAGCCAGTCTCACCCTTCTTCCTCCAGAGGATCAGCGCCGCGACGCCGTTCATGGCCGCGATGAACGCGTAGTAGCCGCCCAGGAAGCCTGCGACGTCCTTCAGGAAAAAGCCGTTGGAATGCATCGGGGGAATGTCACAGCGGCCCGCTGATGCCGCCGTCCTTTCGCACGCGCCAGAAGTGGATCGCCAGGAGGAGCGCCACCGCGAGCGGAATCGCGATGCAGTGGAGCACGTAGAAGCGGTTGAGGGTCTCCTCGCCGACGAAGCGGGCGCCGAGGAGGCCGAAGCGGGCGTCGGATGCATCGGTGATCATGTCGATGCCGCCCACGGTGAGTAGTTGCTGCCCTGGCCCCTCGTAGCCGAGGAAGGGCGTGGCCCGGGCCATGTTCGAGCCGACCGTGATCGCCCAGATCGCCAACTGGTCCCACGGCAGCAGGTAGCCGGTGAACGAGAGCAGCAGCGTGAGCAGCAGCAGGATCACGCCGATCACCCAGTTGAACTCACGCGGCGGCTTGTAACTGCCGGTGAGGAACACGCGATACATGTGTAGCCACGTCGTGATCACCATGGCGTGGGCGCCCCACCGATGGAGCTCACGGAGGATGCCGAGACTCGTCACGTCGCGGAGCGCGAGGATGTCGTTGTAGGCCCACTCGAGCGTCGGCCGGTAATAGAACATCAGCAGGACGCCCGTGACCGTCTCCACGAGGAACAGGAAGAACGTCACGCCGCCCATGCACCACGTGAAGGACAGGGCGATCCCCTGCTTCTTGATCGACACCGGATGCAGGTGCAGGAAGAAGTTCGTGAGCATGACCACGATCCGATTCCGCCGGTCGAGCGGCATCGGGTGGCGGAAGATGCTCTTCCAGATCTGGGAGTTACGGATGGTCTCGCCGATGGCCATGGTCCGGTCGTGGTCCCTTCGTCAGACGGTCACGTACGATTCTGGGTCGCCCCACTGGCCGAGCTCCTCCTGGAACGTCCTGCTCTTGTCGATCTCGAGTTGGCCGTCGTCGGCGATGCGGATGGCATACCGCTCGAGCGGCCGGGGCGCCGGCCCCTCGAAGTTGACGCCGTCCTTGTAGAACCCGCTGCCGTGGCACGGGCACTTGAACTTCTGCTCGGCCTCGAGCCAGCTGGGCGTACAGCCGAGGTGCGTGCAGACGGTCTTGAGGGCGTAGATCTGCTGCTGACCATTGAAGTCGCCATTGACGACCCACACGCCGTACTGAGGGACGTACTTCGTCTCGACCTTGCCGGCCGGGAATGCATCCCTCGATCCGACCTTGAACTTGCTCGGGGGTTCGGCGAGCACGTTGGGAAACAGGAACCGCGCGAGTCCTAGGGAAAAGAGGCCGCCGGTCACGGCGAGCGCCGAGAAACCCATCGCCATCGCCGACCCGACCGCGATCTGGAGGAAGCCGCGGCGGTCCTCCGCCTCGTCGGCCTTTTTCGCGGGCTTGACCGGCTTGGGAGGCACCGTAGCCACGGTTCGCGCCGGTGCGGCCTTCTCGGGGGCAGGCTGCGGCTCGCGGGGCTTCGCCGCCGGCCGTGCTGGAGCGTCGGCCTTGCTTACCGGCCCCGGCTTCGCGGCCGCGCGGGCTGCTGCCAGGATGCTGGCGGTGTCGCGTTGCACGCCCGTCTTCGCGCCGCCGGCGGGGGCGGCGGCCTTGGCAGCAGGCTTGGCGGTGGGCGAGGTCTTCGCCGCCGCGGCGGCAGGCTTGGCGGCCGCGGGCTTTGGGGCGGCCTCTTCGGCTCCCTTCTTCGCGCGGGCGAGGGCCATGATGTCGGCGACGCTGGGACGCCCACCCGCCCCAGCCTTTGCAGCCGGCTTCGCAGCGACTGCGGGAACTTCAGTCGACGCCTCTGCGGCTGGTTCAGCCGGCGGCGGGACCGACGCCGCGGGAACTCCGGCGTCGCCCTTCTCGGCACGGGCGGCCGCCAGGATCTCGGCCACCGACATCTTCTTCTTCTCTGCCATAAATGGCCTCGGCGCGGCGCGGCACCGTCGCCGGGGCATCATGCCCCACCGCCGGGCCGCGGAACCGCTCAAAAAGCATGTTTCGGCCGCGTTTGCGCGAGTTCGTGAAGTTTTTCACAAACTCCCCCTAACTGTATCTGCAGCCCCCATGCTGTCAACGTCGAGTCTGAGCCCATGCCCCTTCCCACGGGTGGCAAGCATGGGTTTTCGGCCGGACAACCGCAGTCGGCCGACCGGGCCTGGTGCGTCGTCGCGGATCTCCGGGCGGCTCGAGGGCTTGGCGGACACCGCCGTGCGGTACAACACGTCCCGCGTGTGCGTCCCACCGCCCGTTGGACCTTTCTGCCCAGGAGTCTTGTCACGTGCCGGCATCCCGTCGCGTCCTCGTCGTCGGAAGCGGAGGCCGTGAGCACGCGCTCGCCTGGAAACTGCGCCGCGACGGCGCCGAGGTGCTCGTGGCCCCGGGAAACGCGGGCACGGCCCTCGTGGCTGAAAACGTGGCGGTCGCCGCGACCGACATTCCCGGGCTGATCGCGCTGGCGAAGGCCCGTCAGGTGGACCTCACGGTGGTGGGTCCGGAGGCGCCGCTGGTCGCCGGCATCGTCGACGAGTTCACCGCCGCCGGCCTGCGGATCTTCGGACCCACGAAGCGGGCCGCGCAACTCGAGGGCAGCAAGTCGTTCTGCAAGCAGGTGCTGCACCGCGGCGACGTGCCGACCGCGATGTACCGGGAGTTTCGCTCGGCCGCCAGGGCCCGCGAATACCTTGAGGCCCGGGAGGACGTGCCCGTGGTGGTGAAGGCCGACGGGCTCGCCGCGGGCAAGGGAGTGTTCGTGTGCGACGATCGCGCCGCCGCCCTCGAGGCCGTCCGATCGCTGGCGGAGGACCCGCAGTTCGCCGCCGCGGCCGGCACCATCCTCGTCGAGGAGCGGCTCGACGGCGTGGAGGTGAGCGTGCTGGCGATCACCGACGGCCGCACGATCGTGACGCTGCCGCCGCTGCAGGACCACAAGGCCGCCCACGACGGCGACGAAGGGCCCAACACCGGAGGCATGGGCGCCTACTGCCCCACGCCGTTCGTGGACGCCGCTCTCCAGGCGGAGATCGAGGCGCGGATCCTGGTGCCCACCGTGCACGCGATGCGGCGGGCGAAGGTGGCGTTCCAGGGCGTGCTCTACGCGGGCCTGATGCTCACGGCGCAGGGCCCGAAGGTGCTGGAGTTCAACGCTCGTTTCGGCGACCCGGAGTGCGAGCCCCTGCTGATGCGGCTCGAGTCGAGCCTGCTCGATCTCCTCGACGCCACGGCCGACCGACGGCTCGACGCCTGCGATCCTCCGCGATGGCGGGACGAGGCGGCGGTGAGCGTGGTCATGGCCAGCGCCGGCTATCCCGGCCCCGTGGAGCGCGGCCAGCCGATCCGCGGTCTCGATGCGGCGGCGCGTCTGCCCGACGTGCAGGTGTTCCACGCCGCCACGCGGGTGGCCGACGGCGTACCCGTGGCGGACGGCGGCCGAGTGCTGGCCGTCACCGCCCTGGGGCCTTCGCTCGCCCGGGCGAAGCTCCACGCTTACACCGCGGTCAGGGAGATCCGCTGGGCGGGCGCCTGGTGCCGCAAGGACATCGCCGACAAGGGGCTGCGGCGGGAACTCGAACTGGCGGCGCTCGACGCGTCTCCGGAGGAGCCGGCCGTCCCGTGAAACTCCGCGTGGGCATCGTCGGTCTCGGCGACCAGTGGGAGGGCCGTCACCTGCCGGCCCTGCGCACGCTCGCGGATCGGTTCGAGGTGCGCGGTGTCTGCGAACAGGTCTCCCACCGCGCCGAGCGGGCGGCGGCGGAACTGGGCACGGCCGCTGTGGACGGCTTCCGGGTGCTGGCGGCCCGCGACGACATCGACGCCGTGCTCTACCTGGCCGACCAGTGGTTCGGCGCCGCGCCGATCCTGGCGGCCTGCGACCATGGCAAGGCGGTGTACTCGGCGATCTCGTTTCCCTTCGACGCCACCGAGGCCGAGCGGCTTCACGGCCGCGTGGAGGAGGCCGGCATCGCCTTCATGGCCGAACTGCCGCGACGGCACGCCGCGGCGACCGTCCGGCTGAAGGAACTCATCGCCACGAGCCTCGGCGCACCCCGCATGCTCTTCTGCCACCGCCGCGTGCCGTTCTCCGGGGCCTCGGCCCCGCCGCGCGACCGTGCCAGCGAGGCCCGCGACCTGATGGAACTCGCCGACTGGTGCCGCTACGTGGCGGGCGTGGAGGCCGCGAGCGTGGTGGCGGTGCGGCACGCCGAGTCGGCCGGCGCCGAACTCGATGACTACCGGATGATGAGCCTCGACTTCTCGGGAACGGGCCGGTCCGGCGACGGGCCGCTGGCCCAGATCAGCTGCGGCTACTACATGCCGCGGGCCTGGGAGGAGGCCGTGGGCTTCCGGCCGCCGCCGGGGCTGCAGGTGGTCTGCGAGCGGGGCATCGCCTTCGTCGATCTCCCGCAGACGCTCGTCTGGTTCGACGACGCGGGCCGCCATCAGGAGGCGCTCGAGAGCGAGCGGCCGGTGGGCGAACGGATGCTCGGCCAGTTTCACCGCATGGTGACGAGCCTGGTCCGCCAGACCAGCGGCCTCGACGACACGCTCCGCGCCATGCGGATCGTGGAGGCCGCCGACCGGAGCATCGCCGAGGGCATTCGAGTGCGACTCGGCTGAACGCAGCGTTACCCGGCCCGCGGGAAGGAGCAGGCCGTCGTGGCCTACCCCAGCGCCGCCACCACGAGGTCGCCGATTTCGCGAGTCCCGTGGCCCATCTTGCCGGCGGCCTGGCTCTTCATCTTCGTGCCGGTGACGTGGGCCACCGCCTTCTCCACGCGGGCGGCCGACTTCGGCTGGCCGCTGTGCTCCAGCAGCATCGCCATCGCA
>Ga0315903_10010983_pt1 | contig 10716 bp, 6 predicted proteins | sample LakEriMetagenome_7_FD_203524 | JGI IMG/M metagenome (GOLD analysis project Ga0315903, IMG submission 203524) | Freshwater fungal communities from buoy surface, Lake Erie, Ohio, United States - Buoy 2 MA119 | ecosystem: Environmental > Aquatic > Freshwater > Lake | place: USA: Lake Erie, Ohio... | reverse complement strand
CGTTTAGATTTCCTACAAGTTGGTGGTTCTTCATCAACCACAGAAAATACTATGCCTCAACCTAACGAAATTCGCAATTCATTTGAATCATTTAAAACTGGTGTTCCTACCTTTTAAACCCTTTACACACATAAAAAATATCAATACATAGTACACATTGAATAACCGCTTTTAACATTTTATATTCATGTTTATATTCATCGCACTAAATAACCGATAGAATTATTTTTATTATTTTTATTATTTTTGAGTTAGAAATTATATATTTTATATATAGCAATTACTAGCATAATTATTTAACCATGCAAGAATTAACGAATAAATTAATGGGTTTAAATAACCATATTAATAAACTTTTTAAGAATCCGCAAATTAATTTTCTTATCATAATGATTTTAGTTTTATTTATAACATGTTATTCATTATTATCAGAATCTTTAAAACAAAGTATCAGTTATATTTTATCTAATCCTATTACAACTATTTTATCTATTGCATTTATTATTATTATTGGATGTTATGATATTTCTATTGCTAGCTTAATGCTTATTCTTTTCTTTATTATACTTTATGGTTGGACAAATACTAAACTATCATCAAACTTGTTTCATGAAGGATTTGAAAATCAAGACAATAATCAGATACTAGATGAACAGGAAAATAAAATAAATAAACACGTTGCAAAAATTACAAATTCAACACAACGTACAAAAAACAATCTTAAAATTAAAGCTGAAAATGATAAGAATACTGAAGATAAAGTAAATAGTATTAAGGAAATAGTAATGGGAACAATTAATAAATATCGTCAAAGTAATGATAATGATTATAAAAATGCTTTATTAGAAAATAAAAAAGCAATGTTTAAAGAAGAATATGATAATAACCATTCTATTGTAACATCTAATAAACAAAATAAAAAAAATAGTCGTGGACATAGAAAACGTGAAAACTTTCAAACAGTAGAACCACGAGCATTAGATCCTAGTAATGAAGATGATACTAATCTCTTAATTACTAAAGAAATACTACAAGATATGATTAATCGTATTGAATACAATTACGAAACTAATAAATACTTACGTAAATATATTAAACATCGTATTGAAGAAATAATTGATCTTAATAAATTTGCAGAAGACGATTAAATACCTATATTTATTGTAGAACTATCATATGAAATAAATGCCACACACTAAACAAAAATTATGTAATATATCAAAATCATATATTCAATCTATTTGTCCTACTAGAATATATAAACCATTTCAGAAGTCTATATCTAGCAGTATACAATTATTTATTAAACATCATCAAATTAAATTATTAAATGCTATTCATTTACATACTAATCCAGCACCTATAACTCAATATTGTTCTCATCTACTATTAAATAAACCACAATCTAGAAAACAAATATTACTTAGAGATATAGATAAAACACCTTATAGTTTAGTTAAATATGATGATAATGAATCCGCTAAATATAAAATACCCCCATTTTTAGAAATATTTAAATTTTTATTAAATCATTCTAGTATAACAAAAAATTTAACACCAGAAGAAAAACAAATAACTTCTAGAATACTATCTCTTTCAAACCCTCATGAAATATATCAACTACTACATAATAATACAGTTGGAAACACATTAGCAAGTTTATATAGTAATTATGGTAGACAAATAGATCTTACTAAACATTTTCCAACTATGGATTTTCATAATTTATTAATAAATAGTTTTACTAGTTATACAATTTTAGAAGAAATAGAAAAGAAAATGAATACAGTTTCTATTTGCACCATAGAAACTAATACAGGAATTAAATATCCAAATTTTCTATATCTTTTTCATTCTTTTAATTCAAAAAGAAATAAAAAAGATATTCTAGATGTAATAACCATTATCAAAAATATTTCTGATCGTGTTATTTTCTTAAATAGGTTTCTAAGACAAGATAGATTACCAAATAGATTAATTATTTTTTTAACAGATGCAAAAAAAGAAATTGATAGTCAGCTAGAAATGGCAGCACATTTTAGAACTATTAATATAAATACAGCAGTAACCAATATGCAAGATATAATTATATATAGAAAAGAAGAACTATATCGTGCATTATTCCACGAACTTATACATTTTCACGATCTAGACTATAAAATATTATCAGAAAATGAAAAAAAAATATTGCTAGAATACCTAGCAAATACTCATAATATTAATATGTCAAATGAATATTTAGTATATGAAGCTATAACAGAATCATTAGCAAATATTATAAATAATTTATATATTTCTAAGAATCTCAATGAATTTTCAAAGAATCTAGAAGATGAAATTATATTTAGCATTTTTCAATTAGCTAAAATATTAAATATTTGTAAATTTACATCATGGGAATCATTCACTAAACAACCACAACCACAACCACAACCACAACCACAACCACAACCACAACCACAACCACAACCACAACCACAACCACATAATAATTTAGAAAATCAAGGTAAACCATGGAAACAAGATTCTTGTGTATTTTCTTATTATGTTTTGAAATTATATATATTGTTAAACTTAGATGAATATTGGACACAAATTCTAGATTCTAATCTTAAATTTCAACCTAGCATTACTAATTTTCAAAAGTTAATAAAAATATTTGATAAAGGTCGTAAAAATATTTATCTAGCTAATATTATTAATTCATTATTAAAATCTAATAAATTATCTAAATTAACTACATTAACAAAAAAATCTATATTACAAATAAATAAAGCAACCAAAAAAAATAATAAAAGAAATGAAAGAAATGAAAAAATTAATCTAGATAATATAAATAAAACATTAAGAATGACATGTCTTAGTTAACAAATATTTATGATATATTCCATAATAAATTACACCGACCAAAAAGAAAAATGCTTGATAAATTATATATTTTGAACTCATATTTTTTTTTTGGTTATTTACTGTGTGTATTTTTATGAAACACGTCGTAAAACCATAATTGTATCTAAACTTTGATTAAGTATTTTATAAGTACGATATTCTAAACCTAAATCATTTTTTTGTATTTCTATTGTCATAATAATTTTTGTTGGTATATTTAAACCTAGCAGATATAATAATTGCTGTAAAGTTTGTGTATTTGCAACTATATTACTATTTATTATTTGCGATGAAATAGATAAACTAATTGCATTTTGTTTTTCTTGATATTTTTCTAATTTATCAATACTATATGTAATTAAGGCTTTAGTATCATTATCTGTAATTGTTAAATTTAATTTTCCCTTGTTTGAAACTATTTTACGATTGCTATCTTTAGATTCCATATTGCTAGATCCTGTATTGCTAGTTGTTCGTAGATTACTTGGTATTTCTATAGGTAATTCAAAATCTAAACTAATTAGTATATTATCAAATGCTAGATACTGACCTTTAACTGGTTTATAATTACCTATAAATGTATTTGCAAAATATTGATCAATTATTATTTCACCCGGTTTTTTAATTTGCGATTGATTAGTTTGTTGTTGTTTAGATTGTGTATTGGAAATATCTGCAAAAGCACTTTGAGATACACCATATTTACTTTTATAATACATACTAATACCACGTAATAATTCATCTGTTTGCTTGCTAGAATTAGATAATAAACCAGCACCAGTTTTTATTTTAAAATCTTTTATATCTGAATTAGAAAGATAAGGTGCCATATCTAGTTGTATATCATTAAGAATATCACTTCGTTCTTGCAATCTCTGATTTATTGATTGAGACATATCATTATTTACACCATTAACTATATTTGCAGATATAGTAAATTTATTTAATAAATTTTTCATACATTGTAAATATTGCGGACTTTTTGTTGATTCAGGACATAATTCAGAAAGTGATTTAGAATTTCCATATTTTTCATTCATATCTAACCCCTTTATAAAATAATCTTGATATGCATCTTTACAACTACGATAACCTAATATTCTAATACCCACATTATCATCATAAACACTAGCACAAGCTGGAATATTCTGTATTTTATCCTGTTTTAGCAAATCATTTATATAAGAAATTGCATCATATTTAGTAGGTTCAATAATATCCTCAAAAGATGCAGTTGATGACATATACCATAATCTAAATATACAGTAAAATGTAAATATTATTAAACTAACTATCCAAATAAAAATAATATATTTTGTTGATATCATTTTAAGTATATTAGTTATTCTATTTTATTTCAATATTTAATTTATATATTAGTATATTATTATATAAAGTGAATTTGCATTTCTTTCCATGTTTTATAACTAGCAGTAATTTATTATAAAAAGTAATAGCTATGATACTGTATCCTTTAACCGGTTTTGAATTTTTAGAAAATCCAAAACCAGTCATGCGGATAGCGGCGAACATGTGGCTTCGCCACATCCGCTTATATTGCAACCCTTATTTTATGGCGTTAAAACGCCAATAACCGTTTAAGGGATACTGTACCATTGGAAGGAAATGCAGAATTATTTAACTTCGTTTACCATTTCTACCATTTCTACCATTTCTAGCATCTCTACCACCTGGTTTATCTGTTTTGGGCGGTCTGCAATCCTTAATAATTTCATCACGTAATTTTTTAACTTTTTCTTTACCAGTTTTATCAGATTCATATAACCCACGTTCAATAGTATCTAGAACTTTACATAATTGAAATTGTCGTGGATCTTTGCCTTCAGGTTTCTTTACACCTAATATTACGGCTAATTTATCAATTTTAGATAAAAGTGAATCTAAATTTTTAGGGTCTTTTATAATACTACTTTCTTCTGGACCTAATGAAGAAGGGCTACTATCTTTTCCTAAACCAAAAATTAATTTATTATAAATTTTAGAAATTTCTTCTTCATTAACTAAACTTGAACCAGGATCAAAAAATAAGTTTTTATCATTAAATTCACTTGTTAAAGCTTTAATTTCATCTGGTGAAGCTATACCCTTTGTTTCAATAGATAAACGTTTTGGAATATATTGTCCTAATTCTAATGAATATTTCTTGGGATCTTTAATAGATACACTTAATAATTCACCTTCTAAATCTTGTATCTTTAAAAGTATTTTTGTCATATTAAAAAAATGTGAACTTAATACACGTATTAGATTTGTTGTATCACCTTCAATCAAAGAATTCAATTTCTCTAAAATCTCTTTATATGCATCATAAACTGTTTGCATTTCATCAATATATGTTCTAGGAATACGAAGCATTATTGTATATAAAAATTGCACTTTTTCTTTTGACCTTTTATCTAAATCAGTATACCACTGTGGCACCGGTAATGTATCCTTTTTAGTTTCTGTATTTTTTTTAGTTGTATTAACTATACCTATTCCTCTAACTAAATTAGATGTGGTACTAGTTGCCGTGCTAGTTGTTGCATTCTTTTTAGTTGAACTAATGCGTTTTTCTTTTGCTTTTTCTTTCATTTTTTCATCCGCAAATTCAAATGCTTTATAATCCTTATCATCATCAACATAAGTTTTTAATTGTTCTAATAGTTTTTTTATTATTTCTCTAGTCATTTTCTTATCACCATCTAAAGTATCTACTATTTCATCAAATTGGTCTATAATGTCCTGATATAATTTATTGATAATTTTTAATTCATATTTGATATCATCTTTTTTATCATCTGACATTGTAATTACTTTTTGTAAATTATAATAAATTAATTCTAAATAATTAATTACTGTATCAAAATGTTTTAATTGAACTTCTTCTTCATCTAAAAGTTTAAAAATCTTAGTTGCATTTACAACTATTGCTTTTATTTTTTCAAATATTTCTTCATATTCTGAAAAAACTAAACTAGATATTCTTTCACTTTCAATATCATCTTTTAATTTTTCAATATCACTAAAAATACCTCTAGATAACTTATCTGCTTTTGTTGTTGCTGTTGTGGCTGTTGTTGCTGTTGTGGCTGTTGTTGTTGTTGTGGCTGTTGCTGCAACATCAGGATCTGTATTTTTATCATAATTAACTGTCATTTGTTGTAATAAATCTTTAACATAACTCTTTCCTAATTCTTCCTCATATTCTAAAACACCATAAAAATCATTACTTGATGAATTAAATGCTGTTGCTAACTTAACAAAAAAGTCTTTCAAATAATCTTTATTTAAAATTAAAGAATTTGCAAATGTTAATAAATTTTGTTTACCTAGAGGTATATTTAGTTTAACTGTACCAGTTGTAGCATCAAAACATTCATTCAATTTTTCATCTTTTATATTATTATTATATACAGTTATATCAATTTGTTCTATTTGAGTAAATTTATATGCAATAATATTTTTATTAACAACAATGTTATTTTCTGCTAAAAGTGATTTAATCTCACAAAATTTTTTAATACTATCTTCGTAAGATCCAAAATTATTATTATTAATAAAATCATTATTACGTATATATAAGACAAACAAATATACATTAAATAATATTTCAATACAATCTGTTAATCTAGGATTATCATAACAAGAACTATTATTTTTTTTAAATTCATTTACATAATTATTAATCGTTGCAAACCAATTTTCAAAATCAATATCCCAAAAATTTTTATTATGAACATTTAAATTTTTACAAACTCCACAAGGTTTTGTTCCAGGTGGTGCACCAGTAGCACCCGCACCACGACCTCTACCACGACCACCTGCACCACGACCACCTGCACCACGACCACCTGCACCACGACCACGACCACCCGGTGCAGGACCCGGTGCAGGACCCGGTGCAGGACCACCCGCACCACGTTGTAATCTATAACCGCCAACTATTTTTACAGTATTTTCTGGTGGTTTATATTCAGCATCAACTTTTTCCTTCATTTTAATACCTTGATTTACCATCCATTCATAACCTCGAAGCCGATATTCAATAAAATTAAGTGCCTTATTGTTATAAACATAATTAACATACATGCGTTCAGCAGATATCTGATTATAAAAATCGACTTTCATTTTTTCAAAATAGGATTTCATTGCTTTTACTAATTGTATACCTTTAGAAATATTATCATCAAAATACTGCAAAGCATCATTTCTAAAACCCCGTAATGTCATTATTCCAGATGTCTCCAATTCAGGAATTGACACTACCGTTGTATTACATAAATGAACCTGTTTCTTAATATCTTCAAATACATCTTGCATCGATCGCAATTTCTCATTTACTTGTAATAAATCCTCACCTAATTCATTATTTAAACTGGACCAATCTTTTAATTTTTTTCCTACGTTGGTTTTGGTTTCTCCTAATTTACCTTTGGTGCTAAAACCTTTTTTTTCTTGTTTAAATATACCAAATTGATTCTTATAGAAATTAGCAGTAGAAACCATTTCTGATATTTTTATCATAAGTTCTCTTACTGTTTGTAAATTTTGATCATTAAAATCCAAAATACGATCATAATCATCCTTATGTTTACGATATTTAGTTATAACCGCCCTATCTGCAGAACTAAGTTTATCTTTTGACATTGTTTCTGCAATATGTGCTTTTTCTCGCATTGTCCTTATTTTTTCTTGATATGGTGCTAGTTTAGAACGTAATACATTAATTTTATTAAAATCTTCTGATTCTGATTGTATTTTATTTGCAGCACGCACAAATGCCGGTATATATTTAGCTAAATCATTTGCAATATTTTCATATGCAACTAGTGCGGCTTCTGCTTTAGTTTTATGTAATTCAATTTCGGTTTCAATACCACGAATACGATATGAATTTTCTTGTGTCTTTAATTCTTCTTTATCTTTCCTATAAATTTTAAGAATTATAAATGAACGGTATTCTAGAATGTATTCTGTTATCTTCTCTGCTGCTCGTTTTGATACACCTTCAAATGTTTTCATTTGCACAGTATAACTATCCAATTCATTATTAATTTTTTTCTCTAATGTATTTAACATTCCAAATATCTTATTAACATCATTAACTCTTTTCTTTAATTTGAAATAATCAAATAAACCACCCGCATTTTGTAAAATAGTTAATTTTTTATATCTTATAAATTTACTCATACTATTATATTTATTTATTAATCCATTATTCTTTCTTGATAACTTATTTTTTTTTGTTATTTTCATTTTTAATCTAGAAACTATTCTATTCTATAACATAGAAATATTTCAACATAATAACCTAATAATCAAACTAATAATCAATATTAAATAAAAAAATTGATCCTATATAATCCAAATACTATTATAACAAAATAATCACATATATTCATATTAATTAATATAAAGCTACATAACTTATTATTTTCTAATAAAATGCAACAAAATATATCTAGAATTACAAAACCTGCTTATAAAAAAAATTCATATCAACATATACATAATCAGAATTCAAGAGATTACCAGCAAAAAAATACTAGTATAAAAACAAATGAAACAAATGAAACAAATGAAACAGTTAAAAAATCGTTTGAAGCAATTCGTAATGGAATTACTATTCTAGGTAATGTATTATCTAATATATCATTTTGTGATAAACAATGTAGTAATATTAATGATAACAAAGTGAAAAATGCTATAGTAAATTATTTAGATAACAAATATACTATTCAAATAATTTCACGTGGCTATAATGTTATTAATCCACAAAACCTACGTATTGTATCAAATCATCAGCATATTTTAACACCAATGACTAATGGTAATCCATATTTACTTTATTTGACAAAGATAGACGGTATTAATTGTTGTATTTATATTGATCGTAAATTAAAAGATGGTTATACTTATCCAAAAATGCATTGTGTTAAATATAATTTTTCAGATGAATTATTTGAAAAAGAAACCGTATTTTCAGGGGAATTAGTAAAAGATAATGAACGTCGTTGGGTATTTATTTTAGATAACATTTTAATTTATAAAGGTATACTAACTAATGAAAAAAATGTAATTAGCCGATTCGAATTAATTCATAATATTTTAAATAAAGAATACACTCTTGATAAGTTTATTGAAATATGCCCTATACAAGTAAAACGGCTTTTTCTATATAATCAAATTGAAGAAATGATTAATGATTTTATTCCTTATTTATCATATATATGCAAAGGTATTATTTTCTATACTCTTAATAATACATGTTCCAATTTTGCTTATATATTACCTAGAGAATCACAATTTGAAGTAAAAACACCTAATGAAATAGATGAAATTGTGCAACTTAAATATCCCAAATTATGGGCAAAGAAAAACGGTATCATGCAAGATACAAATAGACCTGATTCAATAATGACTATTGATGTTAGCTGTAAGGCTATAGATAATAATAGTGAATCTAACAATAGTGAATCTAGCAATAGTGAATCTAGCAATTGTATTTTACCTAACCATGCAGTTTTTAAAATATTGAAAACAGATATTCCAGATATTTATAATTTATATTATTCTGAAAATAACACTGGTGGAATTGTTAAATATGGTATCGCATTAGTGCCAAATATTAAAATTAGCCATTTACTTTATAATACTTTTAAAAGCAATCCCAATGACTTAAATATGCGTGTTGAATGCCAATTTTCAAAAGTTTTTAATAAATGGACACCTATTCGATTTGTTAATAATGAACCATATACATTAACAAATATCGAATCACTTGAACATAAATTACAAAATGAATAATAACCATCATACACAGTAAATAACCACTAGAATTATTTTTATTATTTTTTTTTTTTTTGAGTTAGAAATTATATATTTTATATCTAAAATTATCTTTATGGCTATTTTATAGTGTCCATAAGTTTTTTAAGTGTAAAAACATTAAAAATGTATATATTTAGTTTTAGCGGTAATTCATTGTAATCAATATCTAATGCCAGTAAGTGAATATATTTTATTAGAATTTGCTACTTTTTCGGGTGAATAATTCATTCCATAATAATAATGTTCATTATTTGTTGTATGCTTATATCGATATTTATTATTTAATAATCTACGGAAATAGTCATTATTATCATTATCTAAATAATATTTATTTAAAATGTTTTTAGAATAATTTAATTTACTTAGATAATCAAAATTAATGCTAGGTTTTTGTAAATTACTATTTGCTTTAAAAGTTTCTATGAAGTTATTAGATTGATTCAAATTGAAATAATAAAGACCTATAAACATAATAAATAGAACAGTAACAAATATAATTAAAATCATTATTATAATCTAATATTTATTATCTAGAGAATTTAGAATCTAAAATATATTTATTTAATTATTGTGATAGTTAATTATTTTTTTTTGCAGATGTATCTAAAATATTTAATTGGGTTCCAAATGTGGAAATAAATGAAAATGAACTATTTATATCAATTTCTGTTGAAGTTGATACTTCTGTATTTGGTATGGTGCTAAATATGCTAGTTCCTTTATTAGGGTCTAGACCTAGATAAAGATAACGTGAATTATATATACTTTGAAATTTAATAAACCGTTTATCTGAATTAGGAAAAATAATTTTCCATTGCTGACGAGGGTCTTTTCTAGATATATCTTTTAATTTTATACGTCCTGATGTAGGACTAGCATTTACTTCTAATGCCGATTCATATTTTGCTGTTTCATCTTTATATTCTAATACTAGATACTTATTAACATCCTCACCACCATAATGAATAATATAAAATCGCCGGTCTGTCCCTT
>Ga0315903_10010980_pt1 | contig 10717 bp, 18 predicted proteins | sample LakEriMetagenome_7_FD_203524 | JGI IMG/M metagenome (GOLD analysis project Ga0315903, IMG submission 203524) | Freshwater fungal communities from buoy surface, Lake Erie, Ohio, United States - Buoy 2 MA119 | ecosystem: Environmental > Aquatic > Freshwater > Lake | place: USA: Lake Erie, Ohio... | reverse complement strand
GCGGTGGCAACGGCAAATGCGGCAGCAGCAACGGCGGGTACTGCCCAAAGCACTGCCAATACCGCCCTTGCCAATGCAGCAACTGCCTACAGTGCAGCCATTGGTTCGCTTCAGCCAAGTGCCAGCACCATTGTTAATTCTACAAATCAAATGACTGCAATTGCAGCCAACGGCATTACAGTTTATTCAGGTGCATCTGCATCAAGTGGTGCGCGTGTAGTTCTCAATTCTGCAGGCTTGGCTGGGTTTAACTCAGGTGGCAGTGCAACTTTCTCAATCAGTGCCTCAACGGGTGCTGCGGTATTTTCAGGCTCAGTTACTGGTTCAACCATTACAGGTGGAACGCTTAACATTGCAGGAAATGCCATCATTGATGCAAGCGGATTATTGACTGCAACAGGTGCCACAATTACTGGCACGATCAACGCAACGGCAGGTTATTTTGGAACTGTAAGCAATGGTTTTTCAATTAACTCAACAGGTTTGGTTGGCGTTGGTAGCGGCATCATTGTTGGTGGAACAATTACCACCAGCTCAGGTTCGGCATCTGTAAGCCTTGTTGGTTCAAATAACTCTTTAACATTCAAAACAAGTAATACAAATGTTGGTCACATTTTGCCATTGTCATCATTTGGTGTGCTTACACACTACGGAGCAACCGCTGACCCATCAGGCGGTACATTCCCACAAATGTTCGTTGGTTCAACTGGTGCTTCAATTTTTGCAAGTAGCACAATTGGAATTGGTGTAAATACATCAACAGGAATTAACTTTAATGCTTCAACTGGTGGCATTAACCTTAACAACCAAACTAATTACCCTGGCGTTGCAACTGGCGCAGGTACTTCAATGGTTGTTGTTACTACTGGTTCAAGAATTGCAATTGTTACTTCATCTGAGCGTTTTAAGGAAGAAATTAAATACATTACAAGCCCAGGTTGGCTTGATAAGGTAATGCAGATGAAGCCAATCACCTATAAGACAAGCGTTGATTTTACAACCGAGGGTGAGCCAAACGAAACACAGATTGGTTTCTTGGCTGAAGATATTTATGACATCGGGGGCGATTTAGAAAAGGCAGTAATTCTTGACCCACTGGGTGACCCATTCTCATTGTCTTATGATCGTCTGACTGTTTTCTTAATGCTTGCAATCAAGGAACTTAAAGCTGAAATAGACCAACTCAAGGGGGAATAATGGAAAAAGAAGTAGATATTCAAGAGGTGCTAAAAAATATGCGTGAGACTATCGGCGTACTCGCCCAAGAAAACGCAGTTTTGAAAGCACAAATCACCACTAACTCATAACGGGAGAACCGCGCAAATGACACCAGCAAACTGGGCAGGTTTAATTGTTTCAATCATTGCAATCGTAAGCGCTTTTGCAGGCTCGGTTCGATGGCTTGTAAAGCACTACCTAGCCGAACTCAAGCCTAATGGTGGCAGTTCAATGCGCGATTCAATAAATCGCCTTGAAGCGCAAATGGAGTTAGTCCTAGAGTTGGTCAAAAACAAATGAAGTTAGCAAAGAAGGCATCACCAGCGGCCGTGGCAGTGCTTCGCCAAGCCACCGCCCTGAAGCCATTGCGCAAGAAGGCATCTGACGGCTTACTGCCATCTGCTGCCCACCAAGTTCAAAATCCAAAGTCAGATCACAATACTGGCCTAGCCGTGGACCTAACCCATGACCCAAAGAACGGCATTGATTGCGCTGAAATCTTTGAAAAGCTAAAAGAGGACAAGCGTGTTGATTATTTAATTTTCAACGGCAAAATTTGGTCAAAGGCAAGAGCCAAAGAAGGCAACCGCAAATACACGGGTTCAAACCAGCACGCTAAACACCTTCATATTTCTATAAAAGAAGAATTATCAACAGACACATCACCCTGGTTTTGGTGGCTTAATCAGCCAAAAATAATTACACAAATCGGTGCTAAAATCGTACCGATTCCTGCTAAAAAAGCATATAAGGCCGAAGTTTGCACTTGCTGCAAAGTTCACGGCAAGAAATAAGGGAGCAATCAAATGGAACAATTCAAGCAAATGACCCTAACTTGGTTTCGTGCGGCAGCAGCATCAGCAATTGCCCTATACCTTGCGGGCGAGACTGATCTAAAAACTCTTGGCTACGCTGCTCTTGCTGGCGCTGCTGGTCCAATCCTGAAGTGGCTAGATTCATCAGCCGTAGATTTCGGCAGAGGCTCAAAGTAATCCACCCTTAAATTTTGGAGTAAATAAATGGCAGGCAGTTACAACTTCACAATCGAGCAAGGCGCAACTTTCAATCTTTTAATGACTTGGAAAATTGATAATGTGCCAGTTAACCTTACTGGTTACACTGCTCGCTTACAGGCACGCATTGATGTTGATGAAACTGACACAATCCTGTCACTTACAACAGGTGCTGGAATTACTCTTGGCGGTGCTGCTGGCACTATTACCTTAGATCAAAGCGCAGCTCAAACTGCAGTGTTGCCAAAAGGTGAATATGTATATGACTTAGAACTACAAACAAGCGGTGGCATTGTCACACGCTTGCTACAAGGTGAACTCAACATTTCTGCAGAGGTGACTCGATAATGGCCACAAGCGTTGTAACAATTAACACTGAAGATATTGATGTTGTTATCTCTAATGCACAAGGCCCACAAGGTCCAGGTGGTGCTACTGGTCCGACAGGCCCAGCAGGTGCCACGGGTGCAACTGGTCCTGCAGGTGTAGGTGCCACTGGTGCTACAGGTGCAACAGGTGCTACGGGTCCACAAGGAACTGTTGGCGCTACTGGTGCAACAGGTGTTGTAGGATCAACAGGTGCTACTGGCCCACAAGGTATTCAAGGCATCCAGGGTGTATCAGGTGCAATTGGTGCAACTGGTGCTACGGGTGTGCAAGGAAATGCTGGCGCAACAGGGCCTGCAGGTGTAACTGGTCCAGTAGGTGCAACAGGTGCTACTGGTCCTCAAGGTTTAACAGGTCCAACTGGTGCTACAGGTGCGCAGGGAACTGGTCTTTCTATTCTTGGTTCATACCCAACAGAGGCAGCACTCATTGCTGCTCACCCAACAGGAAACCCTGGCGATGCTTACATTGTTGCGGGCGATCTTTATGTGTGGTCAACAACCACTTCATCTTGGCTTAACACTGGCACAATTCAAGGTCCAACTGGTGCTACAGGTTCAACTGGTCCAATCGGAGCTACAGGCGCAACTGGACCTGTAGGTGCAACAGGAACTACAGGCGTAACTGGTGCTACAGGTTCAACTGGTCCAATCGGTGCTACAGGTGCAACTGGTCCATCAGGTGCTACAGGTGCAACAGGTCCTCAAGGTTACACAACTGGTCGTTTCTATTATTTCAACGAAACTGTTACTGAACTTACTGGTTTCAAGCAACTGGGTGAAGAACCAGTTACTGCTGCAGAGCAATCCATAACAATTTCTGCAACAACTACACCTGTTCTTGTTCAGTCTTACATAACACCTGAATTTGGTTTTTCACTTATTCCATCAGGTGTTCAGCGTTTCTACCTTTTCGGCTTGAAAACAAATAACGCCGACAATGTGCAGATGTTTGCACGCTTAAAACTTGCAAATTCTGCAGGAACTGTTATTACAACAATTGGTGATACTGACCCAACATTAGTGAGCTATAACTCAACAAATCCTGTTGAAGTTAAAACAGAGATTGTTTTGCCAACAACTACTGTTGACCCAACGAATCGAATGATCGTAGAAATCTACGGTTCAGTTCAATCAGGTGGAGCAAAAAGCCTTACCTATTACACACAAGGCTCACAACATTATTCTTATGTAATCACATCACTCCAGGCACCTGAAGGACCTGTTGGTGCTACTGGCCCAACAGGTGCAACTGGACCTATCGGTGCTACTGGAAACACAGGCCCAACTGGACCAATTGGTGCCACTGGACCAGTCGGTGCAACAGGAACTGCAGGTGCAGTTGGTGCAACAGGTGACACAGGACCGACAGGGCCAATTGGCGCTACAGGGCCACAAGGCGTTCAAGGCGATGTAGGTGCCACTGGCTCAGTCGGTGCCACTGGTCCAATCGGGGCAACAGGCCCAGTTGGTGCTACAGGTGCCAACGGCGTTGATGGAGCAACAGGTGCTACTGGACCAGTTGGCGCTACAGGTGCCACTGGACCGCAGGGCGTACAAGGAATTCAAGGCGATACAGGTGCTACTGGCCCAATTGGTGCTACTGGACCTGTTGGAGCCACTGGACCGCAGGGAGTAACAGGTGATGTTGGACCTACTGGTGTTGTTGGTGCCACTGGCCCTATTGGGGCTACTGGTCCTGTTGGAGCGACTGGACCGATAGGTGCAAGCGGTGCAAACGGTATTGATGGTGCGACAGGTGCAACTGGACCTGTAGGCGCAACTGGACCTGTAGGTGCAACTGGAGCGACAGGAACCGTTACTGGAAGTCCTGGCCGAACAGTCACATCATTTACGGCCACCGCAGGTCAAACAACATTTGCCGTGACTTATGTGGTCGGTTATGTGGATGTTTATCTTAATGGAGTTCGTCTTAGTGGCGCAGACTTTACTGCGACAGATGGAACTTCAGTTGTGCTTGCATCTGCTGCAGCAGTTGATGACATTATTGATGTCATTTATTACACGCTTGGACTTGGACCAACAGGTGCAACAGGTGCAGCTTCAACAATTCCTGGACCGACAGGTCCTACAGGTGCATCTGGTGCAACAGGTCCAGTTGGTGCAACAGGACCAATTGGCGCTGGCACAATGCAAATGTGGCGAAAGATTGTTGCAGGTGGTGAAACATCACTAAGCGGTACAGATGATTTCTCAACAACTTTGGCTTATACAGTAGGTGCTGAACAAGTATTCATCAACGGTGTCTTGCTAGAGCGCGGTGTTGATTACACCGCATCAACAGGTACAAGCATTACAGGGCTGACGGCTTTGAGCGCTTCAGATGTTGCAACTGTTGTATCTATTAGTTCGTTCTCGGTAGCAGATGCAATTCCTTTGTCAACTGTTACAACTAAGGGTGACTTAATTGTTGCAACAGGTGCTGGAACAGTAGTTCGTCAAGGTGTGGGAAGCAACGGACAAGTCCTTACTGCGGATTCAACTCAGGCTGATGGTGTTATTTGGGCAACGCCTGGTGGTGCAACCCTTAATACTTCGCTCATCACAAGCGGAACTATTACAAGTGGTACTTCTTTAACGCTTACAGGTTTATCAAGTTACGACCAATTGTTTTTACAGTTTTCAAATTTAACAACTGGCACTACTGGTAGCCAATTGTCAATGCGGTTGAATTCGTCAAGTTCTGCAGTTTATGTAGCAGCAGGAGTTGAAAATCGAATTGGATCTGTCTTGGCTGGAACAGGTTTTGTATCTGGCGGTGGAACGGAATTTCTATTTGGAAACAATTATGGTTGGAAAAACAATAATCAAAATGGAATTTTGTTTAGCCTAACAAATTGCAAATCTGCAAGTGGTTTCACAAATGTTCAAGCAATGGGCACTTGGGAACACTTTAATACGACCGATAGAATTATTTATTCGGCAACAAACACATTCGGTTCTAATGCCACTATTTCAAGCATTACAGTATCTTGGGCAGATGGCTATTCATTCACTGGCGGAAACTACAGACTATACGGAGCAGCATAATGATTAGAATTGAACACAATGTCGAAACAGGCGAAATCAAAGAAATTGAATTGACTGCTGAGGAAATTGCAGATGTTCAAGAAAGACAAGAAAAAGCTGAAGCGCGAAATGCTCAATTACAAATTGAAGAAGCCGCCAAAGCCGCCGCTCGCCAAGTAATCCTTGATCGTCTCGGCCTAACCGCCGATGAAGCCGCACTACTACTAGGAGCTAAATAAATGACAAAAGCAAGAGACACTGCAAACATAGTTGATTTACCTAATGCAAAAGGTGATTTGTATGCCGCAACTGCGGCAGATGCACCTGCTCGCCTTGCCGTAGGCGCAAATAATACTGTTCTTACTGCTGATTCTGCTGAAGCAACTGGATTGAAGTGGGCTGCTGCTGCTGGTGGAACATTACAATCCCAATCTTTTACAAGTTCAACAACATGGACAGTGCCAACTGGTGTAACTAGAGCAATGGCATTTGTTGTTGGTGGCGGTGGCGCAGGCGGTGGCGGTAGCGGTTCAGGACCTGCCTTCCAGCAAGCGGGCGGTGGCGGTGGCGGGCGTGTTTATTATTTACCAATAACTTTAGTACCAGGTCGCGTTATGACAATTACTGTCGGTGCTGGTGGCGCAATAGCTTTTGGTCCAGGCGGTGAGGGCGGCGATTCAATTATTACTGACCCAGTTGCGGGCGCATTGATAACTGCTACTGGCGGCGGTGGTGGCGGTGGTTATGGCACTTGGGAAGGCACTACAAAAGCCTCAAAACTTGGAACAAGTGGCGGGGCAGGAAACCAAGATTCAAGTAACTATTCAACTGCTGGTGGTGGTGGTGGTGCGGCTGGCAACGGTCAGGATGCAATGCCTGGTGAGCCTTTGAACGGATTTACAACTTTTGTTCTAAACGCTTCTGTTGCTACCAATGGACCTAAAGGTGGTCGCGCATTTACATCAAACAAATGGGGTCGTGGCGGCGGTGGTGGCGCTGGCATAAACGGTTTTGGTGGCGGCGGTGGCGGGTATGGACCATTAGGCAACTCGGGTGGTGCGGACGGTGGCGGGTTCAATCCAAATACATCAGTCAACGCTGGTGGAGCCAATACTGGCGGTGGTGGTCAAGGTATCAATACAGGCGCAAGTAACGCTTACGGCGGCGCAGGTGGTTCAGGATTTATTCGACTTGAATGGGTAGGTTAACAAATGGCAACTTATGCAATTATTGAAAACGGAAAAGTAGCAAACACAATTGAAGCCGAACAAGACTTTATTGATGAACAAGGTCTTAATGCAATTTTGGTTACAGAGGCTACTGGAGTTCCTTACGACCAAGCAGAATGGAATGGTTCGGTGTTTATTGCACCGCCACGACCTGCACCCGTTGCAGATTTAGAAAACAGAATTCCTGCACCTAACTAACTAACAGATTCGGGGGAATCAATGCGTTTTCATATTGTGGCATTGCCACACACACAGGTAACAAAAGAGTTCGCTGGATGCGCTTTTACTGAAAAGGTCAGGCGCTTTTGTATAATGATGCACGACTTGGGCCACGAAGTATTCCTTTATGCTGGCGATGAAGTCGAGGCACCTGTTACTGAACTCATTACTTGCGTTTCAAAGAAGCAACAAGAGGCAGCCCTTCACGGTGTAGCTCACTACACCCAGTTCCCGTTTAACGGGTGGCTTTGGGATAAATTCAACGCAAAAGCCATTGCTGAAATTGCAGATCGCATTGAAAAGGAAGATTTCATTTGCTTAATCGGTGGCAGCGCACAAAAGCCAATCGCCGATGCCTTCCCAGCGCACTTGAGCGTGGAGTTTGGCGTTGGCTATGGCGGCGTGTTTGCCAAGTATCGGGTGTTTGAGTCCTATGCCTGGATGCACTCAATTTATGCAGGGTGGAAAAACCCAACAACGGCAGATGGCCAGTTTTATGATGCAGTCATTCCAGGGTATTTAGAACCTGAAATGTTCCCATTGGGAGACGGGCAAGGTGACTATTACCTGTTCATTGGTCGCTTGATTGACCGAAAAGGCTACCGAATTGCCCAAGAAGTGTGTGAGCGATTAGGCAAGCGGCTTATCTTGGCAGGGCCTGGTGAGCAAAGCGGGTATGGCGAGTTTGTTGGCAGTGTTGGGCCTGAAGAACGCGCAAAGCTAATGGGCGGTGCCATTGCCACCTTTGCACCAACACTTTATGTAGAACCTTTTGGAAATGTAGTAATTGAATCGCAGGCTTGTGGCACGCCAACAATTACAACTGATTGGGGTGCATTTACAGAGAACAATCCTGATGGGATTTCAGGGTTTAGATGCCGTACTTTGGCTGAATTTATGCAGGCAGCCGAAGGGGTCAAATACCTAGATCGCGCCAAAATCCGCAATCGTGCCGTTTCCTTGTATAACCTTGATACTATCGGCCTTCAATACGAGGCTTACTTTCAGCGATTATTGACCCTTTGGGGCGATGGCTGGTATGAAATGGGGGATGCAAATGGATAGAGGCGAAGTTTTAGATGAGGCCAAACGCCTGACATATGGTGATCGCAATGTTTCTTACGATGAACCACGCATTAACCATAAGCGCATTGGCGTTTTATTAGGAATTGTTTTAGAACGATATGTTGAAACTGCCAAGCCAGGGGATGCAGTGCCACCCGAAGTTGCAGCTTTATGTATGGCAGCAATGAAACTTGCTCGACTATCTGCAATGCCAACACACTTAGATTCAGCGATTGATTTGGCGGCTTATGCTGCAATTTGTGCTGAACTTGCAACACATATAGATTAAGACTTAGGCGCGAAATCGCCCCCATAACGAAACCGCCACCTGCAGCCGTTCCTGCAAGTGGCGGTTTCGTGCTTTTAATCTAATCTTTCAGGTATTCCTTTAAGTAAAAAATAACAATCTTGGTAACAGTAAAACCATTGGCATTTGCTTTCTTTTTTACCGCCCGCCAAAGTTCTTCATCAATTCGAATTGATCGCAATGGAGTCATAGAACCACACACTCAGTCATTGAACCCCAACACCAGCCAAGAAACTCAGCGCTGGGTGCATCAATGCCAACCCACCAAAGATTGCTGGCAACCTGCCAAATTAGGATGATGCCAACTGCAATTGCAACTGCTCGTACGCGCTTACCGCGCTTTGTAATCATCTTAACGCTCCAATTCTTGAATGTGGGCAATAGTCAATGCAGAGTTCACAATTGCCCTGCGAAGTGATTGCTTCATTTCATCAAAATCGCCTGATTCACTTGCAGTATTTAGATCACGACTAATTTGATACATAGTATCTGCAATATCAATTACCAATTCTTTGTAAGCACCCATTTAGTTATTCTCCATATTCGCTAGATATGCCTCAAAGCAAGGCAGACATAAATTGACCTTCATAACTGATTCAAATGTTTCTTTGCAGGCATTGCACTTGCAGGTGTAATTGGTGCTAAACATTACTCACCTATTTCTTCAAGTAACGCTGAAAGCATCTCAAGGTGCCATTGTTCTTGCTGGCGTTCGTTGCAAGAGTTTGCTTCTTTTGCTTGTTCTAAGTGATATTCAGCAACATCTTTAATTTTCATACTAAACACACTCCCAAAATGTGTAGCTCGTTGATTGATTTGATTGCATCTTTCTTTGTTGGTGCATCTTCAACAATGAAACAATCAAACCAATTTGGAATCCAATGATTATTTACAAATTGGCAATCATCTTTTTTGTAAGCATCCCAACCTTCGTTGTGTTTCCAATACACAACATCGCAACACTTCTTTGGCATTATGCAGCCACCTTTCGTAATTCTGCCATTGCTTCAAGCGCACCCTTAAAAGGGCGATCAATGTAAAGTGAAAAATACTTATCATTATTGTTTTGCTTGCTCACTGTCCAAAGACCTTGACCGATTGCAACAATTTCAAATTGTCCATCAAGTGATATGTAACGAGTGTGTGAGATTTTTAGAAACTTCATTTTGCTATCCGTTCTATTGGAAACCCGTTCGTTTTCCAATAAGACAACCTTACCAATTTGTATATACAGGCACCAATTCAAAGGGGGTGTTTTGGTAACGATTTGATAACGCTTTTTGGGCGTGTTAAGGTCGGCTCTAGGCGTGGAAACCCGAAGAAATTGGGGAATTGCTAGGGTTTCCACGCCTTTTCACGCCTTTACCCTACACTTGGCCAATGACCACGCTAATTGCCTTTCAGGGGCCTGATTTTGCCATTCTAGGGGCAGACTCTCAGGTGACAGATGGGGATAAGCGCATCATTTCGCCCAGCACGCCCAAGATTGTGAAGCTGAAAAAGTATTTGCTGGCAGTTAGCGGTGATTGCAGGCCAGGTGACATTCTCACCTATAACTGGACACCGCCAGCCTTTGATGGCACTAATCCAGTTACCTTTATGGGTCGAAAGATCATTCCAAGCATCATTGCTGCATTTAAGTTGCAGGGATTTGATTACACCAAAGAAGGAATCAGTTACTCGTACCTGTTGGCCTTTGCTGGCAATGTCTTTGAAATTGGCGATGACTTGAGCGTTACCCAATCTGAAGATGGCCTGTACGGGGTCGGCTCAGGCAGTGCCTACGCGCTAGGCGCATTGGCGGGGCTGGTGCCGAATGTCGGCAAGGCTGAAATCCTCAAGGCACTTGCCATTGCCGCCAAATATGACATTAACACCGCCAAACCTTTTCAGATTGAAGTTCAGCGAGTCTAGCGGGTTGCCCTGTTCAAGTGTGTGTAGTATGTGCCTACCTACTTTGAACGGAAAGGAAAACTATGTTTTGGTTAGGCTTAGCGTGTGGATTTATCGGCATCATTTGCCTTTATCTCATCATCATTGCAGCTTTTGAAATTGGTGAAGGCCGATGAATTTAGATCAATTCAAGCAACCACGCGAACCACTATTTTCAATTCATAATCATTCAGACGGCCATATTGCTCTTTATCTTGAAGAACAAGATGCCGTTAAAGATTTGGTGCAAGATGTTGTTGGGGCATACCCATTAGATGATATTGATTTGTTAAAAAACTCAGCAAATCGTTCAGTTAT
>Ga0315903_10010979_pt1 | contig 10717 bp, 10 predicted proteins | sample LakEriMetagenome_7_FD_203524 | JGI IMG/M metagenome (GOLD analysis project Ga0315903, IMG submission 203524) | Freshwater fungal communities from buoy surface, Lake Erie, Ohio, United States - Buoy 2 MA119 | ecosystem: Environmental > Aquatic > Freshwater > Lake | place: USA: Lake Erie, Ohio... | reverse complement strand
GCTCCTGGGCGAGGTAGCCCATGCCGCCGTCTCGTGCCCGCTTGAACATCGGCCAGTCGGTGATCTCCTCGTCGTCGAGCAGCACGCGGCCGGAGTCGGGGATCACGATCCCGCAGGTCATCCGGAAGCTGGTCGTCTTGCCGGCGCCGTTGGGCCCGAGCAGGCCCACGATCTCGCCCGCCTCGACGTGGAAATCGACGCCGTCCACGACGCGCCGGCGACCGTAGTTCTTGACGAGCCCTTCGACGCTCAGAAGCGACATCCGTGCCACTCCGCCGGGACGCGCGGGGCCGTTGGGCCGATCACCGCACGAACCGCATCCTCGCGAAGTTGGGCCATGAGGGCAACCGCAAATCCCAGCCGCGAAACCGCAGCGGCACCGACCACGAGGCCGGCACGGCGTGCGGCCAGAAGACCACCAGCGCCCGGCCGACGAGCAGTCGCCGGTCGACGTGGTGCCCGTCGAGCCACAGCCGACTGTCCTTGCTCGCGGCCGAGTTGTCGCCGAGCATGAAATACTCGCCGTCGCCGAGGGGGAACTCGAGCACGGGCTCCTCGATCGGCAGGCCGTCGCGGGCCACGTCGACCATCGGCACGTAGTAGACGTCGCGGAGCACCCGCAGGCCCGAGAGCCGGACGTCGCCGCCGGAGAGCCGCACGCCCGCTGGCGCGAGGTCGCTCGGCTCCCGCGAGCCGGGCCTTGCCGCCGCGACCGCGGGCTCCGCCGCCGCCGTGGGCATGGGCCGCCGCCAGGCCGTCGGCGCGTCGAACGTGACCCGTCGGCCATCGACGAACAGCGACAGTTCATCGTCCACGTTCGCGAAGCAGATCCGCCACGATCCCCGCCCGCGCACCGACGTTTGCGCCGTCGCCTCGCCGGCACCGGGCACATCGATCCGGGCCGTGCCGGCGGCAAGGTCGAATGCCAGCGTGTGCCGCTCGCCGGCCTCCACCAGATCGACCTCGAGGACGCCGCCGTCTCCACGGCTCTCGACCGCGAGCTCGACAGCGAGGTCGCCGACGGGGTGCATCCGTGCCGGCGTGGTGTTGTAGGACTGCGCGTCGACGATCACCGCCGGCTCCGGCGGCCGCGGCCGGCCGCCGCCGAGGATCGCCCGCCAGTCGTCGGGCGACGGCACGACGTGGCGGAAGCGGAGTTCGGCCCACGATCCGGCCGGACAGGATGCCGTGAACGAGCGGCCATCGTCGTCCGTCGTCCAGCGGCCGGCGGCAGCCGCGTCGGCCGACCAATCGGTCCAGGCCGTGGGCCAGCCGGCCCGGACGAGCGGGGCCGCCACGCGGTCGGCGTCGTGCACGCACTGCAGCATCGCCAGCAGCGTTTGCGAGGGCTTGCGGGCGATCGCGGGCGCCGCGTCGCCGGTCGATGTCCAGATGTCGCCGCCGGCGAGGAAGACCGTCTCCCCGGGCAGGCCGACAAGCCGCTTGATGTAGTTGGTTTTCGCGTCCTCCGGATACTTGAAGACGGTCACATCCCAGCGTTCTGGCGGGCGGAAGTCGTAGCTGAACTTGTCGACGAGGATGCGGTCGCCGTTGAACGACGGATACCGCGGGTCGGGCCGGCCGGGCTGCGCGGCGAGCGGCGTCTCGTGGCCGCAGTTGAAGCAGGTGGCCGCGGGGACGAGCCGGTCGGGCCGCAGCCGTCCGGCGGCCTCGTCCCATTCTTGGCTGGCGCCCACTCGAAACGTGGCGCCGCACGCCGGGCACGCGAGGTCCTTGTGGCGGCCCATGAGCGTGGGCGCCATCGAGCCGGTGGGGATCACGAACGCCTCCGCCTCGAAGGCCCGGAAGAGCAGGGCCAGCGCGAAGGCGACGACGATCGACTCGACGGTCTCGCGGCCTCCCACGAACGGGTTGCGGACTGAGTCGCTGCGGGTGGGGGGCGGCATGACGGCAGTCTACCGCCGCGGAAACCCGTCGCTCAACGCGGTGCCGCCAGCAGGCCGACCACCGTGTTCTCGACGTCGTCGTAGGTGAACGGCCGCCCCAGTGACGGGGTGGCGTGATCGTCGTCGAACCGCACGGCGAGCGAGCCGTCGGGCCGCCAGACGTAGACGGCCGGCACGCTCGCCAGATCGAGTTTTCGGTAGATCGCGTCGGACTCCTCGGTGGACACCATGTTGATCACCCCCCCGGCCCCGACGCCTTCGAGAAACCCGCGGACCGCGGGCAGCACCTCCTCGGGCGTGCCGATCCCCTCGTAGTCGACCGCCAGCGAGAGGCACACCACCTCGTCGGGGTGTGTGGCCGCCAGTCGCACCAGCCCCGGAAACTCCTTGACGCACGGCGGGCACGAGGTGCTCCAGCAGTCGAGCACCACCACCTTTCCCCGGTGCCGGGCCACCTCCCGCATGAGGCCGGCGTGATCCACGGTCGTGATCGCGACCGGGGGACCCTCGGCCCGCGCCGCCGCCCGCCCGGCCGCGGCCGCCGCCATGAGCATTCCCACGCCCACGAGCCTCACGCACAATCTGCGGCACGATCGTCCATTCCCCGCCGCCGCTCCTCCATCCCCGACCATGGCACGCTTCGAGCACATCCGCCACAAGCCTCCGGAGCCGCTCGCGGCGCCACGCGAACTCGTCGTGGCCTGCGCCGCGATGCGGAGCCACGTGAACCTCTCGCACATCGTACGCACCTGCGGCTGCTTCGGCATCGTCCGGGTGATCGCCTGCGGCGCGGCGGGCATCCACGGCCGCATCGCCCGCGACGGCGCCGAGTCGGTCGACGTGGCGGTGCACCGCAGTCTGCCTCCCGTGCTCGACCGGCTGCGGGAGGATGGGTTCGAGATCGTGGGGCTCGAGCAGGCGACGGGCTCGGAGAGCCTCTTCACCTTCGCCTTCGCCGCCCGCACGGTGCTCGTGATCGGGAACGAGCGGACGGGGCTGGAGCAGGCGGAGCTCGACCGGCTCGACCGCGTGGCCGAGATCCCGATGGCCGGGCTGCCGCACAGCCTCAACGCGGCGACCTCGGCGTCGATCGCGGTCTACGAATACTGCCGGCAGTGGCCGGCGGGCGGGCGGCGGTGAAGACACTCGTCGTCGGTACCGACGAGGCGGGATACGGGCCGAACCTTGGTCCGCTGGTCGTCGCCGCCACCGCCTGGGAAGCGGCTGCGGCTCCGGGCGACGTCGAGCCGCTGTTCGAGGCCGCGGCGGCGGGTCTGACGGGCTTGTGGGGCGACTCCAAGGTGATCCATCGCGGCGGCGGCGGCTTCGCCGCGCTCGAGCGCGGTGCGCTCGCCGCCATGTTGGCCGCGGGCGGAGCCGCGCCGGCGACGTGGTCCGCGCTGCTCGCTGCCGCCGGCTGCGAGACAGAGCCCGCCGAATGGGCCGCGGCGGCAGCCGCGCTGCAGCTCCCCTGTGCCGCCGGGCGGGACGGGTGCGCGGCCGCCGGGGAACGTGCCGCAGCGGCGCTTGCCGCCCACGGACTGCGGCCGGTCGCGGTGCGTTGCCGCGTCGTGCAACCCCTGGAGTTCAACGCCCTGCTCGACGCCGGGCTCAACAAGAGCGACATCCTGTCCCACGCGACGCTCGACCTCGCCGCGTCGCTCGTCGGCCTTGCGCCGGGGGACAGCGTGGTGTGGTGCGATCGGCACGGCGGCCGGATGCGGTATGCGCCGCTGTTGTCCCGGTCATTCGCGGCGCCGCTCGTGCGGGTCGTCGCCGAGACGCCCCGCGTGTCGGCCTATCACGTCGATGCCGCCGCCTGCCGCGTCGAGTTCACCGTCGGCGGCGAGTCGCGGCTGCCGGTAGCCGTGGCGAGCATGACGGCCAAGTACGTCCGCGAACTCGCGATGCGGGCGTTCAACGCCTGGTGGTGCGGCAAGGTCCCCGATCTGGCGTCCACCGCGGGATACCCGCTCGATGCAGCCCGCTGGCGCCGCGACGCCGCGGCGGCCGTGGCGTCTTTGGGGATCGGCTGGGATGCGGTTTGGCGCCGGGCCTGAACAAGTCGCTTGTGGGGAGCATCGCCGGCCGCGACAATCGGCCCACATGGCGCTGCTCACCACCCAGCTCTACATCGTCCGACACGCGATCGCCGAGGACTCCGGCCCCGATGGCGACGATCGCTCGCGGCGGCTGACCCACAAGGGCCGCCGCCGGTTCGCCCGGCTCGTGCGGCGACTCGCCCGCGCGGGCGTGGCGATTGACGTGATCGCCACGAGCCCGCTGGTGCGGACCCGCGAAACCGCGGAGATCCTGGCCGAGGGCCTGCCCGGACAGCCCGCCGTGGAAGTGCTCGATCGGCTCGCGCCGGGAGCCGACTGGCAGGAACTGGTGGAGTGGACCGTGGCCCGGGCCGCGACCAGCGTGGCCTGGATCGGGCATGCACCGTGCGTCGGCCGGCTGGTGGCCGCGTCGATCGGCGACGGATCGGCGGCCGTGCGAATGGAGAAGGGGGCGGTGGCGTCGATCGCCCTGCCCGACGGTCTCGGACACCCGGGCGAGCTGGAGTGGCTGGTGGTTCCGGATCTGCTGCGGCGCCGCTGACGCGGCGGCTGGGCGTGGCCCGGACGAGAGTGCCGCTTAGAATGATCGGGGTTTCAATCCCGGTTGGCCGGATGGACTGCGGGATGACAATGGAGCACCACAGGGAGATGAGCATCGTGAACACTGTGAACCGGCAGGGCGTTTCGCGTCAGCCGTGGTGGCTGGGGTGCTGTGCGGGCGGCATGCTGCTCGCGGTTGGCTGTGCGCCGGCCGGCGGCCCGATCGCCCGCGAGGATGTGGTCGAGATCGAAACCATCGAGATGGCGCCCGCGGCCGACAAGGCCTCCTCACCCGCCGCCGACACGGCGAGGGCGATCGACGCCTCACGCGAGGTCGTCGATGCCCGCACTGCTGCGGCCGACCAGGCAATCGCAGCCGCGGCGACCGCCCCGGCCGCGATGCCCGCCACGGAGAAGCCGCCGCTGGCGGAGCCCACCGCGGATCCGAAGTCGCAGCAGCCGGCCGAGAAGGTGCAACTCGGCGACCCCGCGCTCACCGCCGGGGTGCCGGGCACCGGCCCGATCACGTTGGCCCAGATCGACGAGTGGCTCGCCGACCATAAAAACTCCCGGCTCCTCGAGCCGGTGCTGCCGCTGGGGCTCTCGCAGGGGGCCGGCCAGATCACCGGCCTCGACACCAATCCGCTGACGCGGGCCAAGGTCGAGCTCGGCCGCCAGCTCTACTTCGACACGCGGCTCTCGGCCGACTCGACCGTGTCGTGCGCCTCGTGCCACGATCCCTCGATGGCCTACACCGCGCACACGAAGACCGGCATCGGGATCCGCGGCCAGGCCGGGGGCCGCAACTCGCCGGTGTCGTTCAACCGGATCCTCTCGGGCAAGCAGTTCTGGGACGGCCGCGTTGATTCGCTCGAGGCGCAGGCGGTGGGCCCGATCCAGAACCCGATCGAGATGGGATTCACGCACGAGGGCGTGGTGAAGCGGCTCTCGGAGATTCCGGTCTACAAGAATCAGTTCGACGCCATCTTCGGGGAGCTGACGATCGACCGGGTCGGCCAGGCGATCGCCGCGTTCGAGCGGGCGATCGTCACGGCGCCGTCGCCGTACGACTACCACGAGCAGCTGCTGCCGTTCACGAAAATGGACGAGGAGGACATCGCCGACGACGAGGAACTCGCCGCGAAGTACAAGGCCGCGAAGGAGGCGGCCGAGGCGCATCCGATGAACGACGCAGCCAAGCGGGGTCGGGATCTCTTCTTCGGCAAGGCCAACTGCACGGCCTGCCACGTGGGGGCGAACCTCGCCGACGAGAAGTACCACAACCTCGGCATCGGGATGGACAAGCCGGAGCCCGATCTCGGGCGCTATGCGGTCACGAAAGAGGACGCCGACCGCGGCGCCTTCAAGACGCCGACCGTCCGCAACGCGGCCTTGACGGCCCCCTACATGCACGACGGCTCGGTGGCCACGCTCGAGGAGGTGGTGGAGTGGTACGACAAGGGCGGCCATCCGAACCCCAACCTCAGCGACAAGATGAAGCCGCTCAACCTGTCGGCCGAGGAGAAGGCCGATCTGGTCGAGTTCATGAAGGCCTGCACGAGCCCCACGCCGCCCGTGCAGATCGCCCGGCTGCCCGAGTGATGGCGTCCGATCGCGCGGTCCTGCCGCTTGCCGAGGCGAAGCGCCCGCTCTACGCGGGCGTCGATCTCGGCGGCACGAACATCAAGGCCGCCCTCGTCGACGACGAAGGAAGGCTGGTCGCGTTCCACACCGAGCCGACCCATGCGGCCCGCGGGCCCGAGGACGCGGCGGCGCGGATGGGCCGCGCGGTGCACACGCTGGCGTCGCTGGCGGGCATCGCCACCGCCGACATCGCGCGGGTGGGCCTCGGCTCGCCGGGGCCGCTCGACATCCCGAGGGGCACGATCGTGCGAGCCGGCAACCTGCCGGGGTGGGACGACTTCCCGCTGCGGGACCGCGTGGCGGCGCATGCGGGCCGTGAGGTGACCTTCGCGAACGACGCCAATGCCGCCGGCTACGGCGAGTACTGGGTCGGCTCGGCTCGCGGCACCTCGTCGCTGGTGCTCCTCACGCTCGGCACGGGCGTGGGCGGGGGCATCATCATCGGCGATGTCAACGTCGAGGGGGCCCACAGTCATGGTTCGGAGTGCGGCCACATCCTCGTCGATCCGTCGCCGCAGGCGCGGAGTTGCCCCTGCGGGCACCCGGGCCATCTCGAGGCCTACACGAGCGCGACCTCGCTCAAGGCGATGGCCCGCGAACGGATCGCGGCGGGCGGCGCCGGGTCGCTCGCCGCCGCCGTGGCAGCGGGCGAGGAGCTCACGCCGATCCTCATTGCCCGCGAGGCGGAGCGGGGCGATGCCCTCGCCACCGACGTGCTCATGGAAGCCGCCCGCTGGCTGGGCATCGGCATCGTGACCCTCATGCACGCGATCGATCCGGAGGCCGTGGTGATCGGCGGTGCGATGACCTTCGGACGCGAGTCGAATCCGGTGGGCCGGGCATTCCTCGACCGCGTGAAGGAGGAGGTCCGCAGCCGCACCTTCCCGGTGCTCGCGGAACGGACGAGCATCCGCTACGCGAGCCTCGGCGGCGACGCCGGCTCGATCGGCGCCGCGGGTCTCGCCCGCCTCGACCACCGCCGGAAGCACGGCTGACGGTTGGCTCGGGGCGACGGGGCGTGGGCAGCCCCGAACGTGCGCGCACCAGGAGTCCGTGGCCTCACGTCCGGGAAAATCGGGCCATTCACGGTACAATCCTCCCATGGACTGCAAGCACATCCGCAACTTCTCGATCATCGCCCACATCGACCACGGCAAGAGCACGCTGGCCGACCGGCTGCTGGAGTCGACCGGCACCGTGGAGAAGCGACAGCTCAAAGAGCAGATGCTCGACGACATGGAACTCGAGCGGCAGCGGGGCATCACGATCAAGGCCCGGGCGGTGCGGATGGAGTATCGCCACAAGGGGGAGCGGTACGAACTGAACCTGATCGACACGCCGGGGCACGTCGATTTCCACTACGAGGTGTCCCGGAGCCTGGCCTGCTGTGAGGGCGCCCTGCTGCTCGTGGACGCATTCCAGGGGGTCGAGGCCCAGACGGTGGCCAACGCCTACGCGGCGATCAACCTCGATCTGACCATCGTGCCGGTGATCAACAAGGTCGATCTCGTCCATGCCCGGGTTGAGGAGGTGCTCAGCGAGATGGAGCAGAGCCTCGCGATCGACCCCACCGAGGTGATCCGGGCCAGCGCCAAGACCGGCATCGGCATCGACGAGCTGCTCGCCGCGATCATCGAGCGGATCCCGCCCCCCAAGGGCGATCCCGAAGCCACCCTGCGGGCGATGATCTTCGACAGCCACTACGACAGCTACCGCGGCGCCATCACCTACGTGCGGCTCATCGACGGCACCATCACCAAGGGGCAGAAGATCCGCTTCCTGGAGACCGGCGTCACGCACGAGGTGCTCGAGCTCGGGCAGTTCGTGCCGCAGCGGCGGGCCTGCGAGAGTCTCTCGGCCGGGCAGGTGGGCTACCTCGTCTGCAACATCAAGGACGTCAAGCAGGTTCACATCGGCGACACCGTCACGATTCCGGGCGATCAGGGTGCAACGCCGATGCCGGGCTACAAGCCGCCGCAGCGGATGGTCTACTGCGGCCTCTACCCGAGCGAAGGGGAGAACTTCGAGGAGCTCCGCGACGCGCTCGAGAAGCTGGCGATCAACGACCCGTCGTTCGAATACGCCCCGGAGAGCAGCGAGGCGCTCGGCTTCGGCTTCCGCTGTGGGTTTCTCGGTCTCCTGCACATGGAGATCATCCAGCAGCGGCTGGAAAAGGAGCACGACCTCGACCTCGTGCAGACGGCGCCGAACGTCACCTACCGGATCAAGAAGACGACCGGCGAGACGATCGACATCACCAACCCGCAGGACGTGCCCGACACGGGGCAGATCGAGGAGTTCCTGCAGCCGATCGTGCGGACCAACTTCCTCGTGCCCGTCGAGCAGATCGGCCCGGTGATGCAACTCTGCACCGACCGCCGCGGCACCTACCTCAAGACCGAGTACCTCTCGCCCACCCGGGCGATGCTCACCTTTGACCTGCCGCTCGGCGAGGTGATCTACGACCTCCACGACAAGCTCAAGAGCGTGACCCGCGGCTACGGCACCATGGACTACGAGCTCGTCGGCTACTTTCCGGCCGACCTCGTGCGGCTCGACATCCTCGTGGGGGGCAAGAAGGTCGATGCGCTCTCGATCATCTGCGACCGCCGCGACGCCGACCGCCGCGGCCGGGCGATCGTCAAGAAGCTCCGCGGCGAGATCGACCGCCACATGTTCGAGATCGCCCTGCAGGCCGCGATCGGCACGAAGGTGATCGCCCGCGAGACGATCTCCGCGATGCGGAAGAACGTGACGGCCAAGTGCTACGGCGGCGACATCTCCCGCAAGAAGAAGCTCTGGGCGAAGCAGAAGGAAGGCAAGAAGCGGATGAAGAGCATCGGCTCGGTGGACATCCCGCAGAAGGCCTTCATGGCGGTGCTCGACACCGGTGCCGACCGGCAGTGAGCCGCCGCACATGATGCGGACGCTGGGCGTGTCGCCGAGCAACGCGCCGGCTCAGGGCTGCCCGCGCCCCGTCGCCGGACGTTCGCGGATGCCCTCGTGGCATCCGCTCACTCGGATGCCGCCGGCGCTTCGCCATCGTGGCTGCGCTTGGCGGCATACGCCGGCTTGCGGGGCAGGGGCAGCCCCGAGCCTTCCCCTTTCCGCTGACGCGGGAGCCACTCGTTTGCGATGACCAGGCCATTGCCGCCCGACCCCGTGTCTCGCGAAGGGGAGGGGAGGGAGTCGACGTCGAACGAACTGCCCGCCACCGTGCGGGCACTTGATTTACTGCCCGCCACCGTGCGGGCACTGGGCTGGACGAGTTTTCTGACGGATCTGTCCAGCGAAGCGATCGATCCGCTCCTGCCGGCGTTCGTAAAGGGGCTCGGCGGCACAGGAGTCGATATCGGCCTGATCGACGGCCTCGCCAACGCCGTGGCGACGGTGGTGCGGCTGTTCGCGGGCTCGCTCTCCGACCGGCTCGGCCGCCGCGCCGCTGCGACCTGACGCACCTCAGCCACCGACCCGCAGCGATCTCCAGCCGGCCGCCTCGGCCGCGGTCACGTCGAGGTCCGGGTCGTCGCCGACGAGCACGAGTTCGTGGGCGCCCATGCCGAGGAGACCCTCGACCCGTCGAAAGAACTCCGGCGCGGGCTTGCGCCAGCCGAGCTCCGACGACGCGAAGACGTGATCGGCGCGAGACAGCGGCTCGATCGCCGGGGCGATCGCGAGGAGCCGCTCGTCGAAGTTGCTCGCCAGGGCCAGCACGCACCCGGCCTCGGCCGCCGCCTGCACGAGTGCCGCTCCGGCCGGGATGGGCCGCCACGCATCGGGCCGGCCGAAATGCTCCCAGAGGTCGGCGAAGATTCCGGTCGAGGCGGCCGACCTTTCGAACACCTCGTCGACGATCGCCCTCCACCGCTCGCGCTCGCGGGCTCGTGAGGTCGCGAAGGGCGGCATGGCCGTCGCGTCGAGCTGCTCCTGGCGGCGCCAAGCGGTGCGGAACCGAGCATGCACGAGGGCGGGCGCGAGCTCGACGCCATGCCGGCGGCCGGCCGCGGCATACGCCTCGGACACCGGTGGCCACGGCTCGACGAGCGTGCCCACGACGTCGAACACGGCCCCCCGGATCCCGCCCGGCGGAAATCCCCGGCCTGTCATGGGATCGGCTGGCGACGGCTGGGACGATGTCACCGGATCAGCGCCTGGGGATCAGGCCGAGATCGAGTCCGAACACGAAGAACATCAGCAGCAGGATCAGCCCGAGGCCGAGGTAACTCAGCACGCCCACCACACCCTCGCTCGGCGGTTTGCCGCGAAGGAGTTCGTAGAGCAGGAACACCATGTGCCCGCCATCAAGGACGGGGATGGGGAGAAAGTTCACGACCGCAAGATTCGCGCTGAGCATCGTGAGAAACAGCAGCAGCCGGCCGAAGCCCTCGCTCGCCGACCGGCCGGCCTGCTTCGCGATCTCGATCGGCCCGCCGAGCAGCCGCGGGCTGATCTGCTGGCTGGTGAGCTTGCCGAGGAATCCGTACACCATCGACAGATCCTCGCCCGCCTTCCGCAGTCCGCGGCGGAGCGCGCCGGCCACCGACCCTGCCTTCACGGTCGTGT
>Ga0315903_10010978_pt1 | contig 10717 bp, 17 predicted proteins | sample LakEriMetagenome_7_FD_203524 | JGI IMG/M metagenome (GOLD analysis project Ga0315903, IMG submission 203524) | Freshwater fungal communities from buoy surface, Lake Erie, Ohio, United States - Buoy 2 MA119 | ecosystem: Environmental > Aquatic > Freshwater > Lake | place: USA: Lake Erie, Ohio... | reverse complement strand
ATTTCAAAACCAAAACGCATATCGTTTGCTTGTGGTGTAGTCCATGCCATTTTTATTTCTCCTTGAAAAAATAACATACTGCATTAGTATGTATCATTATTGTAAGGCAATTTTTGATGTTTCTACATCCATACAGTCATGATTTTATACTAAGTAAATTCATTAGCAAAAAAGGACCCGAAGGTCCTTTTAACTATTTTGGGTAACAAGGCATAGTTGCCCCGGAGATCATGCTGCTAGAGCAAAAACCTCATCGTTAGCTGCGTTTGCAGTTATAGTTTTGCTTGATTTACGGTCATCGCCTACCGTGTTGTCCATGTCCTTACTCATTGCCCTGTCGAAACCAAATTCAGGCCCACTAAAGTATTTTAGTCCGACTGCTCATTTTCGGATGGATGGGTAAGTCGTTAGTTAGTTTGACTACGCACCACCTCGTTACACTAACCTCACGGTCACTAGCACTATGACCATCTAAAATACTTTGGTGGACCTGCCCGGGGTCGAACCGGGGTCCAGAACACCTTTCATTCTACTTCATACAACAATAAAGGTATTATATATTTATTTTTAAAACTTTGCGATCTTGGCACAACCAAATTACTAAGTTTGTTTGCCCCATTCGATTCGTAGCCAAGCTCGTTCGTGAATGTAATGCGCCACTGTCATAAAAATATTAATTACAATAGCACCACTTAATCCTGTCCATACTGCTGTTACTAAAGTGGCCACTATACGCCATGTTATTGCTCTTGCTACTGTTCTCTTGTGTGATTCTGTCAATACGTTCTCCTAAAAAAAAAGCCCCTTACGGGGCAAAGTGTTCTACTTATTTTGTTAATACTCCCAACTGCCTATATCCACGACTGGTTGGATGTACCTGATCAGGGGAAAGTTCCGGTATGATAACAAAAGTATCACCAAACTGTCTAGCTATTTTTTTAACTAGTTCTTGCTTGTCTGTTTTGACTGCAGGCACTATCCAATACACCTTGTCTGAATCCACATGCGTTCTTAACGCAACCAGTTCAATTTCTGTATTAAGGTTTTTGTAGTCATTGCTACCCAAACTTATTATTGTAGTACGAGCAGGTCGGATACGTTTAACATAGGTATTGTTCCAGTCTCGACTGTTGATACCACTTTGAGCAAAAGTGATACATTCGGTTCTGACTTGGCCAATACCTTTGGCAATACTGTCGCCCACTATCAAACACTCTAACACACAGTCTCCTGTTAAGATAAAACCAATCTAGGTTGATCAACAAAATCTGCGATCAAGCTATTTATGGTACCAGCGTGTATTGGAGTGCTGTGTGAATAGTTTTCATGATCCACACCCACAGTTAATCCAATATCGTTTTCACTTAAGGACTTGATCATGTCTTCGGTAAATTCAAAACGTAGGAAATGCACCGCTGCTGTTTTCTCATCTGTGCTGCGATCAAGATCTTCATCAGCAATAGCATACACAGGGTCATAACCTTCCACCTGAACGTACACACGATCCTCTACTCCGCGCAAGCGAGCCAACTGTTGCTGTCTAATTTGCGGATCGCTGTACTCGATTGTAAGAGTGGCTTTGAGATTGGTACCTGTGGGAATCAATGGATTGTAAGCATCCAGTTCATCCTGAATTCCTTGCGGATTAAAAGTACGTTCGATCAACAACATCTCTTGAATTTGATATTGAACTGTGACACGATCTTCAAAGTGCAAGGTCATGTTCATGCCCAACCGGATCTGCCTACGCTTGCGGTGTTCCACAGCCCGGCGTTTGTAGTCCGGGCGGTGAGCACTATACTGTTCTAACGAATATAGGTCTCGTGCGGTCAGCATGTTAGGCACTTTCTGCACGATAAGTGTCTAGGGTTTTCTTGAACTTGCCAGCATGGCTGCGCTCGGCCTTAGCCAGTGTATCAAACCAATCAGCGATCTCGTCAAAGCCTTCTTCACGAGCATCACGTGCCATACCTGGGTACATGTCAGTGTACTCATGTGTTTCGCCATGGATGGCACTTTCTAGAGCCTGTACGATATCGCCAGCTGGCAAGCCAGTTTCTGGATCACCGCTACCGCCTGCAATTAGGTATTCCATGTGACCGTGTGCATGACCAGTTTCACCTTCTGCGGTATGACGGAAGATGTTGGCTACGTCAGTGGCACCAGCGATGTCGGCCATGTTTGCGAAATACAAATAGCGACGATTGGCTTTTGATTCACCTGCAAAAGCATCTTTCAAATGCTGTTCTGTTTTTGTTCCTGTAATTTTCATTTAGATCTCCTTGTTGAAAAGTGTTGCATTGCACTATATTATATATGCCAGTAAGGCCTATTGTCAAACCTTTTTTAATAGATTTTTTATGAATATTTTTTTATTATACCAATAGAAAAAATCTAAGTTCGTGCTGTCCAATAAATATTTGTGCTTAAGGCTTTCAATTATGGGTGGACAATGAATCGATATGACGAACTTGAAATACTAATTAAAAAATTTACCAGATCAATACCAGACACAGAAGAATACAACTCCAGACTACAAGAAGAACTAGAAATTATTGCAAAGTTAGGTTTTGCTAAACATTTTCTTCGTGTTAGAGAAATACTAGACCTCACAAAAGACATACCACACATCACTAGAGGATCAGCAGGCTCAAGCTTGATATGCTACCTTATGGGCATCAGTGACGTGGATCCTATTCAGGAACGCATACCACTATCGCGCTTTATGAATCCTCGCCGCGACGACTTGCCTGATATTGACTTAGACTTCCCACACTGGCAGCAAGAAACTGTGATGAACAGGATATTCAAAAGATGGCATGGGCAAAGTGCTAGAGTAAGCAACTATGTTATGTATAAAGAAAAGAGTGCCGTACGTGAAGCAGCCAAACGCTATGGTGCCAAGGGTAGACTCAAACGTAATTTTAAACTGGAAGATGTAGTGCCGGCTGAATATGTAGGCGAAGCCGAACGATTAGCAGACAAACTATTAGGCAAGAAACGCTGCATATCAAAACACTGCGGCGGTATCTTGATATTTGATCGAGCTGTGCCAAAGAGTTTAATTAATGGTGAAAATCAAATCTTATTGGACAAGTATGAAATTGAAGATCTAGAACACTTCAAGATTGACATCTTGGCCAATCGTGGATTAAGCCAACTATGGGAAATAGAAGAACGAGATTTGTTAGACTATCCCGAAACAGATGAAGCAACTGCTGCACTGCTCAGCAGAGGTGATGTGCTAGGTGTTACACAGGCAGAGTCACCAGCAATGAAAAGATTGTTTAGAGCCATACGCCCTCAAAGTCGTGCGGACTGTGTGTTAGGCACAGCACTAATTCGTCCGGTAGCCACACAAGGGCGTCGCCGGGCGTCAGCCTTTCAAGATTGGACCCGGGACAACTTGAACGAAACTATTGTGTTTGAAGATGATGCTATAGAACTTATATCAGAAATACTAGGATGTGATCAATATGAAGCAGACATGTGGCGTAGGGCATTTGCTAAGAAGAACGAAGAGAAGATGTTCGAGTTCATGCAAAAGGTTGGGGATCATCCTCGTCGAGATGATGTCCTATTGGCCTTACGTGAACTGAGTCACTTTGGTTTATGTCGTGCTCATGCCATTAACCTTGGTAGATTGATCTGGGCACTGGCATACCAAAAGGCACATAACCCTACTAGATTCTGGCAAGCAGCATTAAAGCATTGTCAAGGCAGTTATGCTAGATGGGTGTATTGGCAAGAGGCTAAACTGGCTGGTGCTGTGCCTGCTGTGGGCGAAGGTGGCGAAGTAGCAGACTTGTTACAAGATGGTCGTTGGCGCAGCAAGAGATTTATTCCTGTGTGCCAAGAAATTCGCAAGCCCGGACAGGTTGAATTCTGTGGTCTTGTGGCCAACTATCGTGTGTTCAAGAGTGGTCCCAAAGAGTACATTACCTTTGCCACATTAGGCACCGGTAATGGTCGGTATCTTGACGTCATACTTCCACATGCTACCAGTTTTCATGAACAACCGATCTTGTGGGGAACGGGTAAATTAGGCTACAAAAATAATTCAGAATATGTTACAGTATATCGTAGCAAGAAGATGAAACTAACTGATATAGCACACATAACATGAAATCAAGAATACACCTTTACCCACACACAGGACCTGGTACTCGAGGATATATCGTGGCCGAACGGTCTGCACTTAGATCTTTAGCAAAGCATTTAGAAGATGCTGCTCGAGGAATAGTCGGATTTGACACAGTTCGATGCTATGGAGCAGATGGTCACGAATACGAATTAGTAATAGTATGCGATGTATCAGAAGATGAATGGCAAAACTTACCAGGTCCTAGCGATAAAACTTCAGACCCTGGTAAGTTGACTGTGGTTAAAACTTTTGATGAACTAAGAGGAAATAGCTAGTTATTTCTTCTTGTAAGAGCTACACATCATTTCAAATTCAAACTGCTTAGACTGCATTTGGCCATAGCTGGCTTTGGGATTACGCTGTCTATATTCTTCTTTTTGTCTTTCAATACAGGCATCATATTCATTTGAACAGCCTGCCAACGACATTAATACCAATAATACAATTACAAATGCTTGTAACATTTTTAGCTCCTATATTCTCCAAAGTTCATTGGAACAAATTCACTTGAAGGTTTGAATACCGGCTTACGTGATTCTGGATCAAATTTTACACTGTACCCTGTTAATTCACCTTCTTCTATTTCGACTTCTATATCAGTAACTTGTTTGCCTGTTTCGCGTTCAACTGCGGCGATTATAATTTTTTTTGCCGTTTCTGCGTCAATCGTTGCTGTCATAGATACGTTAATTTTAAAGTTGTATGGCATTCGGACTCCTATACAGTAATTTATCTTTGCAACAATTTTTCTACAAAATCTATCAGTAAATGATGTTTGTCGCCGGACCAACGTGGTGCCATCCAAGTGTAATCGTCATACCAGTGTTGTTCGGCTTCAGGATGACAACCAATCAATCCTATCCTGTCTTGTATGACAGCCATGGGTGCATAATTGGAATATCTGGCTATTGTAGTAAAGTTTGAACCCATAAATGTACAACCGTCATAAAAGTACATGTTTGTTCGTTCTGAATTCCAATACACAGGCATGTGCTTGGCATGCGGCCTACGTGTGCAAGCAGTAGGATGCTTGATATATTGTGTTACTCTAACATCATTGAGCAGTCCTAGATAATCAGTGTCTGCCCAATAAGCACCCATGCAAATACCAAGATAGTATCCACCCCCGGCCACAAAGTTTCTAATAGACTGGCCGTGAATCTTCATTAGGTAGTCGTAGCTGTCGCTGTCTCCAACACCGCCTGGAATGGCAACTATATCAACATCATCAAAAAAACTGTCTTCTAGCTCGTGCCGGGTAAAAATTTTGAAACGGTAATCGCGCCCTAATGCCCTAATTATTCCGTTTCCGGACTGTACAGAACATTTGGGTTGATGAATAAAAAGAGCTATAGTTTTCATTGCGGACGATATTTCACACCAACCCAAGTTCCTGCAAATGCTCCGAGCACTGCTGGAATCAACAAGTATGGGTTATAAGCCGATCCAATTAGTGCTGATGCGTACAACACATATAGTATAGCAGCCCATGTAGAAGCTTTCAATGCTTTTGACTGTTGAATAGCCTGTATATAGTAAGCATTGAACACATCAGTGAAAAACATAGCAAAAAAAGCTGCCGGATATTCCCAAAATCCCATTTGAAACTCAATGTCGACCATCTATTTATGTCAATAAAAAAGCCCTTACGGGCTTAGGCTGGTTACGAGTTCCAGCTGCACTCTATTTATGTGCTCGATTTAGAAGTTCAATTGGCTTCTGAACATGACTGCTCGATCACCATTCACTCTACCACCTGCTGTGCCTACCGCGTGGTCATACTTGGTATCCACATAGTTCAACATAAATCTTAGATTTTCAGTTGCGAACCATGTGATACCGTATGTGACGGCTGTGGCACGATTGGTTTTACCGGCTGCTACTGCAATCGGGCTTGCATCAAACTCGCTCATACGCACACCCGCTTGCCAAGCACCGCGACCACCTTTATCTACTGGATTGTTGGGCTTTAAACTACCAAACACGCCATCTCGATAACTATAATTTTCGCCAGTTAAGTTATAAACCAAGAAAATATAATGCCCTTTGATTTCTTGATCTGCGCCTGTGGTAGGATCATATTTGAATCCAAATTGTTCTGCTTGAATTTTGAATGCATTGTAAGCAAATGCAGCCTCAAGTCCTTGACGAGTTCTTGTGGTAATACCGCCCAACGCAGGACCTGTAAAGAAAGCATTTTGAGCACGAGCCTCGTTTCTGGCACTGGAAGGTGTTACACCACCTCGGATTTCACCTTGGCTGTATGCTGCACCCACATGTGCTATAAATGCCTTGCTTCCAGCCAAGTCGGCGATGTTGGTAGTGATACGACCAACATAGTCTAAACTGTCAGACACTGCATCTTTGTTGGCACGACCACGACTCACTGCCAGTTGATATGTCAATCCAGGCTTGGGAATGCCATGTAGCATAAATCCAGTTTCTTTGCCTGGAATGAACTCGCCCTCAACTTGACCAATTAGGCTACGCTCCATGAATTCAATGTTGTTGGAACTAGTTAGCTGTTCTAAACTGAATGGCATCTTGAACAGACCAAATTGAAATTGTGCTTCTGGATTGGCAGCATAATTGACCCAGGCCACGTCCATTGTGGTACTTGAGCTGGCTGCACCCACATCGTTGCCTAGATTACCAACCACTTCGTATTTGAAGTCTTTCTGGAACTGGCCACGCACACCAAATCTGGCACGACGGATTTCAGCTAGGTTCTGATACGTATCCGTGGTTTGACCTGTACTGTAATCCGGTGTGTATTGACGATAGTCCATGTGTAATCGACCTGTAAGTTGGATGGTATTGTTTCCATCTTTACTTTTGAGTCCGATTCCGTTTTCTGTAACTGATCCGTCATTTGCTCTAGCTTGTCTATATTTGACTGACTCGCTAACATCTCGGTCAATTCTCTGTTCGGCAAACTTTTTGTTTTCTGCTTTTTCTTCATGCGCTTGGACTTTAACATCATATTCCTTTTGTGTCAATATGCCTTTGTCACGTAGAATATTTAGAGTATCCAAATATTCATCTGCGTATGCAGGCACACTAAACACTAAACTGATAGCCAGTGCAATTTTTGTAAAAGTTTTCATTATTATCTCCAAATTGGATTATTGTCTGGACCACGGAAGTCTCGTTTCCAGTTCTCTTGAACTAGTTTGATTACATCAGTTGGCATGTGAACATATTCTAGTTCTGTTGACATTTGGCCACCGTTTTTGTATGCCCAGTCAAAGAATTTTAATACAGCACGACCTGTAAGTGCGTCTGCTTGTTGACGATGCATGAGAATGAAACTTGCTCCTGTGGCTGGCCATGCATCTCGACCTGTTTGCCAAGTTAATAGCAAATACATTCCTGGAGCATTGTTCCAGTCTGCATTAGCGGCTGCTGCTTTAAATGTAGTATCGTCAGGCAATACAAAGTTACCATCACGATTCTTTACTGCTGCATAAGGAATCTTATTACGTTTTGCATATGCATATTCCACGTAACCAAATGCACCTTTTAGTCTCTGCACTTGAGCTGCCACGCCTTCATTGCCTTTACCACCTACACCCACTGGCCATTTTACTGCTGTGCCTTCACCTACTGTTTTTTGAAAGTCTGCGTTAGCTTTTCCTAAAAAGTTTGTCCAAATAAATGTAGTGCCTGATCCATCTGCACGATGAATGACTGTAATATTAAGTGATGGTAAATTAACACCGGGATTTAATTCCGCAATTGCTCGATCGTTCCACTTAGTAATTTTACCAAGATGAATGTTTGCGATAACTTCGGGCGTAAGTTTTAGTTTGCCTGTTTCAACACCTTCAAGATTAAACACAGGCACAACACCACCAATAATGGCTGGAAATTGAACAAGACCTTCTTTGTCTAGTTCTTCTTTTTTGAGTGGCATATCGCTAGCACCAAAGTCCACTGTTTTTGCTTTGATTTGACGGATGCCACCGCCACTACCAATACTTTGATAGTTTAATCCAATGCCGGTTTGTGCTTTATAGGCTTCGGCCCATTTGGCATAGATTGGATATGGGAATGTAGCACCTGCTCCAGTAAATTCAGCAGCTGATACGGTTAATGCAAATGTAGCAAATACAATTGCTAAAAGTTTTTTCATCTGTAATCTCCATTATATGTGCATCGCACAATAATATTTAAACACGCAAAGATTACAGTTCCGTTACAAAACCGTGATTTTACAAAATATTTTTGCCATAAAAAAAGCCCGCCTAAGCGAGCTTGTTTTGTGCTGACTTGGATCAGTCAACTAGACCCATTGCAATGGCTTTGTAACCAGCTGCAATGATCTTGCGGCTAGCCTTACCATGACGGTATTCGGTTACACGAACGCCATTACCTGCTTTACGGGTATTAGCATACACAGGAAAACCTGCATAACGAATTTCGCTGATGGTAGCACGTGGATTCTTGATTGAGAATCGCTTGGTGATCTGGCTAGCAGTCAGGGACTCACCGTCAAGGACGAGAGCACGGAACAACTTACCTTGTTTTGTATTAAGGTCAAACATTAAATATCTCCTAAAAAAGATATGCTGTACGACAGCATTCAAGTATTATATTAGATAGTTTTGGATTTAGCAACAACTTTTTTGTTCTTTTTAGTTTTTTTCTTTACCAAACTCCAAGAACCATCTTTGTTGTCTAACCACTCTAGTACATCACCTTCTTTCCATTTCAGTTCATCTAAAATTTCTTGTGTAAATGGAAGAACAAGATCACCTGTATCAGGATCTTGTTCGATAGTTAAGGTCCACGACTTTAGGGTCATTCTTGTTCCTTCTCTCCGCGATTACGAGAACTGCGTGTGCGTGATGCTTGTTCTTTTACTTTAACAAACTCCCTGATCAAGTGACGTTCACGATCTTTATTAAAAGAAAGTATGGCCATTGTCTTTTCAGTTTTATGAATTTTTACTGCTTTTGGATCATACGACATTATTTTCTCCTTAGTTTTTTGTATCAGGAAAAGGCCAAGCCGGCATTGAATTAGTAATTTCTTTCTCTTCACTTGGATTTATTTTTGCTAATTCATCAAAGGTAATTTCTTCCCCATCTTCTTTAAAATCTACAACATTCCCATCTTTGTCGGCACAGATGATACGTACTTGATTGCCCGCTTCATCTTCGATAAGAATAGGTCCCCAAATCCAAGCTTCGGTATCTGTTTGACTCCAACCTTCTTCCTCTTCTAATACTTCATATACACTAGATTCACCAAAACGTTCTAGTAGTGATTCTTGTTCATCCTCATCCATATCTTCAGGAAAATCAAAATCTTCCCAACATCCATCACTCATTACATCAAGTTCAGAATTTATTATATTGTTCGCACAACAATCATACATGTTTATGCTGTCTAGTTTACCGTCGCCGCCGGGCACATAAGCAAACTCAAACTCCGGAGGGCTATCGTCATCAGTCTCGACAAAAAAACTGCTCCATCTATATCCAGTTTTACGAACTATTGATTGTTCGTCTTTGTAGTAGTATTCGTGCTCTTCGCACGATTTTTTATAATAAGTTGATACTTTCCAATTGGCCATTTTAGTTTCCTTTTAGTTCTTTCATTACCAGGTCTTTAGCACGTTGATCAAGTTCAGCATTTTCTGCTGCTATAATGTAGCCGGCTAAATCTGTAACGAATTCTTGTACCACTTCTTTCCCGTTTGGCGTGAAGCTACTGTACTCTTTACCTACACTGCTCTTATAGTAATAACGATTGTTGTTCATTATTTCTTTAAGACCACCGTACATCAATTCTTTAATTGCTTGTTTATCCATTACAAACCCTTTACATTTTTTCGCCTGCTGTAAATCCTCTAAAGCGTAGGAAACGCGGAAACCGTAGCGAGTAAGTGCCATCTTGATTTTGAGTAACAGCATCGGCACGAACTTCAACCATTTGTCCAAACAACTCACAACTTCCTTTCCAAAAACTATCACGGTCGCTATCGGAAAAGCCACTGCCCACATTAACACGAATTCTACGACCATCATCTTCGCCTTCACATATAATAGCACCCAGCCTACCTGCATTGCGACCAGTGCCTTCTTCTAAATCAACCACTGCTAGACTGACCTCAATAAATGGTTTGAGTTTGAGCCAAGCTGTGCTACGCTTGCACTCATAAGCGGCATCTGGATCCTTGATCATTATACCTTCGTATTTGTTTTCAATTGCAGATTTGTTATACATGCGAAACAGATTTTGTCCTTGTTCTGTATCTAAATCCACAATTGCTTGATCCAAGCATCTTACATAAGACATTGATTTGTAGAGTTGATTATTATACCAATTGTGTAACCAGACACTACGATCTTTCTGAGTCATATCAAAAATACCTGATTTAAACGCCCGCAATGGCAATATATCAAACAGCCACAGAACTGCGTCGCCGGCTGCAACATTGTCTTTACGGTGCACCTGTTTCATTAGATCTTGAAAACTTGAGCTCATTACTTCGCCGTCGAGTACCATTGGTTCTGTAAATGTATTGGCGTTAAGTGCAAGTTCTTTTTTAATGTGTTCAAAGTT
>Ga0315903_10010973_pt1 | contig 10720 bp, 9 predicted proteins | sample LakEriMetagenome_7_FD_203524 | JGI IMG/M metagenome (GOLD analysis project Ga0315903, IMG submission 203524) | Freshwater fungal communities from buoy surface, Lake Erie, Ohio, United States - Buoy 2 MA119 | ecosystem: Environmental > Aquatic > Freshwater > Lake | place: USA: Lake Erie, Ohio... | reverse complement strand
GAAAGCATCAAGTACATCGCGTTTATTACAACGGACAAATTCTTCATATTCCGGGTGTACCTTCGTCGGACAGAATTTTATTGGCCGTACTCAAATAACCTTCTTAAAACATCTAAAAGATGATACGTCTTTTACCTTCTATCCTTACTTGTATCCTCATTTTTTCTCTTGGAAGCACGTGCCTTGCGCAATCTGCTGAGAGTCCCAAAGCCGACAGTCTAAAAAGTATGATCGTCAAGGTAAAGGGTATTACCTGCTCGAACGACGTAAAGACCATAGCCAGTAACATCGAAAAGTTAATTGGGGTACAGCGCTGCAAAGCGGACAAACCAGGAGCCACCACTAGTTTTGAACTCTCCTATAATCCTGCCCGGGTAAGTGAGAAGGAGATCATTGCAGCTATTGAGAATACCGGCGGATGCGAAAACCCAAATGAAAGGCCCTACAAGGTCAAGCAGTAGCACCATATGATTCGGTGCATAGTCATACTACTTTTTTTATTGCCCCTTGCTACCGTGGCTCAACGAGTAACAGGCAGGGTGATCAACATCCGACAAGAACCACTGATTGGGGCTACTATTTATTGGCTAGGTGCTGCATCAGGAACACGCACCAATAAAGATGGATCGTTCGAACTAAAACCACCCCGTCAGCTTCCAGCCAAACTGGTAGCCAGCTATGTAGAATATCAACCCGACACACTTACCATCAGTAAGCTATCCGATACGACGATCATTTTTCAGCTACAAGAAAAGCAAGATCTTAGCGAGGTCATCATCGAGAGTCAGCGCAGCGGTATTATACTCTCCGACCTTAGTCCGATAAAAGTCGAGCAGATCACACAAACGGAGTTGCGAAAATCGGCCTGCTGCGATCTGGCTGGATGTTTCGAGACACAGACCACGGTGCAGCCGCAAACTACCAATGTAGTTACTAATGCAAAAGAATTACGCATACTCGGCCTGTCGGGCGTTTATAATCAGATATTGCTCGATGGATTTCCGGTAATTCAAGGACTAACCTACACGTATGGGATAAGTAGTGTACCTGGCACGACGGTAAGTAATATATATGTAGCGAAAGGCGCTAATAGTGTTTTACAGGGTTTTGAGAGCATTAGCGGGCAAATCAACGTGGAAACCAAAGAGCCCGATAATACCGATCGTTTACTGCTGAACAGCTACATCAATAGCTTTGGAGAAAAACATCTTAACTCCAATTATGCAATCAAAAAGAACAAGTGGAGTAATTTGACCGCTTTTCACATGGTACAACCGGCGGGCAAGATCGATCGTGATCAAGATAACTTTTTAGACCTTCCCCTGCTGACCCGCTATCTGCTCATGAACAAGTGGAAGTACGGAAACGAGAAAAGCTGGGGATGGCATAGTCGCGTAGGTATTCGTTTGCTTCAAGAAAGGAGGATAGGCGGACAAACGGCTTTTGACCCTGTTACCGACAAGGGCAGCACCAGCATCTATGGCCAAGCTGTATCTATTCAGCAGCCGGAGATTTGGACAAAAACGGGGTATCGATTTAATGACAAGCATAGCGTAACAGGATTTTTCTCTTCGTTCTTCCAACAACAGCGGTCTTATTTTGGAACGGTACGCTACCTGGCCCGCCAAGCCAATGCCTATTTGAACCTGCAATACGAACTCAACTACCTCGAGCATCAGCTAAAGACCGGTGTCAGTTTTCGTTATCTACGTCTGAACGAAGACATCGATTTTACGGATCAATTTATAGGGAGAACCTACGATGGCAATTACAGACGGTACGAAAAAATTCCGGGTGTATTTGCCGAAAACACATTGAGACTGGCACAAGAAAAGATTACCTGGATAGTAGGAATAAGGGGAGATCATCATAACCAATTCGGCTTTCAAGTAACGCCGCGCAGCTTAATCAAATACGATATTACACCCTCCACAATAGTTCGAGCCAACATAGGAACTGGCTGGCGAACTGTTAACCTCTTTAGCGAAAATATTGGATTGCTAGTAAGTTCGAGAGACATCCTCTTTGCCGAGGCGCTTCTTCCGGAAAGAGCACTCAACATGGGGATCAACATTACAAAAAAATTTCAATCGGCCTCACAAAAACTGTCGGGTCATGTGAGTGTAGATTTTTACAGAACCAGCTTTCAAAATCAGATCTTTCCCGATTATGATAGCGATCCTACCAAAGCCATCATAAAAAACTTTACCGGTAAAAGTATTAGTAATGGACTTCAGACAGAGTTGCTCTTACATATGTGGAATACACTGGAATTAAAGACAGGCTATAACTTTCTCGACGTTTTTAGAATAACGCAGAGCGGCAAACAGCTTCTACCTTTTAATCCCAGACAGAAACTACTGACGACGATCAGCTACCGGCCAACTGGTCGTCCCCTTCAGGCCGATGCCAATATTCATTGGTACGGAAAACAGCGACTGCCCGACACAAAATCAAATCCGGTCAACTATCAACGGCCTGATTTTTCGAACCCCTATACCGTAGTCAACTTTCAGTTGACCTACGGCATTAAGAACCTGGAAGTATATAGTGGCGTAGAAAACGTCTTTGACTTTAGACAACGTCAGCCCATCATCAGCTGGCAAGATCCATTTAGCCCCTTTTTCGATACCTCATCAGTATGGGGACCCACCCGTGGCAGGGAGATTTATATTGGTATTCGTTTCAAGCTAAAAGAGAAGACTGTGCCCTAACGACAAGCAGGTTCCATTACTCCCATACGATCTCACCCGCTGCACGAAGCCATTGCTCGTATTGTTTGCCATAATGATCATCTATACTATTACGACGAATTTTTAGCGTGGGCGTTATTAGGCCATTGGCAACTGTCCACTCCTGCTTTACGACGACCAACTTTACTAATTGCTCATGAAGTTCAATTTGGCGATTGACCTGCTGCCGAATAGCAGCCAACCTATCAGAGAGTGTTGTTGCGTCCGGCAGTATACCCGAGGCTAGTATACAAAGCGCCATAGCCCCCGACTGTCCTGAACCAACTACGCAAACCTGAGCAAATTCAGCATGCTCTAACAACAGCTTTTCAATGGGAGCAGGAGCAACATACTTTCCTTTACTGGTCTTGAACAGATCTTTGATGCGACCGGTGATGGTCAGATACCCATCCTCATCGAGGCGACCTTCATCCCCCGTTTTTAAAAATCCATTAGTAAAGCTGGCTTCGGTCAAGGCGGGTTCTTTGTAATAGCCGATCATATTGGCCGGACTCTTGGTAAGCACTTCATTGTCCGGGCCAATAAACAACTCCACCCCAGGATAAGAGGGCCCTACCGTACCGATCTTGACCGCATGTTTTCGATTGATAGTAGCCAGCGCCATATTTTCTGTCATACCGTACGCCTCTTGAATAACGATACCAAGTTGCTTAAAAAAAACAGGTAGTGACGGATGTAGCGGCGACGCTCCGGAAAGTGCAAAGCGCACGCGAGATAGTCCCAGTTTTTTTTGTAGCAGCTTGCGCAACAGCGTACCCAGTATGGGTAATCGTAACAAAAGCGATAGACGAGCCGGAGGAATTTTTTTTGAGATCTCCTCTCTGAACTTTTCCCAAATACGAGGAACCGCCAAAAAAATGGTAGGCTGTGCCGCTTGCAGATCTTTCGAAAAGGTCTGTAACGATTCAGGAAAATAAATGGTACCCCCCGTAAAGATGCCGCAATACTCTACGACCATGCGCTCCGCGATATGACTGAGCGGTAAGTACGAAAAGAAGACCTCATTCTTTAATTCTTCCCCAAGAGCTTCCATTACGGTCAACAAACTATAGGCATGCGCATAGTGGGTATGCATGACTCCCTTGGGATTACCGGTAGTGCCCGATGTATATAAGATGCAGTTGATGGCTTGCGGATCGGGGACAGGATCTTCCTTAAGCGGATGATGACCCGACACAAAATCGCTCCACGTATGACAACCCGCCCAGGGCCAATTAGGAAAACTAACCTGACGCACAGAAGAAGGGATGCCGGGGCAAAGCGGCTCATACCCATCGAGCTTGCCAACAAACAAAAGTTGACTTTCGCTATGTGTTAAAATCTGCTCAAGGGTCGAAGCAGTTACGGTAGGATAGATCGGAACAGAAATATGACCAGCCATCATAATGGCTAGATCGGCCATGATCCAGTGTGGTGAATTTTTTCCAATAATAGCAATGCGAGAGCCAGAGGGAAATTGAAGGTCCAACAAAGCCGCAGCCATCTGGCGAATAGTTTGACCGGCTTCTCTATACGTATGCGATTGCGACCTTCCTTCGAAGGGTTCAGCCAAAAAAAGTTTATCGGGCTGCGACTTTTCGAACTCGTAAAACTTTTCTAAAATGCTGGGATACGTTTGCATACGATCAAAAACATTATTCAAATTGATTGTTGATCGCGGCAAATCCACGCGAAGCGATCTTTCCCTGAATGGGTGAAAAGAACTTCAAGATGCGATCAAAGTCTGCTTTGGGGTCATCGGTGGTATAAAAGGCCTCAGACACCAGTACGCGACGATTCAAAAAATCGAAACCCACCATCACAATCGGAATACCGGCGTTCTTCGCTATATAATAAAACCCGGTGCGCAAACGATCGACTTTTTTGCGGGTACCCTCAGGAGATAGGGCGATCATCATGTCGGTATGTTTATCCAAAATAGCTACCACCTGATCTACTGCATTATGCTTGCTAAACCGATCTACGGGAATACCCCCTAGCCATCGAAACAAAAAACCGAACGGACCATCAAAAAGTTCCTTCTTGGCAAGGTAGTGCGCCGACCCGATACGCATGATACTTCGATAGGCAACACCTACCGGAAAATCCATCCAATGGGTGTGCGGGCCGGCAATAATTACGCATTTTCTTACCCCTGCTGGAAATTGAGCTCGAGTATCCCATCCCAGTAAGCGAAATAAAAAGATCCAGAATAAACGTTGCAATTGTTTGGGTTTTTGACAAGATAGAAAAAAACTAGAAAACCTGCTAAATTGCCATAAATCCGAGACCCTATGCCCCTCTATTTAGGACCTTCCTTTCTACTTTGTTTACGGTCACCCTCATTACTCTTTTTGCTATTGGCCTTTATACCGGCAACTAGCCACTCACAAGTGCCAACGGTCAGCTCGGGTCGCGTAGTTCGACATCCTGATTTTTTTTCGCAATGGATTCCAGCTCGCCATGTGGATGTGTGGCTCCCAAAAGGATATACCAACTCGAAACAGTACGCAGTGCTATATATGCATGATGGACAAATGCTCTTCGACAGCACCCTAACCTGGAATCGGCAAGAATGGGGTGTCGATGAAAAATTACAGACACTGCTCGATAATAAGAAGATACAAGATGTGATCGTAGTGGGCATCTGGAATGGAGGTATCAGGCGTCATGCGGAATATTTTCCACAAGCGCCTTTTGGCTCACTAACCAACGTGCAACAAGAAAAGATTTATAACTCGTATCGCAGCAATGGACAATCGATCTTTTCAGGTATTCCAATTTCATCTGATGTTTACTTACGATTTTTGGTCGAAGAACTAAAACCCTTTATCGATAAAAATTATTCAACGCACAAACAACGCGAACATACTTTTATAGCTGGCAGCAGTATGGGAGGACTAATTTCGCTATATGCCATCTGTGAATACCCCGACGTGTTTGGTGGCGCTGCTTGCTTGTCGACCCATTGGCCCGGCTTAATGCAAATGGAAGACAACCCCGTGCCAGCTGCTTTCTTTTCTTACATGCAAATAAAGTTGCCCGATCCGGCCACACACCGACTCTATTTTGATCATGGCACCGAGACACTCGATAGCATGTACGCCCGCTTACAAGAGCAGGCCGATGCTGTACTGAAAAAAAAGGGCTTTACAGAAAAAAACTGGATCTCCTTAAACTGGCCAGGGCAGGATCACTCCGAAAAGTCTTGGCGAAGCCGACTATCAGTACCCATGGAGTTCTTGCTGCGTCCAAAAAACTAAGTGCGCAATAAAGAGTATCTTGCGCTCCCAATAGTTTAGCATATGAAATTCTATAATCTTCTTATAAAATATCGGTTGTGGATCGGTGTGTTGCTACTAGTAATGGCAGCCGTAGCCAACGTAGTCTTCTCGTTTTGGCCCTCGCTGCCCCTATACATTATTGCTGTAATTCTAATTGGAGGTCACTTTTTCTTTGGACCCCTTCGACTGATTCAAGAATACATGGAAAGCGGCGATATGGAAGGTGCCGAAAAGATCATCAACTCGATCAAGTATCCACAATTACTCTATAAGCCTATTCGCTCGGTCTACTTTACCCTTAAGGGCAATCTAGCCATGATGAAGCAAGATTTTGATGGCGCAGAAAAGATGATGAAAAAAGGACTTGACCTTGGCATGCCCATGAAAGAGGCCGAAGGAGCCAGCTTGTTACAAATGGGAATGCTCTCTATGCAAAAAAATGATCTTAAACAAGCCGAGGGGTACATTAGGCAAGCCCTTCGCAAAGGACTTCCCGACAAAGAGAATCAAGCAGCCGCCTATTTACAAATGTGCAGTCTGATGATGAATAAAAGAGAATTTAGGGCCGCCAAAGATTTTTTTAGAAAAACAAAAGCCCTTAAGCCCACTACCCCGCAAATTGTAGATCAGATCAAGCAGATCGAAAAATATATCTCACGTATTCCCGGTTGATCCCTGGCTGAACTGATGGCGCAACGCCTCGGCTTGTGCGACCAGCGTGGCAAGCTTTACCTGTAAGCGCCTGCTGCGAACTATGAAATAGTCCACATCCTGTGTCCCAGTGCCCATTGCCTCTTGCTGCAACCAACAGAGTTTCTCGTCCAGTGCCTTGACACCCAGAACCCCGATGGAAAATTTCAATTGGTGTGCAATCTCTCCTATGGCTTTTATATCAGTCGCATCTACAGCCATAGATAGTCGTTGTTGAAGCTGACTTGCGTTTTGCAGAAAAGAAGTGAGCATCATGGTAATAAAAGAAAGGTTATTGTTGCCAATTTTTTTTAGGTACGTAAGATCGATCTGCAGTTCGCTGCCCCAGCCCGAATCAGCGGCAGGCAAGTCCAACACCGGGGTGCTGGCCAATAGACGTTGCAGTAAGGGTAGGAATGTATCGGGCTCCACTGGTTTAACTATAGCCGCGTTCATGCCAGTCGAAAAGAAATTCAACTGCTCTTCTTCGAACATATGCGCCGTAAGAGCTACAATAGGCACCAGCGCGTTGGCGGTATCGAGCTTTCGAATCGCCCTACACGCTTCGATACCACCTAGCCGAGGCATTCTGATATCGAGTATGATCAGATCGAATAGCTGCTGCTTGCAGAGTGCTATGGCCTCTAACCCATCCGATGCAGTCACCAGTTGGGCGCCTCTTTCTGTCAAGAGCTGAGCAATTAAATACTGGTTGAGCTTCATATCATCAGCGACCAGTATTCGTTTTCCTGTAAAATCAACAGGGCTTGGAGGCGATAAATCAACCTTCATAATGCCAAATATAACTGATTATCAATATTTTAAATAATATTTATAAAAATCATTCAAAGAATCAGCGAAAATTCGTAAATTGTGTAAATATTTCTACTGAAGATAGGAGTATTTACCTAACTGCAACCCTTATCATATTTCATGAAAAAGATTAGGCTTTTTTTAGTCGATGATCACCGAATGATGATCGATATGTGGGGCACGCTGCTAAATGCAGACCCGAACTTTGAGGTGGTAGGATTTGGATTGGATGGAGAATCAGCTTTTGAATTGATTAAAGAGACCTTGCCTCAGGTAGTCGTTATGGACATCTCCCTTCCGGGAATGTCTGGGATCGAACTCACCAAGTTGATCAAAGAAAAATACCCCACCACCAGAGTACTGGGGGTATCGATGCACACGAATATTTTACTTATAAAACAAATGCTCATTAATGGCGCGAGCGGATATGTATCGAAGACCTCTTCTTTCGAAGAGATGAGCGCTGCTATTGTTGCCGTATTTAACGGACAACGATTTATATGCAAAGATGTCAAGGACTATATCACCAACCAGGTGATTAGCGAGGAGGATGGTGACCCAGCTTTTAAGATCAACCAGCTAACCAAGCGAGAATTAGAGATCGTCAACATGATCAAAGACGGCTACTCCTCTAAGGAGATCGCAGAGAAACTATTCATCTCTAAGCGTACGGTAGAAGTGCACCGCTACAATATATTTCGCAAGCTTGATGTCAATAACATTACGTCACTCATCAAGATCACAAATAAGAATATTTATTCGTAAGTCATCAGAGGATAGCTACGATTTCGTTGTGGGCCAGACACCAAATAATTCCTCGACCTTTTTATACCGGTAATCGAAGATCTGGTTCAACTGACGGGCCACAAATAATGTATTGGCCAGCTGCCCCAGCGGCCCCAATGGGATTTTATAATGTACAATATCGGTCATCTCCACTCCGCCATCTATAGGCATAAAGTGATGTTGGTGGTGCCAAAGCGAGTAAGGCCCAAAACGCTGCTCATCGATAAAGTAGCTACCCTCCTTTACATGAGTGATCTCCGTCATCCAATACAGAGGAATACCGAGTAAGGGTTTGACCTTGTACTCGATAAGCTGCCCGGGATACATCCTTTCGCCGTGATATCGAGAAATGATCTTGAATTGCATATGCGCAGGCGTGATGCGTTGCAGGTTAGCCGGATTCGAGAAAAAATCCCAGGCCTTTTCTGGCGATACCGGAATTCGTTGCGTAGTCTTTAGAGAGTAGGCGCCCATACGATTGAATAAGTTAATTTCGTTTATAACCTGTCAACACCGGAAAAGTTCACCTGCATGTCGTCTTCAAGAGAAAATCAACAGAAAAAATTCGAAGCCGAATACACCCGGCTAAACCCAGCACAAAAAACTGCCGTAGATACCCTGGAGGGACCCGTAATGGTCATCGCAGGTCCGGGAACAGGAAAAACGCAAATATTAGCCAGTCGTATCGGTAAGATATTACTTGATACCGATACCCAGCCCGAGCATATCCTGTGCTTAACCTACACCGATGCCGGCGTGGTGGCCATGCGAAAGAGACTGCAACATTTTATAGGAGCAGCGGCCTACCGGGTTACCATTGGTACCTTTCACTCCTTTTGCAATGATGTAATTCAAGACAACCTGGTTTACTTCGAAAAAAGCACGCCCGATCCGATCTCTGACTTGGAGCGAATTCAATTACTAAAAGAGCTAGTGGATAGCTTTCCGAAAAAACACCCCTTAAAGCGATACCGGGGTGATGTTTATTTTGAGATAAAGGGACTACAGGATTTATTCGGCGTTATGAAAAGAGAGAGCTGGACCCCTGCCTATCTCTTTGAAAAAATCGATGCATATGTAGATTCGCTGCCCCAGCGCGAGGAGTTCATTGCCAAAAAAAGCAGTAAATACCATAAAAAGGGAGAGCTTTTGACCGAAAAACTCGAACTCGAAAAAGAGCGAATGACACGCTTACGTGCCGCGGTGGGCGAATTCGAACCCTTTCAACAATTGATGCAAAAAAAGAGCCGGTATGACTTTGATGATATGATTAATTGGGTTCTGTCGGCCTTTACGACTTACCCAACCTTGCTCGCTTCGTACCAAGAGCGATACACTTATATACTGGTTGATGAGTACCAAGACAGTAGTGGGTCGCAAAATAAACTGGTCGAAATGTTAGCTGATTACTGGGAGGAACCTAATTTATTCGTAGTCGGCGACGATGACCAAAGTATCTATCGCTTTCAGGGAGCTAACATCGATAATATGACTGGTCTAGCCAATCGGTATCGCGATTCACTGCGAACTGTATTGCTGACCGACAATTACAGATCTAATCAACCGATTCTACAAACGGCCGAGGCTCTCATAGAACGAAACAAGGAGCGATTAGTCAATGAGCTGCCGGGGCTCAGCAAAACACTTACGGCTGCTCTTGCAGAGCGCCAGGCCCAGACGCATCTTCCGGTTTGTCGTGAATATGAAAATCCGCGCGAGGAGATGATCGGCATTGTACAAGAGATTGAGCGCTGTTTAGCTGCCGGTACACCAGCCGCTAAGATTGCAGTTTTGTACAAAGAACATAAGTATGGAGAAGAGTTAACCCGCTATTTACAACTCAGCGAAATACCGGTATACAGTAAAAAAAGCTTGGACTTGCTCCAACTGCCACTGGTAAAAAAAATTACGCTACTGCTCGACTATCTGGCTACCGAACATGATGTGCCTACGAGTGGTGATGAGATGTTATTTGAGCTATTGCATTACGACTGGTTTGGTATTGCCCCTATTGAGATTACAAAATTATCACTAGCGGTTGCTTCGCGCCGGTCCAACGACTTACAAGCCTCGCTGCGCATAGCCTTACAAGAAAAAATAAATACCGTCCCAATCAATCTATTCTCTGAAACTGAACAGACCCCCCTCGAGAAAACCGGAAAAATCCTAGAACAATTGATCGGATCGGTCCCCAACCTTACCCTACAACAATTGATCCAGTCACTTATTCAAGAGACCGGACTACTGTCGCATTGCATGCGAAGCCCACACAAACACGAAGACCTTAAGATACTAACGGCCTTCTTTGATTTCGTAAAAGAAGAAACTCATCGCAAACCCGACCTTACGTTGGAGGGTCTGGTTACCCTGATTGCCTTGATGAGAAAAGAGAATATCACATTACCATTCGTACAG
>Ga0315903_10010968_pt1 | contig 10722 bp, 17 predicted proteins | sample LakEriMetagenome_7_FD_203524 | JGI IMG/M metagenome (GOLD analysis project Ga0315903, IMG submission 203524) | Freshwater fungal communities from buoy surface, Lake Erie, Ohio, United States - Buoy 2 MA119 | ecosystem: Environmental > Aquatic > Freshwater > Lake | place: USA: Lake Erie, Ohio... | reverse complement strand
AGTAAGGCCGTATTGTTGTATTACCAACTCTTAGGCCGAAGAGGTATAAAATGAAAGAACCAAAGAGCAAGTTTTCTACGATGGAAACCAGCGCTGCCCGCGGAGCACGAAACGCTTCTGCTGAAGGCACTTCTGGCAAGCTTGTTAAGAAGAAGGGCGCTCAAGCTGGCGACCCTTATGCACAAGCAAAACCTTCACGTAAGAATGTAAAAGCAGCTGGCGTACGTGCGTATGGTATTAGAACATCAATGCCTACCTACAAAGACCCTTCTGCAGGAATGACACAAGCTAACGGCAGAGTATTCACTGCTGCGCTAAATCGTCAAGCCCCTAACTTTTCGTCAGGTGCATCAGACGCTTTAGCAAACTAACAACTTAATAGCGAAATAGGACCGCAGCCCAACGGCTCGGTCCTATTTGCATTTTCTCGTTTTGCAACGCCAATAATTGTCAAAGTGTGTTAGGCTAATGACACTCGTGTAGTTAAGCATGAGTAGGAGAGGCCTATGTTATCTGAAAAGATATTGAATATAGCTAAAGAAGGCGCTATAAACGGCTGTGTTGTAAAGGTGTGGTTGCTTACTCAACCAAAAGAATTACAAGAAGCATTTGAGTCGTTAATGAAAAGTCCAAATGCAAACCTTTCCGTAGCCTATAGATACATATCTGAAGAAAATAGCAATTTACCATTTAAAAGAACTTCTTTTGTAACCCATATTAGAGGGAGATGCACTTGTCCGACGAGCTAATAGAAAAATTAACTAATCTTTTAGAACCTAAAGTACCTGATACAGCGTGGTTGTGGCCGCCTATTCAACAGGCTTCCCCTACAGTTATAAAACCAGCTGTATACAAAAATAAAAAATCTGACAAAGGTCCATACAAACTAGTTATGTTTGTTCCAGACCCTCAAATTGGGTATAGAAAGTACGAAGACGGAACCTTAGACCCATTCCATGATGAAGCAGCGATTGATGTTCATTTCCAATTACTTGCGTATTTAGAAGCAAAATATGGCGTAGATGAAATCATTCATTTAGGTGATTATTTAGATTTACCGACTATGGGAAAATACGCACAAGAAGAGATGTTTGCACACACAGTACAACCAGCTATAGATTACGGGCATCAATTATTGGCTAAACAAAGAGCGACTTGCCCAAATGCAAAAATTGTTTTAATTGAAGGCAACCATGATTGTCGTATGAATAAGTTTATTACTATGAATGCTATGGCAGCTAAAGGCATTAAACGAGCTATGCCAAAGCCAGATTCTTGGCCTGTTATGTCTATTCCATATTTACTCAGATTAGATGAATTAAGGGTCGATTATATTGGCGCATACCCAGCAGGTGAATACTGGTTAAATAAGAGCCTAAGAGCTATCCACGGAACCAGCGTTCGTTCTGGAGGCTCAACAGCCAGTGCTTATGTAAATAAGAACCCTCATATTTCTACAATTTTTGGACACGCACACAGACAGGAGATGCAATATAAAACTGTACATGACCAAGACGGTCCCATCAGAAGCGTTTCAGCAAGTCCAGGGTGCCTATGTCGTGTTGACGGAGCAGTCCCTTCTTATGGCAGTGGCCTTAGTGAGCAAGGCCGTCCAGTAAAACATTGGGAAGATTGGCAACAAGGAGTCATGATTGGCTGGATTAGGGAAGACGGCCATTTTATATTGCAGCCAATTAACATTTTAGATGGTTGGACGGTTCACGAAGGAAAAGAGTTTACCGCTAAGTAAGGTTCTGATAGGCGTATTATGTATGTATGCCAGGTACCCATCAGAATATACAGAGTCTCGGAGCTTCGGGACTCTATGGAACTTACACTAATTACGGTGGCGGCGGTGTTCCTGTTGCTCGTTCTGAGCTCGACTATTTACGTATGGGTGTGGGTCGAGAACCTTCCGCAGAGTATCCAAATGGGTACCTAGGCACCATACGTTCACGACGTGATGACAGAGGTCTTGCTAACGGAACTTCTGACCGCGTATTAGACAAGATGAAACAACGTGTAGGACAACGTTCCTATCAACGTGGTGTGCATCGCGGAGAACGTATTGACCCATCAGATTATTATTATCCTTCTGGTTTAGACAGAGACCGCGGAATTAAAAGACAAATGGCTGCTGCTCGTCGTGGAGACCTTGTACCTAGAAACGCACCAGTATCTAAGTTAGCACCTGCACCTCATTTAGTAAATGACGGTAAGGCAAACACAAAACACAATGCTCCTTACGAAGTAAACCAACGACGCGTTGACCAAATTTCTAGACTAAAGCCTGGGTGGAATTAATGCCAAACACACCCGATGGGGTTTACGGAGAAAGACCATGGTCTACTAACAGACCTTGGATAGCCGCTGGTAAAGCTGCGTATCCTCCGCAAGCTTATATTGGTCCATTTGCTAGTAACCAAGAAAGACTAGTAAGTCAGTCTTTAGAGGTAGCCAATATGACTGGGGAAGAAATTCAAGAATACGTTCGTCCACCCCTACCTCAGGTAGAGCTGTTTCCACCTAGATTTGGGTATAAGAACACGGAATACAGTATTGAGGATATCGTTGAGCTTACTAGCAGGACTTACGAAAGAACTGACTATGCTCAGCAGCCAAACACTACTGAGTCCACCAGTCGAAACACCCTAGGACAGGTATAAAATAGTATTATGGAAAATACAATTACGTATTTAGATGACCAAGGTGAAGGCATGCCCTACGTGCTTGACCCGGTAACCGGTAAAAGCTTATCTGTTTACAATGGGTCAGTTCCATGCGGAAGTTGCGGGTCATTATTAAACCCAGTTCAATCTTTATCATCCACCCTATGTCAACCATGTGGCCGTAAGAAAGCAGCTAAATCAGTTGCTAACAGAATGGCTTAAGAAAGGTAAACATGACAGTCAATAACTCACGTTCACAGAACGCAGACATGTTGGAAGGCGCAACAGACGGTAAGTACCGCAAGCGTCGTCCAAACACAACTGTAGCCCCAGGTATGGGCGACCAGATTGTTGTTCAAAACCGTGCAGGTCTAAACCCTTACATGAATTATGATTTTATTAATTCAGAGGCTCCTAACAAAGTAAACCCAGGAGCTTAGTATGGCAAAGCCAGCCCGCGCTAATCAAAGAAATGCTGGAGAGCATATTCTTAATAGAAAACCGTTTAAAGCATCTAACTTTTCAGGCGGTAGTTCTTCTACGGGGCTTGGTCGTTTGCCAGAAGATGAAGCAGCAAAGTTTAAAGAGCACAACCCTGAGTACGTAGTTAACTCGTACCAGACTCCAATTGCTTGGTATTCTGAGAAAGCTGGATGGCACGTACCAAGTACTAAATACAGTTCGTCTACATCTAGGCATCAAAGCGTAGTTCGTCGTGCAGTCGAATTTGGCGAAGGTAAGGATGGAGCAACAAAGTGATTCCAAGTAAGAGTCAATTTAATTCTAGCAAAGAAGGTTTAGCTGCTCTAGGAAGAGCCGTTTCTGCAGCAAAAGAAACCAACGAAGCTGCAAAGAACGACCCATGGGTAAACACTGGCAAAGATGTAGCAAATGATTACCGTGACCCAATGCCATCAGTAAAGAAAGTTAAAGCAAAATAATGAAACCAGTATCTGCACAATTTAAAAGAATTCAACTACCTACTCAAAGCGAACAAGAAGTACGCGCTGTGGTGTCTAAAGGAAATAAAGTTGCAAACGCAAAACGAGAAGCTTCCGATAGCGTATTTGAACAAGATTTAAGAGCAATTGCAAAAGAAGAAAAAGGCTCTAAAGTAGAAAATAATTTAAGAGCTAAACAAGCTGCAGACTATAAATTTATGCCTAACTTAAGTGAACGTGAGCATGGAGAGCTGCAAAAAACTCAAAATCGTTTTGAAAGAAGCACTGGTTCAGAAAAAGAAGCGCATCGCAAAACTATTGGAAAAGCTATTCAAAAAGGGGTAGTTGATAGTCGACGTGTAACTAGACTAGCTTGTCAAACCCCAGGCTGCGGTAGTTCTGTATCAATGGAGTCAACAAAGGGAGACGTAACCTGCCCTTCTTGCACAGCTTCTGGAGACAAAGCTGGTGCAACTTACAAAGACCGTCCAAAAACAGTTGTGACTGGGGACCGTTCTGACGTGGGTACTCGTCGTGCCAGCGCCTAAAAAACTACAAAACATTCCAAACAGACCTGAGTTTGAGGGTCGAGATGTGTACAAGCATACTGTTGGGGATGACAAAGCAGCAACAGCAGCTAAGTTAGATAAACTTGGTGAGACTAATCCAAACGATTTAAGAATACACGCTGGTGGGTATTACTCAGTTTTAAAGAAATCTAAAAAGAATACGAAATAAATAGCCTTATCTGATAGGCTACACGTTCTACGATTAGGAGCATCAAATGGTTTTAGACCTGTCTACTTTAAATGACGGTGGAGCTGAGCAAGAACCCCATTTTAGGTTATTAGTTTGTCGTACCTGTAAGACCATTGATGAGCTGCCTTCAGCAGACCAAGACCCAAGTAACGTGCTTTTAGAAATAACAGTAGAGCGTCACGGTGCAGACCATATAGGAGTTTTGTACAACGTACCAGCTGTTATCTGGATGTCTGAAAAGATGAGACCACAGGTTATTGAACAGATACAAGGTGGGGGCTCGTCTGGACTAGACGCGTTTGGAACTCAATTTTACGCAACTAAGATGCAGTTTGCAGAAGACGCTATGGCTTGTTACGGACAACATAACAGGCCTAAGGGTCAGTGCCCTGATTACAAATCAGAGAAGAAAATATTAAAACCAGGAACTGCTAAAGACAGAGCAGATGCTGGGTTGTCTTCGACTCCAACAGGCCCTAAGATATATCTGTGTGATTTTTGTCCAGTTAAATCGTTTAATATGACCAAGCACCATGAGTCGAAAGGACTATACAAGTGACAGAAGAACAAGAAGTAGAAACACCTACTACCGATACTCAAGAAGTAATTCAACGTTCTGGAGTTACTGCGTTTTTATTAATTAAGCTAGACAGCGGAGTGTGGAAAGCCGTAACTGACTTGGCTACCCCCTTGGCTGTAGACCGTCAGGCTGTAGTTACAGACATTAAGCAAGGCTGTCAAGAGATTGGGGATGCGATACGCACTCAAGAGCTGGCATGGGCTGTTTCCCAACATTTGAAGCAAACTGGAAGTGAGGATAGCCAGCGCGTAGGGGCCTCAATGCGAGATGCTTTGGATAGACGTCAAAGTTAAAATCTTGTAAACTGTAACGACAGGGGGTTCGCCATGTTCGTAGAGATGATTTGCACTTGTGGTGCATCAATGCAAATGGAACAAAACGAAAATGAAACTGCGTTATGGTTGTTGTCTTCAAGGTTTGTTGAAGCGCACACTGATTGCGGATTTGTTTCTGGAATAAATAAAGATAGACCAGAAGAAACAACTAAATATAATATAAACTTTAAACCGAGAGCTAAACGTTATCACCTTGATGACCCAGACGAAGACGAGGACGATTAAACATGCTAGAACCTGCGGAGACCTCGTTTTTTAGCAGGCCTTCTGCGGGGTTAGACCCTAGATTGTTTAGAAATGGGAAAGTAATCCCCAAGGTTAGAAACTCTATCCTTCAAATACTATTTAACCATGTTAATTCCCGTTTTACGGGTTCTGAGTCGTGGATGCACGTATGGTTGGCAGGGTCTGGTGTTTCCTATCAGTGGGCCGCTCACAGAGAACCTGCAGACCTAGACTGCCTTGTTGGAGTGGACTTCATAGGATTCCGTCAGTCTAACGAAGACTACGCTAGATTTAGCAACAAAGAGATTTCCCAAATGTTTAACGAGGGTTTTAGGGAAGAGATTTATCCAGAAACCGCAAATTTCATGGGAGTCTTTGAGTTAACTTTTTATGTAAACATTCAACCAAATATTTTAGATTTAAAGCCATACGCCGCTTATTCGTTAACTGACGACGCATGGGTTGTTACCCCAAATACAGAGGAAATTGTAGTAGACCCTTCTTGGGAACAAAAAACGCAACGAGACAAAGACATGGCAATTGAAATCCTAAAGCGATATGGTTCTGCTATGTCTAAATTAGAACAATCTTCTAATGAGTCTGCTAGAGTAAACGCCTCGAGAGAAAGAGAAAACGCGTTGACTCAAGCTGTTGGTCTTTATGAAGATATACATTCTGGAAGAAAACACGCATTTAGTGAATCTGGAAAAGGCTACGGTGATTGGTTTAATTACCGTTGGCAGTCTGGTAAACGGTCTGGTATTGTTCAAGGCTTACAGAAGCTAAAAGAATTAAAAGAATCGGATTTTAAAACTTTTTCTGAAAAGACATACGGCTCAGAGTTAGCAGACGCTAGCGTTCTTATTCGTAGGGCAGCTTCACAACGTATTAACCGCAGTTAAACGAAAAAGAATTCGGAGCATAAACGGTGTCAATTATATTTTTTATCGACGGTGTTTTACGAACCGATACAAAAGTACCAATCTTTGAAGGTATTTCTGTTTACAGAGCCTTAAACAACGGAACCAAAGTTGTATTGGGCGTAGATGATGAAAAAGAAGCATCAAGATGGTGCAAAGAACACAGGTTTACAGATTTAGATGGTTTCATAGACAATACTGGTTTAGAAAGCGTAGAACCAGATAGAAAAGATTTTGCAAAAGTTCAAAAACTTCAAGCTCAAGGCCCTATATTTTTAGTAATTACCGCTGACTTAGAGTTGGCTAAGTTGTGCATTGAAAACGGGATTAGAGTGTTCCTGTTTTTACATCCTAAGTACTTAAGTCACAAATTTAGACCAGACGGACGTGAGGGACGACGTAGTTGGGAAGACATCCAAGGCGAACTAGATAGACAAGTTCAGCTTATTGCTGAGGACCCACGTATATGAACATAGTCTATTTGGGTGCTGAGGTGCCTAGCAATAGAACTATCCTGACTGCAGCTGGAGCTAGCTGCATGGGAGTCAGCTTCTGGGGCCTTCAAAGACGTGGTATGCCTAAAACCATAAAATACGAGCTAAAAAATTATTTTCCAGACAACGTCAGGCTTTTTTTAAATGCTGGAATACCATTTAAACGAGAGTTTACTCAGTCTGAGTTAGCTGACTTTGCAGCTGATTACGAAGCGTTCGTAGCTGAGAACTTAGACAGGATTGAGGGGTTTACCGAGGTAGACCACCCACAGCTTACCCAGTTGTTCATAGACGAACAGCGGGTTACCAGTTGGTCTGATGTGCCAGAAGAAAAGTTTTGGCCTGTATGGCATGGCGAGGATTTAGAAAGCCTAGCAGTTCGGTATTTAAATGTAGCCTTGCCTGGAAATTTAATTGAAAACGAAACCAGTTTGTCAGCAAAGACTAGGCGACTTAACCAGATACATGGAACCACTTTCCATGCTTTGGCTAGCGCCAAGCCAGATAACCTGCGACAAGTGCCTGTAGAGACTGCTAGCACCCTTTCTTGGCTATCCCCTATGATGCGAGGCGAAACGATTGTTTGGGATGGAACAAAACTGCTTCGTTATCCTAAGCGTATGAAAGAACAGTCACGGCCTAGATACAAGTCCATATACGAGCGGGCTGGGCTAGATTTCGATAAGATACTGGCAGACGACGCAGTAGAAGTATCAAAGCTTGCTGTTTGGTCTTACCAACAATACGAGGATTGGCATCGTCGATTAGGAGAGAACGTAGTAACTATGAGTGATGAACTAGTACCCCAACAAAATGCGGAAACACCCCCTGCTGAAGTTACTCCGAGGGGGGTCGGCATGCGGAAACTTGAACAACGTAAACCAGAGGAAATGGGTGTTTTACCCGTGCTTGGAGTAGAGGTTCAGAGAGTATTAGAACCCGACGATGACGGCAATATGGTCATTAAAGATGTCACCACATTACGTTCCAATAGCACTAGTTTACGGGTATGCGATACATGTTTTGTTGCCGCTAATTGTCCTGCCTTTAAACCACAAAACACCTGTGCGTTCAACCTACCAGTAGAGGTTAAAACCAAGGAACAGTTGAAGTCTTTGATTAACGCTTTACTTGAAATGCAGGGCCAAAGAGTGGCTTTCGCTAAGTTTAGCGAAGATTTGAACGGCGGATACCCCGACCCAAACGTCGGACAAGAGATGGACAGATTCTTTAAAATGTTAAAAACTATTAAGGATTTGGACGACTCACGAGAGTTTATTAGGATGACGGTAGAGCGTCAAGGAGCTGGTGGAGTACTATCTGCTATCTTCGGAGACAGGGCTCAAACCCTTCGAGAATTACCAAATGATGGACTAAACGAAAACAAAACTAACGAGATTATTAAGCAAATTACGGACACAGACAAGGAGAACTCGTAGTAACTATGAACGACCAAAACAACATGGAACAGGGTAGTCCTAAAAACATACTAGATGAGGCAACTAGATTAGTTACTGGAGATAGAAATAATGCGTACGACCACCCCCTAGATAACTTCACTAGGATTGCAAAGATATGGTCAGCGATATTAGGGTACGAAGTAACCTACAGACAAGTAGCACTTTGTATGGACGGCGTTAAACTTGCTAGAGAGTCGTACAAGTCTAAGCAAGATAATCGTATTGATGGAGCTGGCTATTGGCTAGCCCTAGATATGGCTATAAACGAAGAAGAACGAAGAAGCACAACCAACTGAACCAGTTTTAGTTTTATCAAAAAGGTAGACTAAGACACTCCCCCTAACTCACACACAGGGGTTTTGTATTTACAACACACATACGAGAATAGGAATTGATATGGCACTTTCTTTTAAACTAGCAAACGAGTTCGTAGACGGATACCGAGCAAAGCCAGTACCTTGGGGTTATAAAGATGCGGCAGGTAACTCGGTAGGAGAGGTAACTTTCCTTCGAACTTATTCTAGATTAAAAGAAGATGGAACCAAAGAGACTTGGGTTGATGTATGCGAGCGCATAGTCAACGGTATGTATTCCCTACAGAAAGACCACTGTAAGTCTAGCCGACTTCCTTGGAATGATTCAAAGGCACAAGCCTCTGCCAAAGAAGCCTTTGACCGATTGTTTAATTTTAAGTGGACACCCCCAGGCCGAGGTTTGTGGATGATGGGCACACCAGTAGTTAACGAACAAAAGAACAGTGCAGCTTTGCAGAACTGTGCGTTTGTATCCACTAGCGAGATGACTAAGCTGAACCCAGCAAAACCATTTGCATTTTTAATGGAAGCCAGCATGCTAGGTGTTGGAGTGGGATTCGATAGCAAAGGTGCAGACAAAGAGTTTGCTATTTACAAGCCACTACCCTCAGATGCCGAGACAGTGATTGCGGATACCAGAGAGGGTTGGGTAGATTCAGTAAGCCAATTACTAAATTCATATTTGAAACCTGAACAACCAATGCCTAAATTCGATTATTCGCAAATTAGACTGGCTGGAGAACCAATTAAAACATTCGGAGGCACAGCTGCTGGGCCGGGGCCGCTGAAGAGACTTCACGAGTCTATTAATAAATTGTTTAATAATCGGGAAGGAAATACTTTAACCCGAATTGATATTGCTGATATAGGAAATTTAATAGGGGTTTGCGTTGTATCAGGCAACGTACGCCGCTCAGCTGAGCTCTTGCTTGGTAAGGTTGACGACGAGGACTTCTTGAATCTTAAGAACGCTGAGGTATTTCCAGAGCGTAACTCATACGACCCTAAGAATCCAGGCTGGGCTTGGATGTCTAACAACTCTGTAGAGGTTGGCGTTGGTGACGATTTGTCTAAAATTGTTGACGGTATTAGATTAAACGGAGAGCCTGGAGTTATTTGGATGGACGTAACTCGCAAGTATGGCCGTCTCATTGACCCGCCTAACAATAAAGACTGGCGAGCCGCTGGTTACAATCCTTGTGCTGAACAATCTTTAGAGTCTTTTGAGTGTTGCACCCTTGTTGAAACCTATTTGAATAGACATGACAGTCTTGATGATTTCAAGAGAACTCTTAAGTTTGCTTATCTATACGCCAAGACTGTTACGCTTCTTCCAACGCATTGGGAAGAAACTAACGCAATCATGCAACGTAACCGACGTATCGGAACTTCTATCTCTGGTATTGCTAACTTTGCTGACAGAAAAGGTGTGCCTGTTCTTCGTGAATGGATGGACACAGGCTATTCAGTTATTCAAGGGTATGACAAGCTTTACTCAGAGTGGCTTGGTATCCGTGAATCAATTAAGATGACAACGGTAAAGCCTTCGGGAACTGTGTCAATCTTGGCTGGAGAATCTCCAGGGGTTCATTGGACTCCAGGCGGTCAATACTTCTTAAGAGCAATCAGGTTTAGTAACGAAGACCCTATGCTTCCCCTATTCACTATGGCTAACTATACTGTTGAGCCAGCAAGTGAATCACCAACCACTACTTCTGTCGTGTTCTTTCCAGTTGAGTCTATGGCTAAACGGTCTGAAAAAGATGTAACTATCTTTGAGAAGATGTCGTTGGCTTCTATGGCTCAACGCCATTGGAGCGATAACTCAGTTTCAGTTACAGTTTCGTTCAATCAAGAGACTGAAGGGGAGCATGTAGGAACTGTGCTGCACATGTTTGATGGTCAGCTGAAGACAGTCTCCTTCCTTCCTATGGGAAATACTATTTACCCACAAATGCCCTACACTCAAATAACAAAACAGGATTATGAGGAGTATGTATTTAAGTTAATGCCAATTGATTTTGC
>Ga0315903_10010967_pt1 | contig 10724 bp, 16 predicted proteins | sample LakEriMetagenome_7_FD_203524 | JGI IMG/M metagenome (GOLD analysis project Ga0315903, IMG submission 203524) | Freshwater fungal communities from buoy surface, Lake Erie, Ohio, United States - Buoy 2 MA119 | ecosystem: Environmental > Aquatic > Freshwater > Lake | place: USA: Lake Erie, Ohio... | reverse complement strand
ATGCATTCTTTAGATACTTTCATTTCTTATTGAAAGTCTGTGACCCAAACCAGAATGCTATGATAGATGAGAAAATAATGGCTGAGTCTTCATCCCAAAGTAAGTTTAAGGCTTGGTCAAATGGGACGTTCTGCTTCCAAGCATAGAAGAACCCAAACACATTGACCATCACCAGCATAAAGAACATACCGTAGGTTATAACTGGCCTGACGCTGGCTCTTAGGTTTATGACCCACCTGCTGGCTCCTTGTCCTATGGCAATGTCGTGAGCATATAGGGCTTCTCTCTCCTGAACTGCAGTCTGCATTGCAATTTGGTCAGTCCTTATCTCCTCTACCCTAGCCTGAGCTAGGAACCCCTTCTCTGCCATCTCCAATTCCCTAGCCATCTGCAATTTGGCTAGCTCTAATTCGTGTTTTTTATCAGACTTATCTTGGAAAAAGTCTAGGAACTTAGGCAGCCCACCAGCTAAGAAGGAGACAAGGGTAGAAAGCAGGGTAATCATAGTAGTCCTTAAGGTTTATAACCAAGCACATAGAAAAAACTAACCAAGACAAAGGCAGTTATAAAGCAGTACCACTTGAGCATGGCTAGCTTGTGGAGATCTCTGCCATACTCGTCAGTCAAATCCTTGTTGTCTTTCAGGATTCTATCTTTAATAATCATTATCTCATCCCAAGCAGTTTGACCATGCTTAGCAATGATGTCTTGCTTTAGTTCTTCTTCTATCTTTTTAATTTCGTAGACTCCACGCCACTCTTCTACAGCTGAGAAGACAGCCGTATCCTTTGGTCTTTGTTTTTGTTTACGGCGATAAGCAGCTCTTGCTTGAAGGTCTGCTTTACCTAGCTCTTGTATGTCTTTAGTGACCGACTCAAGTTCTTTGCCTACAGCTAGGGCTTCTCGAATCCCAGCAACAGCAGTCTTCGCCACTTGGGTGACTGGTTCGCTCATTCCTGTTCAACCTCTTCACCTTTGCTTTTATAGCGTTGACGAACAAATTCTTGTTCAAACTCTGGGTCAGTTTCCATCTTCTCACTAAAGATCATATTAGTTGCTGCAGTTCTGACACGCTCAGCTACTCTCTTAAGTAAGAAGTTCTTTTGTGCCCGTGTGTAGGTATTAAACTCTGGGTCAGCAATAAGATTATTTAGCTCTTCTCTGACCATCTCGCCAGATAACTTAGAGTACTTCTCATAAGTTGTTTCATCTAGCTCAACACCACGAATCTTCTTCTCTGGTTTTGTGTAAGTAAATCCAGTTTCTTGAATTACTTTTTGTAATGGTGTTTGCTCTGATTCTTTGGTAGCTATACCAAGCGTACCGCCAACACCATATGCAGGGTTCTCTCTAGCTTCACCAAGGATATCATACTTAGTTGGTAAAGAAGTACGCAATCCGGGTATTCTATTTTGCAGCGCATCTGCAAAGTTATTGACTTCCCTAACAACTGGGTCAGTGCCTCTAGCAAACTGAGCCACAGCTCCGGGAACTAGAATACTAGCAAAGCTATTAATATAAGAACCACCGTATCTATCAGGATCATGCACTGCCTGCAGGAACCCAGTAATTCCTTCTAAGAAAGTTTTAGATGTAAGGTTTTTAGTAACAGCAAGAACAGCGTCTACTGCTACTTTCTCTGTCTTTCTATCTTTGTCTGGTAAGCGTAGGTAGTCAATCCCTGTTTCAGTGGCATCAGCAACAACACCTAACACAGTAGCTAAAGGCTCGATACGTGAGTATGAATACCAACGGTCACCTATCTTCATAGAGTACTCAGGGATACCAGCAGCAATCATTGCCTCCCTGCGTCCAGCTTCTTTAGGGTAGCTACCAGTTAACGAACCATCGATTACTGCCTTTGCTGTCATGCCTGCAAGCCCAACACCAATAAGCAAACGAGCAGCTGCCTCATCTCTGCGTCCTTTAAATGATTTCATAAAGAGACTAGCAGGGGTGTAAGACAGAGCATCCTTGAGGATGTTAATAGGTGTCTTAATGAACGGTGCAATAAACACAAGCTCAGGAACTTTAGCTTTAGCTCTGAGCATCATGTTACCAATCTCACCTAAATCTTGCTGAAAGGTTTGAATCTTAGAAAAGTTAATTAACTCGTCAGCTAAGTCTGGAGATACGTTCTTTAGTTGTTCTTGCCAAACCCTATTAGTGCCTATCTTAGTTGGGTCACCAATATCAATTGTACGAATAGAGTTGTATAACTCATCTCGTGTTTTACCATTGAGTTTATTCTCAGGAATTGTGCGAGAGATACGATATGCTTTAGCATTTAGTTGCATTCTACGGAAGATTGCTTTTGAGAATTCATCCACTGCAACAGCAGCTTTAGTAGGTGCAGTTACAATAGGAGCAACGGCCTTTTCAATTGGACCAGAGGACACAGACCTACCAAAGGCAGACGTAGCATCTACCACTGTTTTATCTAATGGCATTCCCTCTGACCACCCTTGCCTTAAGAAAGCAATTCCTTCTGCTAAACCATCAAAGAAGCCACGCATCATAGCAGTAGTCTCTCCAAGTTTAACTTTGTTTCCCGGCATCAAACCAAGAAGAGCACGTTCTGCAATAATGAATGGAGCTTTAAAGACAGTAGAGTATAGGTTAACTAACGGAGTGCCTATAGATGAAATAAAAGAATTGATTACAATCTCTGACATACGCTGACGAAAGCCGGGAGAAGTAGCTACTTCCTTTGTAGCCTTTGCCTTCATCGCTGTCTTTGTACCTTCATCTAGGTTTAAGTTATCAATACTACGAATAGCATCAAAGTATGCATCAATAGCTTTCTTACAAGCGTCTTGGTTTTTTAACACTTAAGCCCTCCAAGATACGGCGGTAGTGTACCGTTTGCATTAATCATTTGTTTAACTTGTTTAGTATATGCCAGTGCTCTTCCTAGATTACTAATGTTACCATCTAACGAAGAAGCCAACGCATTTACTTTGGAGAACTGTTGTGCAATGTATGCGTACATCTCCTCATTGTTTTGTTCTTTAGCTAGCCTAGCTACTTCTTTGAGCTGATCAAGCTGGTTTAGCTCAGACGCTAGTGCCTTAGATATTCTAGAAGTTAACTCAGCACCTAAGACTTCCTCTTGTTTACGATTAACAAAAGCTGACACAGCTGTTTCATAAGGCACAGACTCACCTTTAATCTCTACCTGTTGCCATGTCTTTGATGCTTTCTCTCTATTAAATCTACCAAAGGTAGGTCCAATAAGTTGCTGTAAAGCATCAGTCATCTTATCGTCAGTGGTTAAGGCTGTCTTAAGATTCTGTCCTTTGAAGGGATTCTCAGGAGCAATCATCTTAGCAAACTGAGTTGGAGATAGTGGATAGTTACGGACAGGGTCAGTTAGGAAATCCCTATAGTCACCAGTCTGTTCTGCCTTTAAGTAAGCAGAGGACTCAGCAATTGGGTCTTCAGATACCTTAGCAGTTTTGACTGCAGCCTTCTGATCAAAGCTAGCTTTAACTACTGCAGCTTGCTGCTGTGCAATAGGGTCTGCCACGTCAGCCTTTAATAAAGCCGCTTGGCCTTCTACGGTCTTAGCCTCTGGAAGCTCCTTAGCTCCTCTGAATAAGGCAGCAGCTTCTGGGTTTGTACTTTGCACGGCATCTGCAATTTCATCGAAAGCTTTCTTGGGGAGTAGGTCTACGTCCTCGTACCTAGAAAGAACCTTGTCAATTGCAGCTTGGTCTGCATCTGGGAGCCTAGAAAGCAGGGAAGCTTGCTGATCAGAGGGTGTAATTGCAGGAAGTTCTGCCTCAACCTCTTCTCTAGTTTTAGGAGTAGGAATATTATCAGCTTCTACTTTGCCAGCCTTAGACCCAAAGCGTTCTACTGCTTTGCCTAGACCAAAGCCTAAAGCTCCTCCCGCAGCAGCGCCTACGACAGCGCCAGTACCACGTCCCATATCCTCTTCTGTGTAGATAGGACGGACAGCTCCAGAAACGCCCCCAGCTACAGCGCCTCCAGTAGCTAGTCCTTTAGCTCCTTTAAATAGCAAAGAGCCGGGGATTAGTGTAGACGGATTGATTAATCCTCCAGCCACCATACCCAAGCCAGTAGCAATAGGACGCTCTTGAAATGCTTGACGAGCTAAATTTTCTTTCTCTACTTGCTCCGGGCTAACTTCTCCAGTTACTATCTGCTTAGCGCCAGTAACCTCAGACAAAGCCTCTGCTTTAGCGCCAGCCATAAAAGCTTCGCCAAAGGAAAGATCTTGTTTATTTAAATGAGATATTATCTCTTTGTCATTGTAGCCAGCCGATACTGCGCTTTGATAATCAGCTCCAGCTTGTTCAGAAAGATACTGAGCAATCTCTTGGTCTGAATATCCTGCACGTTTAGCTGCTAAGATATTAGCGACTGCCATTATTGTCCTCTAGAAGGAAACAAAGCTGAGCCTATGCTAGGTCTTTCTTTTTTAGAAGGAGTAGGAGTAGGGGCAGGTGTAGTTGATGCTGCTTCGCCTTTACCGCCACGGTCTTTAAATAATTCTCTTCGTAAGAACGTACCGTTTTTATCAAGAATGTCGTATCCAATAACAATGCCACCGGGGTTGTATACTGGTTTAGTTATGACACCACCACCAGCCCCAGCACCTGAGTATTCAGACTTGGTTTCAAACGCACCATGAGTACTCTTCTTATAAGGCTCTAAACTTACCTTACCTTCATCATCAACTTTTTGAACGTAGAGTTGACCACCTTTTTGAATAACAGCGTCACCTTTTTTGGTGATCATATTAGTTAATTCGCCTTGTTCAATCTTTTGTTTCTTAAGGTCAAACTCTTGTTTCCTCATTCCAAACTCTTCAGACTCTCTGGACCTACGAGTAGCCTCATCAGCCAGCATCATAGACTCTCGTGTGTATCCAAGCTCTCCTGCACGCTTAGCTAGTGCTGAGTACACTTTCGCTGGGTCTTGCTGGTCTGCAGCAGATAAACTATTTTTTACTTCGTTTACAATGCCTTGTAGCTCACGAGCTTTCTTTAACTCTGGATCTTCAAAGCCAGCAACATCGCTCAGTAAACGTCCAGTCATTTGACCAGAACGAGCAGCAATAAACGCACCTTGTTGCTCAGGTGTTAGAGCAGCTGACTGACGAGCTTGTTCAAATAGACGTTGCTGTCGTTGTCTTTCAACCTCTGCAGGTGTCTGAAACATTGTACCTAATAATGATTGACCGTTAGCCATAAATGCCCCTTAACCGTACCACGGATTATCTGTTGTTCCACCTATTGGACCATAAGTACTGCTTATTGAACCAGCTGGAGGACCAAACAAGTTACCAAAGTAAGAACCAAAACCGCCCTGTGCTTGAACATCTTTATAAGTAGGCAGCGCACCAAACAAGTTTTGTTGGGATTGTGCTGCAATTAAACCAGCCTGACGAGCACCCGCTGCTTGAGCTGATGCAGCCTCCATACCACCTTTAAGTAAGAAACCACCAGCAGTAGCTCCTGCAGCTGCAGATCTTCCACCAAGCTGTGCGCCAATCTCAAGAGGCTGTAGCATTGCCTGCTCGACACCAACACCTGAAGTAAACAAACCAGTAGATTGCGCTATTCGTCCTGCTACGTTAGCCTTAGCTTGCTCCCGTAACTGAGTTTCTTTATCAATCTGCGCTTGCTGAAATGCACGCAACTCTGGATTAGACCCATAAATATCTAACCCTTGTCTACCAGTACGGAAAAGACTTGTACCAAGCTGAGAGTATTGCTGTTGGACTCCCGGTGCAGCTGCTGTTCTAAGCTTCTGATATTCTGACTCTTCTGCTGCAGCAATATCTTGTGGAAGAACAGCTCCAGCTTGTCTAAATAAAGCAGACCTATATGCAGCTAAGGCTGGGTCATAATCAATCCCAAGAGTTTGATCTCCAAAGGTTACACCACCTAATGCTGTACGAACATTATATGGTCTAAACTTTGCAGCATCTGCAGCAATACGAGCAGCGGCTTCAGAACCTGCTGCTGCAATTCCTGCAGATTGTGTTTGCGCTTCTGCAGCTTTAGACGATGGACCAAATCCAAATACGTCCGATACTGCATTAATTATATCACCCATTATGCTCTCCTGAATGCAAGTCTTGTAATACCATCATAACACTGTACTTCTTTATAGGGCCAGAAGCTAAACATCTTTCCAAACTTCTGTAACTTTTTATTTTCTTTATTAATCATAATGAACATTGGACCACCATGCATTTCAAAGATAGTATCTAAATCTTTATCAAACTTTTTAAAGATTGCTGGTGTCCATTTTATAACATCAGCGTGCATCCAGTTTGCTAGTCCAACTCTTTCTATGTAAATAATATATTCATCTCTAACACAGACAGGAACCTTTTTATCATCAGGATCAATATGTACCGCCACTGATAGTCCCATTAGTTAGAGTATTTCCAGACATCAAAGTATTTAATGCAGAGAAAGTACCATCAAGTTTGCTATTGACAGCAACCTCAATGTTAGCAAACTCAGTGTTAATCTCTGTGCCCTTAACAATCTTTGCAGGATTACCAGAAGCCAACGAATCCTTGGCTGCAAAGTCCGTAGCTTTTGTGTAATTACTCATTAGATAGTCCTTCCACCTTTAACAAAGACATCAAACTTTTGAATAGACATTGCACTGTCTAAAATCTCAACCTCAAAACCAACCTGTAATACTTTACCATATCCCATACCAGAGGTATGTAATTGATTAATGTTTTCTGAACCAGCATACTCTGCAGTGGTGTTGTACTCAGCAATACCATACTGAGCAACAGTAGCATTTAATAACGATAGAGTTGAATTATAATTCAAACCACCATAATCATAGCCCCACTTAACAATAAAGTTCTGAGCTGCTCCACCAAATACAATAACATTAATCTTCTTTAAAATTTTAACTACAGTAGATTCACCAAAGTCAAAGAAGCTTGTGTGATAAATCATACGATAGCTAGCAGTATCATCAGCATACCCACCGTACTTACCAATATACCCAGCTTTACCAATTAATAGTTCTCTTGCTTCAGTAACACATAAAGCAGTAGGACTAATGTTTGTCCATGTAGTTACTCGTGCTGATCCGTCCTCTAAAGCAGTACGCATATCAAACACATATGATAACCCGCTAGTGGGTAAAGACAGAACATAGAATGCATCGTTTGGTGAGTAAGCACTTTTAATTAACTTAGGTGTTTCAGTGTTTACATACGACATCAAATCATCACGAACATTCTTAGACAAGTCTCTAAATGGCAAAGACTTTTCCTGAATGACACGAAGCAAACTACGCACACCAGTATCAGACAAGAACACAATATCTGTACCAGTATTCTGAACTGAGTCACGAGCTACACAGCCGATACCTTTAATTGTATCTGCTAAACTTAGTGTAGCAGGGTCATCTGCACCTGAGTAAACTAAAATGTTACGCTTACAAAAGATAATTAAAAAATTGTTATGTGATGCTAGTGCTACAATAGGGTCATTGTTTGGCACAACTGAAGCAATGTTTAAACTACCAGAAGAACCAGTAGATAAGTTATCACCATTTAGTAGATCACTGAAGTAAACAGTTTGTTTATCTCCAGTAATATCAGCATACCACATCCGTCCATATGCACCAAGAGCGCAGTTAGGAGTAAAGGTAGATGCACTAAAACCACTAGGTAAAGTTCCAATATCTGCTAATCTTTGAAACCCGTAGCTACCAGTATGAGCATGAGCAGTTGCGCCAAGCTCGTGATAAATTAAAGCAGGGTGTCCTGCCTGTACTAAGTATGCATGAGAAGATGAGTTTAATCCAGTGTCGTAAGGAATAGAAGAAATCTGCCAGTGGTTATCAGTAATAGTATATGATAAGTTTGCACTGTCTGTGCTGTTACGAACTACAGCAGTTGTAAGAGTTCCTCTACCAGTAAATAAATAATTATTACCAGCAGATATAACCACATTCCCATCTTCTTTTACTATCTCGTATATTGTTTGAATCTTGTTAGTACTTAAGTCAGTGTTCAAAGCTGAATTAACTTTAGTCCAACCTTTACGAGCACCAATACGCCCAAACTTATCCACTACACAGTTAGTAGCTTCATAAGCAAAGTTGGGCGGTAGAGTAACTCCAGACTCTTGAGTATTAAGACCAAAGAATCCGGGAGCTGCTACTGATACTGCACTAAGCGGTTTAGCCACTTATACTAAATTCCATAAAGTTTCGTTAGGATACCTACTAGCCTCAATAGCAATATGGTCTGCTAGAGACTTACGATATAAAGCGTAAGCTTCTGAACTGTTTTGCCCCATGTCTTCTCCACGCTCAGCCAATGCTTTAGCATAAGCACCAAAGAGGACAGGCTCACTAGGGACCTTAATGACATCCGATGCTGAGGACAAAGCAGCCTGCGGCTTAATAATATTAAAACGAATATTGTATGCGCCGTTTGGAATAGGGTATAAATCTACCTGAGTATCTCCGTTAGCGTCTACTCCGTTAAAGCTATAATACTTTGGAGACCCGCTCTCAGGCGTTCCAAAGAGAAAACGATCAGTCATCCAAGACCCAGTAGGGTTCTCTAAGAACCAATCACTGGTGTCATTTAGAACATTTAAAACCCTGAAGCGGACCCCAGAGCCAGTTAAGACATAGTTAAATAGGCTTGAAGAAGTAGTGGCAGTAAGGGTATCCGTCAGAGAGTTCCAGTCATAGGAGTCTTCTACCTCACGCTTAATGTCATTGATAAACTTACCAATCATTTTAGCGTAAGTAGTCTGGCTAACAGTACTAACCTCGTTTTCACGAAGCCTAATTAACACATCATTTATTAATTGTAAGTAGGTCATAACAATATTATACCATAGAAGTTAGTACGTGTCAACTACCATTTAACTTTATCTGCCCAATATGCAGCAGACATCTTACCTTTTTGGATATTCTGGGCGTGCCTAGACTTAAAAGACTCTCTACGTTTTCGGTAGGATTCGGACTCTCCTGCCTTCTTGGGAGATCCTGAGACACCTTGCTGTCCAAATCGAATGGTCTTAACCTGATCACCTTCCTTGGCTACTACTACATGGCTCTTAGTCGGATGGCTAGGAGTGCGTTTAGGTTTATTATATCCAGCAACGCCAGCTCTTGTTAGTCTTGAATCTTTCATCTGTATCCTGCCGTTTTCTTAGCAATTTTTTTAGGTTGTTTAACAAACTGTTTACCAGCCTTGTTTCCTTTTGCCTTTGCTTTATTAGTTGCTGCCTTTTCTGATGGGCTTAATGCTTTCCATGCTGCATCAGGTAGATATCGTTTCTTTCCTTTAGAAAGTGTACCATCTGAAGTTCTCCACTTCTGTGCTGTCCAGTCTTTTAAAGACTGCTGCGGATCTTTTTTCAAGACTTATAACCCCCGCCTTGCTTCTTATACTCTCTAGCTAGTAGCTGTGCTTTTCTTGCTGACCACTCTCCGGGGTCTCCTCCTTTACTACCAGCCTTGATTTTTTCAAACAGACGTTTACGCATTGTGGGTTTAGTGTAAACACCTGCTTGATTAACCTTAGACTTTGTAGGCATTACTTCTTAGCCTTCTTCTTTTTCTTAGGCATTCCAGTCATAACTAGACCAATAGCTACTGCTTGTTTCTGAGGATATCCTTCCTCTTTGAGTTTTTTAATTTTAGCAGAAGCAGCTGCTTGCTTGCCCTTCTTAGTGTAAGGATATTTCTTTCCGTCTACCATTGGCATATTATTCTCCTATGCGTGAAATTGAATTGCTTGCTCTTGAATAAGTTCTATAGTAACTGTGTAGGTAACAGAATTAGTACCAGCCTGTTCAATCCTAATTTCGTCACCGCCTTGAATAACTACTACTGCTTCAGTAAATAAAAGATAATCACCAGCTCCTAAGTTTTTACCAGCAAGAATTAAATATTCTAAATTTTTAGATTTATCATACCAGTAAACTTTAGGTGTTTCAGTACCAGCAGTACTAATCACATACAACAGTTGCCAAAAACCAGTATTATTAGCAGGAACTGTATACAGTACTTCTTTAGTAGTAGTAGTTTTAGTTATAGCAGCTGAGACTTTTCTACTCATCTTAACCTACTTTAAGAACTAAACTGAGTAGTAAAACTACAATAAACCCAGTAGTTCCTAATAGAATCTGTTCTAGTCTCTTTAGCCTAGCGTTAATGCCTGCATAGCGTTCAGCACAGACTGCCTCATGAGTATCAAGTTGTCCTTTGACTTGATCTGCGGATGACATTATTCACCCCAGTTTTGGTTACCAACTACCGCAATCAGGGCCTCGACGGTCGTGCAAGCCGCAATCGCCGCTTCTAGCCTGTCGCACTCGGCTACGATAGCCGCACGCTTTGTGACCACATCTGCTGGGATAGCGACATTGCGTTCAGCCTTCCTGACAACCATCCAATCGGTCTGGGCAAGCATCTTGCCAGCCGTGTCCTTGACCTGTGCAGTCCATTGACTCTTGAGTCCCTTGGTGACTAGACGCTCTGCTGAGTCAACCATCGCAGGTTGACCATCGACCACGCCCAAGACCTTGACGTACATGGGGTTGCCCTGCTGGTCAGACTCCTCACGGTCATTCAAAAGTTTAGGATTGCCAACGCCCCAGTAGAACCGCTGGTCATACTGCTCTGGGTCTGCTACCTCAGTCACGCCTAACTGCTCACGCAGGGCTGACTCCCGTAAATGAGGG
>Ga0315903_10010966_pt1 | contig 10724 bp, 12 predicted proteins | sample LakEriMetagenome_7_FD_203524 | JGI IMG/M metagenome (GOLD analysis project Ga0315903, IMG submission 203524) | Freshwater fungal communities from buoy surface, Lake Erie, Ohio, United States - Buoy 2 MA119 | ecosystem: Environmental > Aquatic > Freshwater > Lake | place: USA: Lake Erie, Ohio... | reverse complement strand
TTCCTAAGGCTTTTGAAGATTTGGCTCGTGTGGGAACTTTGTTTGAACTAGATGGTTCATTAGATGAACTTGTTTATTTCGGTACAGGTGCTCATGAAACCTACCCTGATCGCAAGATCGGACGCATTGGTCGTTACGTTTCAACAGTTGCGGCTCAGTACATTCCATATGTTCGCCCACAAGAAAATGGTGGACACGCAGCGGTTCGTTGGTTTGAGCTCGTAAATGCTCAAGGAAATGGTCTTCGCTTTGTAATGGGTAAGCCCGCACAGGTGTCTGTAACCCCTAACAGAGATGCAGATTTAGCTGATTCCACGCACGATGTTGAGGTTGTTCCATGTGGAAACACAGTGGTTCACATCGATGCTGCACACCGCGGCGTTGGAACCGCATCATGTGGTCCAGATACTTTAGATAAGTACCTGATTAAAACTGGTGTGCACACGTGGGAGTGGACAGTAACTTCGATTTAAGAAGTTGTTAGTCCAAATGTGACAGCGGCCAGTTAATTGCTGTTGGGTATTTGCAGGTACGACCATCACCTGATGATTTGCCGCGTGCACGTCGCCACATCCATGGCAGTGCAAAAGTTCCAAACCAAACCACAGTAACTGCAGCCTTAACAAACTTATGTGTTGGTTCAGCTGGTGCTAAAGGTCTGCGCCACGATGGATCAAAGGGAAGTTCGATAGTTTCAAGTACAGCTTGGGCAACGCGATCATGTCCCATTGGGTTTAAGTGCAAACGATCAAAAGCTAAGAAGCGTGGGTCTTTAAAGGCAGGTTCTTCGTTGGCATCGCACAGAATCGCTCCGATTTCATCAGCGACTGCACGCACATTTTCATTGAAATCTTTAAAACGTGCTTTCCAGGTTTCTGCTAAACGACCTTCACTGCCGCTGTCTTCAAGAACGGTAAACAACATAACTGTCGCACCTGATGCAGCTAACTTGCGAGCAGCTTCGGCGTATAAAGGCAAAACTACATTGGGGTTGTACTTCGGGCGAATAACATCATTAGCACCAGCGTGAAATGAAACCAAAGTTGTCTTGTCTACAACTTGTGCAATTGCTGCATCTAGCTGCTCATCAATAACTTGCTTTAACAATTTTCCACGAATTGAAAGATTTGCATACTGGAAACCTGGTTGAGCTTCGGCCATGACATCGGCAACACGATCAGCCCAGCCACGGTATTGGCCGTATCTTTTTTCATCGCACATACCTTCGGTGAATGAGTCACCAATGGCGATAAAACGGTTGTATTTCACAGCTTTTACCTACTTTGTGCGGCGCTGTTGATCTATATGGAACAGCGCAATCGAGGTCGCAACGCTTGCATTGAGAGATTCAGTTGAAGCGCTAATTGGAATCGAGATTACAAGATCGCATTTTTCTCTGGTCAAGCGTGCAAGACCCTTACCTTCAGATCCTACGATCACCATCAAAGGCTCAGTTGCAACCTTCATGTTGCTAATCGTTTCATCAGATTCACCATCTAGACCAACCACAAACATGCCAGCTTTTTTAGCAGCATCGATGGTGCGAGCAAGATTTGTAATTTGTGCAATTGGCAAACGTGCTGCGGCTCCTGCTGATGATTTCCAAGCAGATGCGGTCATTGTTGCTGCGCGGCGTTCGGTCATGATCACACCTGCCGCACCAAATGCTGCAGCAGAACGAATGATTGCTCCCAGGTTACGAGGATCTGTAACGCCATCTAAAGCAACGATCAATGATGGATGCTTTGCGCGCTGCATGATTTCTTCAAAGCTTGAATACTGGAAAGGCTTAATCGCAAGAATAATTCCTTGGCTATTTGGTGAAATACCTTCAACTTCGGCACGGTGTGCTTCGCGAATCGCAAGTCCATAGTGCAACGCAAGCTTTAAGCTCTCTGCAACGCGATCATCAACATCGATACTGCGTGCAACCAATAATTCTGTAGCTGGAACATTCTCGCGCAATGCTTCTAGAACCGCGTTACGGCCTGCAACGATTTCACCACGTGGACGATCACCCTTTGGCATTCTTGGTGAACGAGTTTCTTTCTTTTCCGCAGCCTTCTTACGCTTTGCAGCTGCGTGATACGGACGGTCTTCAGCCTTTGGAGTTGGACCTTTTCCTTCAAGACGACGCTTATTGTTTCCACCAGTACCAGCAGATGGCCCCTTTTTTGATTGGCGAATAGCGCCTTTTCGGGATGAATTGCCAGCCATGGTCAGATCTCGTTTCAGTAATTAATTAATAGACCAGCGAGGTCCTTGAGCAGTGTCCTCAATTGTAATTCCTAAAGCAGCGAGCCCATCACGGATGGCATCTGATGCAGCGAAATCCTTACGCTCACGGGCAGCTGCGCGCTCTGCCAAAGCCAATTTAATGGTGCCATCAAGGGCTGCAGATAGATCTGAACCGCCAGTTGAAGCAAAAGCTGCATCAAAAGGATCACAGCCGAAGATATCTAGTGCGCCACGAATTTCGCTGGCATTTCTAGCAATCACGGCGTTGTCATTATCTGTAATCGCTTGATTGCCTAAACGAAGATTCTCGCTAATCGTTGCAAGCGCCGCTGGGACCGCTAAGTCATCATTCATAGCAGCGGTAAATGCATCACCAACAATTGCAGTTGGAACTGCGCCCAGAACTTCTGTTGCACGATTTAAGAAGTTTTCAATGCGCTTAAAGTTTGTTGCCGCTTCTTGCAGCGCCTCTGGTGAGTATTCGAGCATCGAACGATAATGCGCCCCGCCCAAATACCAACGAAGTTCAATTCCGCGGAAAGATTTCAAGATTTCGTGAACCTGCAAAGTGTTACCCAAGGACTTTGACATCTTTTCGCCAGATTGTGTAACCCAAGCGTTGTGTAACCAGCGCTGCGCAAAGCCATAACCTGCAGCTTCTGATTGTGCAATTTCATTTTCATGGTGTGGGAAAACAAGATCTAATCCGCCACCGTGAATATCAAACTTTTCACCAAGGTATGCGTGCGCCATTGCTGAACATTCCAAATGCCACCCTGGGCGACCTGGACCCCACGGTGTTGGCCATGATGGGTCTCCCGGCTTTGCAGCCTTCCATAAAGCAAAGTCACGTACATCTTTTTTGTAGGTTTCGTCAGCATCAGCTGCTGGTTGTAAATCATCTAGATGTTGGCGAGACAAAGTTAAGTAACGCTTTAATTTGCGAACTTCAAGATACACATCGCCATTACCTGGGGCATATGCCGCACCTTTTTCAATCAGGGTCTGCATAAGTTCGACCATCTGCGTGATGTGCCCAGTTGCGCGTGGCTCATACGTTGGTGGCAGAACATTCAGTGCTGCATAAGCTTCACTAAAGATCCGCTCATACTTCATTGCTAGCGCCCACCATGGCATTTCTTCATGAACCGCTTTGTGCAAAATCTTGTCATCAATGTCGGTGACATTTCGAATAAAGGTTACGTCGTAGCCATTTTTCATTAACCAACGACGCAAAATATCAAAGTTAATTCCGCTTCGAACATGGCCAATGTGTGGGTATGACTGAACTGTTGCACCGCACACATAAATTGAAACCTTGCCCGCCTCTAACGGTTTGAATTCACTGATCTCGCGGGTTGCTGTGTCATACAAATTCAAACTCATGGAGCAATCACCAAGGCATTTGCAATCACGTAAATTCCTTCACCGCGTCCAGTAAATCCCATTTGATCAGATGTTGTCGCTGCAATAGATACTGGTGCACCAAGGGCGGCAGACAAAACATTCTGTGCTTCATCGCGACGTGGCGTGATCTTTGGTTGATTGCCAACAATCTGCAGCGAAACATTGTTAATGACAAACCCTTTTGCAGTTACAAAATCACGCAGCTTTTCAATCATCGCGATTCCGGATGCGCCAGCCATTTCAGGGGTATCAACACCAAAGAAAGTTCCGATGTCTCCTAATTGGCAGGCTGACAAGACAGCATCGCACAATGCGTGCACCGCAGCATCTCCATCGCTATGGCCAACTAGGCGTGGAGCATCAGGCCACTGCAATCCAGCTAGTGAACAAGGCCCGCTATCGCCAAATTGATGCGCATCTACACCGACACCGGTGCGCATCTTGGAAAGGTTCATTGTCTAAGAGTATCGGCTTCATGGGTGGTGTTTAATACGCATACAGGCTGTATCCATGGAAAAGAGTTCATAGTGACCTATACATCTCGACTTCGAGATCATGCACTAAAGATCGGCCGCGATACCCGCATTGCATTGGTCGGAGCTGGCCAAATGGGCCGCGGCTTTGGAAACCAATTGGGCCGCAAAGAGGGAATTTCGCTATCCATCGTTATCGATACAGATCTTGAGCGAGTAAAGGTTGTCTACGCAGATTTAGGAATCACTGACATTGTTTTCAGTGATGACAAGGAAGTTTTATCTCAAGCAATTTTGGCCGGAAAACACACGGGCAGTACTAACGCAACTTTGGTTTCAGAGCTACCCGTTGACTTAGTTGTTGAAGGAACCGGTATTCCAGATATCGGCGCACAAATTACTTACTCATCTCTGCTTGCTAAAAAAGATGTTGCAGTTCTTAACGTTGAAATGGATGTAACCATCGGGCCACTGCTACACAAAGTTGCAACCGATAACGGAGTTATTTACGCCGTCTGTCATGGTGACGAGCCAATCGAAGCCAAGGTGCTTGTTGATTACGCCCGCGACCTAAACTTTGAAATCATTTGTGCCGGAAAAGGAAAGAACAATCCTTTCGAACCTTTGAGTACGCCGGATTCGGTGCGCGAAACCGCAATTGCTAAGAAGATGAATCCAAAAATGTTGTGTTCATTTACTGATGGATCTAAGACCATGACTGAAATGGTGGCACTTGCCAACACAACGGGTCTGCAGCTTTCAAAGCGCGGTATGTATGGACCTGCATCATCAGTTAAAACTTTGCAGGACACTTTTGCATTAGCCGCCGATGGTGGAGTTCTAGATCGCGCCGGAGTTGTTGATTACTGCACTGGCGATGTTGCGCCAGGTGTTTTCGTCATCGTTCGACACAACGATCCTTACATCGCACATGAAATGAGTTACTTAGCGATGGGCCCTGGTCCTTACTTTGCTTTGTATCGCCCATTCCATTTAGCATCAATTGAAGCGCCAATCACCGTTTATCGCGCGATTCTGGATCGTGAATCATCACTGTATGCACCGCACCTAAACGCCGAAGTCGTAACAATGACGAAGAAAAACCTAGAAGTAGGCGATGTGATTGACGGTATTGGTGGATTTACTGTGCGTGGATACGCCGACAATGCACTGGATGCCAAGCGCGATAACTTGGTTCCCATTGGTTTAGTTGCTGATGCAAAAATCATTAAGCCAATTGGTGTGGGCGAACTGCTGACCTATGACCATGTCGAACTCAACCAGGATTCATTTATTGTTGCTTTGCGCAAGAAGCAGGATGAATTAGGTCTTACTTACGCGCCAAACCAGAAATAAACATGAGCACCGTTGCATCAATAGTTCTTGCGGCTGGTTCTGGAACTCGCTTTGGCCACAGCATGAACAAGGTCTGGCTGCAATTAAACGGCAAACACATTATTTCTAGATCCCTTGAAAACTCTCGTGCACATTTTTCTAATGTGCGAAGTATCTTGGTGATTAATCCTGATGATGAAGAATTCGCACGCGAAGCGTTAACTAAAGACGGATCCTTTGCTAATACTGAAATCGTGCATGGCGGGGCAACTAGGCACGAAAGCGAGTACAAAGCGCTGCAGTATTTAAAGGGCGATATTGAAGATGGTCTTATTGATTTGGTGCTTATCCATGATGGTGCACGTCCTTTAGCTACTGCCGAACTTTTTGTGGCGATTGCAAATGGCGCACAAACCCATGGCGGAGCGATTCCGACAATCGCTTTAGATCCGCGCGAGATGGATACCGCACGTGATGAAACCGTTGCGCGGGTTCAGACTCCGCAAGGTTTTAGAGCACCGCAGTTATTGCAAGCTTATGAAAAGGCTGCAGTTACTGGATTTGTTGGAACCGATACCGCAGCGTGTATGGAAGCGTTTTTCCCAGATGTAAACACTGTTGCGGTGCCCGGAGATATCTTTAATATCAAGATTACATATCCGCAGGATTTAGCTATTGCCGAACTACTTATTCCAGTCCAGTAAATAGCTCATTAATTCAATCTCTTTTTCACTATTAATTCGGGCACTATCTGGGTCTGCTTCGACAACCGCGGTTTTTGCAAACTTTGTCAGCGGAACAAACCACGTTGATGCATCCGCCCCAAAATCAATTGCGCTGTAGCGAATCAGTTCTGGCGTTGAAACTCGCATCATCGAATTCCGATCGATGGTTTCATCAATAAAATTGCTGGCATCAATAGATTTCAGGGTCTCGGTAAAGGCAGAAACCGGGCGAACCGCATCAATTACGCTGACTAAAGCGGCATAGACCCTTTCAAATTGGGCCTGGTTAGTTAGCGGTCGCTGTGAATCATGAATCATTACTAAATCAACTGCAGCCGCATTCTTGATAGCTGATGCAAAATCACCAGGTTTATTGGGATCGCACACGATTTTTTCGCAATCAATGTCGGAAACTTTGACTAAATCTGCAGCGCTACCCGCAATTGCAAGATGTGCGCCATTAATCGTTGAGACAAAACCCTGCGCAGCTTTAATGCAGGTAGACAGAATTGTTTGATTCTTTAATTGATGGAAAGCAATTGGCGAAGTAATCGCCACAACAACCTTCAGTGAAGGTGTGCTCACGAAATTAGGAAGCGAGAACCTCGTCAAGGATTACTGCAGCCTTTTCTTCATCAGTGCGCTCAGCGAGAGCAAGCTCTGAAACTAGGATCTGCTTCGCCTTGGCGAGCATGCGCTTTTCTCCTGCTGAAAGACCGCGGTCTAGATCGCGACGGTAAAGATCACGAACAACTTCGGCAACCTTAATAACATCACCTGAAGCAAGCTTTTCTAGATTTGCCTTGTAGCGACGAGACCAGTTTGTTGGCTCTTCTGTGTATGGCTGGCGCAATACGCTAAATACGCGATCAAGACCAGCTGAATCAACAACATCACGAACTCCGACTAGATCGACATTGTCTGCAGGAACGCGGACCGTTAGATCTCCTTGAGCAACTTTTAACACTAGGTAGGTCTTTTCTTCACCCTTGATCACACGAGTTTCAATAGCTTCGATTAATGCAGCCCCGTGATGAGGATAAACAACGGTTTCGCCGACCTTAAATGTCATGTGATGCCCTTCGCTAGAGGGTCAATTCTACCAGCAATCTTAGGTTCAGAAAACCCAGTAAAAGTGGCGTTATTGGCTACTTATTTGATGTGAGAGAATTACGCCTATGCGTCGCATACTTTCTGCAGTTGTAATTTCAACGCTTGCGCTCTCGCTCACTGGATGTGCAGCTGGATTTAATGCTGCTACTCGCGATATTTCACAAGTAACTGATGGCGCAGAGGCTTCGATCATTTCAACTGAAAACAACATCCGTGTAGTTAATCTGCTAGTTGTTGCTGCAGAGAGCGGAACCGGTGTTCTGGTTGGCACGATTGTTAACGCGCAAGAGACTGAAGATTCATTGCTAGGTGTAGCAATCAATGGCACTGTTCTGGCATACACAGGCAAGAACAATCTGCCGCAGAACTCACCAATTATTTTTGAAGGCGAACGCGCAAACGCTAAAGCGGTTATCACTGGCTTTGGTGCACAACCTGGAACTCATGTCACTGTCACCATGTTCTTCGCTCGTGCCGGTGAAATTACTAAGGATGTAATCGTTCGCGATAACACCGAAGAGTATGTGGGTATTACTTCTTCCCCTGCGCCGCAACCGCAGCCATAGCAACTTTCGCTGCTTCAGGATCTAAATATTCCCCGCCCTTAACAACTGGCTTAAAGTTTTCATCTAACTTGTAATACAACGGAATTCCGGTCGGAATATTTACCCCTGCAATGTCCGCGTCCGAAATTCCATCAAGATGCTTCACCAATGCACGCAAAGAGTTTCCATGAGCAGTTACAAGCACGCGCTTGCCTGCCTTTAGATCTGGAACGATTGCTTCATCCCAGTACGGAAGCATGCGAGTAATAACATCCTTTAAGCATTCTGTTTTTGGTGCAGCAGCGCCTAAATCGGCATAACGCGCATCTTTTGCCTGACTGTATGGATCAGCGTCATCAATTGCCGGTGGCGGAGTATCAAAGCTACGACGCCATAATTGGAACTGTTCTTCGCCGTATTGAGCCAAAGTTTGCGCTTTGTCCTTGCCTTGCAGGGCTCCGTAGTGACGCTCATTTAATCTCCAGGAACGCTTCACCGGAATCCAATGGCGATCACATGCATCAAGTGCTAACTGCGATGTATGAATTGCGCGACGCAAGAGCGATGTATGAACCACATCTGGCAACAAACCGCGCTCTGCCAACATCGAACCACCGTGGCTAGCTTCGGCTTCTCCCTTTTCGGATAAGCGAACATCGACCCAACCGGTGAAGAGATTCTTAGCGTTCCATTCGGATTCGCCGTGGCGGAGCAAGATGAGTTCGTAGTTAGTCATGAGTGCAGTCTAAACCAAATGCTTGAAAGCATCTAAATTGGCCAAGGATTCCCCGCGAGAAACCCGCCACGCCCATTCACGGCGAATTGCATTTGCAAAACCAAGTTCGAGCAGCGGATTAAATGAATTGTCGCTGTACTGAAGGACCGAACCAATCAGCCGATCTAGTTCGCGCTCGGTCACTGCAAACAATGGCAGACGTCCTACAAGAAAGATGTCCCCCGCCTCGTTGGTTGCAAAAGCGATTCCGTACATAGATGCATTTTTAGACATGCACCAAGCGTGAACATCGGCGGCGTTGTCATCGGGTTTACGAATTACAAAGGCGTTAATGCTTAATGAATGATCCCCAACAATAAGCGCGCAGTGGGTTTGTAACTTTTTCTCGCCCGGCAAACTGACTAAGAATGTATTGTCATCTTTGCGTTCGTATTCCAGATCATGAGAATCAAGAAATTCTTCGATTGTTACCCGTGGATCAATGCCAGCCATTTACGCTTCCAAAGATTTACGAGCTTCGCTAATTACTTGATCGTAAATATCTAGGGTTCCACGCGCAGTTACATCCCAACCAAAGTGCGATGCGTGCTCGATCGCGCCCATAGACAGCAATACGCGACGCTGTGGCTCTTGCAGCAAACGTGAAATAACTGAAGACCAAGCTTTTGGATCGTGGCCATCAACTAGAACTCCCGAAATACCGTCAGCTACTGCGGTACGAAGCCCACCAACCGCTGTTGCAACGACCGGAGTTCCGCACGCTTGTGCTTCTAGCGCAACCAAACCAAAGCTTTCGCTATAGCTAGGAACAATTACTAAATCTGCAGCTCGGTACCACTGTGGCAAATCGGCACGTGGAACAGGAGGCGCAAAACGAACAACATCATCAATACCAAGCCAAGTTGACAGTTCTTTCAGGCGATCTACTTCTTCGGTGTTCGCACCTGATGCGCCGCCAACAACATTGACGATTAGCTTGTGGCGCAAAAGTGGCGCGTGCTTTACCAATTCACTTGTTGCACGGATTAAAACTTCTGGACCTTTATGTGGCTGAATTCTGCCAACAAATGAAACTACTAGTGCATCCTGTGGCAGGCCAACAATCTCGCGAGCTGCATGGCGACTTTCACCCGGCGTAAATGTAAATAGATCAACACCTGGGCTAACAACATGGACGATGTCTGGACAAGCATCGTATAAAGAAACCAGGCTTGCACCTTCGGCATCAGTGTTTGCGATCAAAGCATTTGCCGCTGCAACAACTTGAGTTTCACCTTGCACGCGGATCATTGGTTCTGGTGTTTCACCTTCGGCCAAGTTCAAGTTCTTTACTCGCGCCATGGTGTGCATTGTGTGCACCAATGGAATACCAAGCTCTTTCGCCGCCGGCATCGCCACCTTGCCGGATAACCAGTAATGCGAGTGAATCACATCATAATTTTCGGTTCGCATGATTCGAGAAAACTCTTGAGATAAACCAGATATATGGATTGGCAACTGCTCTTTAGTTAATGTTCCATGTCCGCAATCAAAGTGGCGCACTCGAACGCCGGGAGAAATTTCTACAATCTCTGGTGCAGCTGGATCGGTTCTGCGCGTGAAAATATCAACACTGACACCCATCGCAGCCATGCGCTGAGCAGATTCCAAAACATAAATATTCATGCCGCCAGCATCGCCAATACCCGGTTGATCCAGGGGCGAGGTGTGCACCATCAAGGTTGCAATGCGGCCATTCATAGGCTTTAAGGGTACGCCCCTTGTTTGAATTAAGAAACTTAAGCGAAGGTCGCGCGAATAGTACCGACGGGCAAGCCAGCACCAAGGGTGTTTATCGGCACTTCATGCGCATCAACACCAAACTTTGCAAGAGCAGCCGATGTAATTGCTGACATCGCACGTTGATTGCCATCACTGATCTTGATCGCCAAAGTTCGACCATCAGGAAGTGATGCAACGTTGACCGCTTCTGCGCCTTCTTTCATAAACAATCCCGGAACATTTTGCATCATCCGTGTTCCCAAGCGACCAGGACCTGCCACCATTTCAGGAAAATCACGGCAAGCTTGGGCAACATCTTGGTGAATTTGTTCTGCGCTAATTGTTAAGTTGCGAATTGCGCGAGCTAAGCCAAGTAATGAAAACAGAAACA
>Ga0315903_10010965_pt1 | contig 10725 bp, 19 predicted proteins | sample LakEriMetagenome_7_FD_203524 | JGI IMG/M metagenome (GOLD analysis project Ga0315903, IMG submission 203524) | Freshwater fungal communities from buoy surface, Lake Erie, Ohio, United States - Buoy 2 MA119 | ecosystem: Environmental > Aquatic > Freshwater > Lake | place: USA: Lake Erie, Ohio... | reverse complement strand
CCTACGCCTACAGAAACAATAGAGCCTAGTCCAGAGCCAAGTCCTACAGAAACTCAGACTCCAAATCCTGATCCAATTGATCCAGGTCCAACTGAAGAACCTGTTGTGATACCAACTGACGAACCAGTAGAAGAAGTCCAAGAAGAAACACCAGTGGAAGAAGAACAAATTTTAGAACCTTCATCAGAACCAACTCCTATAGAAGAAATTATAGCAGTTGAAGAAGAAATGAATAATGCAATTGAAGAACTATTAGTTAATGAAGAAGAAATTACAGATGAACAGTTAGAAAACATTGCAGAATTATTAATTCAAAACTATGAAGTAGATGAGGCAATGCCAGTAGCAGATTTAATTGAAGGATTAAATGATGAACAAACTTTAGAATTTTTAGAACAATTAGATGAGAATCAAATAATTGAATACCGTGAAGGTGTTGAATTAGAAGCAGGTGTTGCAGTTGTATTTGAACAACTGTCAGATCCTGCAGCCTTATTAGGAGAGTTTGTATCAGACCCAGGACAAGTGTTAGAAGCACTTGGACAATTGGGTGCTGATATGACAGAAGAAGAAAGAGAAGACTCACAAACAGTTGTTGTTGCAACAGTTATTGTTGGTCAATTAATAGGATCTGTAGCAATGTCTTCAAGCATAGTACAGATGAATGCAAGAGCAGAAATAAGGAGGATAACATGATAAAGGCAATATTAAAACCTTTTAAATTTATCTTCAAAGCAGTTAAGTTTGTAGTTATGTTACCCATAAACCTAGTTAAGTTTATTCTAATCAAGGTTTGGGCGGTAATTAAATATGTTCTTAATCTTGTTTGGAAGGTACTTAAAGGTATATACAAAGTAATAGTTGGAGTAATTAATGAAGGTACTCAAGTTATTACCTGGATTATTACAAGTATCTGGAATGCAATTAAATGGGTATTTATTAATACCTGGAAATTAATTGTATGGGTATTTGAAAAAGCAGTAAAGTTAGTTAAATTTATATGGGCATGGCTAGTAGAAGCATTTGTAGAAACATTAAACCAATTGTGGACATTACTAGGTATGTTCGCAGCATGGCTAGTACTTGAAGGTAGTGCAAAAACTATCGTAGGGTATGCAATTATAACTGTCTTAATCGTATGGCTAGTAACTATACGAATAAGGGAAGGAGACGAATAATGGCAAAAGAAACAAAATTAGATGACGAAAAGGCAATGGGAGCAGTCAGTGGTATTAAAAATATTCTTCTTAGAATAATCGCTGTATTTGCAGCCAATGGGCTTGGAGTTATTGGTGCTGGTGCAATAATCGGTATCGATACCATGAGTGCAATAATTCTTGCAGGAACTCTAGGTGTTGCTACAGTAGTTGAAAAACTAGCACGAGGATTCATTGATGATGGAAGACTTAGCATTGATGAAATCAATAATGCATTTAACTCAGTAGATAAGAAAGCAAATTAATACTGGGGGGAATCTAGTCTAGGTGATCTAGGGCTAGAGGTTTTATGGCTGGAGGGTTGCCTAAAACACCTATTGGAGGTATAATAGTATTTATGTCTGAATCAAATTACTGTGAAGATTGCAAAAGATTAAAAGATATTGCTTGCACATGTGGCATGACCTTTGCAGAAAAGATTAAGACGACCTCGGTTAACTGGGCTACTTGGTCAGATACTAGAAAAGGCTCTTGACTTGGCAACTATTAGCGGGTATAATAATAATAAGTTCTCTTCTTTTATTAACGGAAGAAGACATAATGAAACACATAAGAAAGAAGTTTAATGTTAAACGATCCAAAGGCCCAGACAATTCATCAGGCCTTTATTAAAAAATTTGGTCAAAGAATAGATATAGATTATTTAAATACAGAAGAAGTTGTTAATTTCTTTTTACACTCCTCTGACGAATATGATAGACAAGTGTTACAAAATAGATTAGATAGATATAATGCCAATCAACGCTAGAGGTATTCCTACTGGTGCTTGCCCAGAGTGTGGCACTAATATATTTAAAGTTTTAGTTACATTTGATAAAGAATATAATATTGAACAATATATGCTTGACGCAGAGTGCAATGAATGTGGTACACTAATTACCGCTCCTACACCATTAGATTTGGAAGTATAATGCAAACATTTATGCCGTATGGTTCACAGTATGATCAAACAGCAAAGTGTTTAGATGTAAAAAGATTAGGTAAGCAAAGAGTAGAAACATATCAAATACTTAAAGCACTCCTTGGTGAAAGTAAAGGGTGGCGTAATCATCCAGCCACCAGAATGTGGGAAGGATATGAGTTTCAATTATATGTATACCAAACCGCTATCTGTACAGAATGGTCTAGACGAGGGTATAAAGATACAGTCTTAGAATCTTCTAAAGAATTAATAACTAAACATAAAATTAAACCAAGCATTAAAACACCTGACTGGATTAATAAACCAGCATTAACTATAACTCATAGGGCAAATTTATATTTAAAAGATCCTATTCATTATGTAAAGTTTGAAGATGAAACAAAAGAATATATGGATTATGTATGTTGCCCAGATAAATGTAAATATTGGTGGTATACTCATAGTTTAGACAAGGAGAATAATGGCTAAAGGTAAAGGTGGCAAGGGTGGCGGAACTCGTAACCCAAATAGAAATAATGGAAAAGCCCCAAAGAAAAATCCCCAAGAACCTAATGTAGGTGCTACTGGCAAAAGTCGTGGTGGGTATAACCTAAAAAAGAAAGCAGCAAAGGCTGCTGCGTGGGATCCAATTAAAAAGCGTACTGCAAGAAAGGCTCGTAGAAAAGCGGCTGGCTTAGCATACAAGCATGGCATTAGAACAGGTCAGTTAAAGAAATCTACAGCAAATGCAGATTCGTAAACATAAAGACTACAGAGTAAACGAACTTGCTGAATTTATAGAGCACTTGCAAGACTATAAGCACCATATCAAACCTTTTGAGATGGCAGAAAATATAGTTCAATTTATGGATCACATAAGAGGTAAAGAGTATGCCAGGAAGATCCAGGAATATGTAAATAGTGAATATAAATTTAACTCAAAGGATAAGGTATAATAAATGTATGTACGAATATCACGTAAAGAAAGTTTATAAAGTCGTTGATGGAGACACAATAGATGTCGACATTGATCTAGGATTTAACGTTTCTTATTTTCAACGTGTTCGTCTTGCAGGAATAGATACCCCAGAATCAAGAACAACTGATGCCTATGAAAAAAAATTAGGCTTAGAGTCAAAAGAGTGGCTAACAAAGAAACTCGAAGGTGCTGAAAATATAGTTATTAAAACACAAAAACCAGACTCATCAGAAAAGTACGGACGTATCCTTGGAGATCTTCATATTAAAGGTTTTGATAAATCTTTAAATCAAATTATGATTGATGAAGGTTACGCTTGGGGATACATGGGAGATACAAAAGTTAAAGACTTCCCTGCATTACTGGCAAAAAGAAATAAGGCATAATGTTAGCAGATATTAAAGTTATTGGCTGCGGAGGCGGCGGCGTCAATGCTGTCAATCGCATGGTTGATATGGGTTTATCTGGTGTTGAATTTGTTGCACTTAATACAGATGCACAAGCATTAATTACAAGCCCAGCAAATATAAAATTAGACATTGGTCGTAATGTTACAAAAGGATTAGGTGCTGGAGCAGATCCAGAACAAGGAAGACTTGCTGCAGAAGAAAATATAGATGATATTAAAGATATAGTTTTTGGTTCAGACATGGTTTTTGTTACAGCAGGAATGGGTGGAGGAACTGGAACTGGAAGTGCACCAGTTGTTGCTCGTGCTGCAAAAGAAGCAGGTGCACTGACAATTGGAATCGTAACTACACCATTTGGTTTTGAAGGCAAGCAAAGAATGAACAAGGCTTTAGCAGGTATAGAAAAATTAAAAGAAGCAGTAGATACTATTATAGTAATTCCAAATGAAAACTTATTAACATTATTAGATCCAAAAGTTACTATGCCAGAAGCATTTGAAGAAGTAGATAGAATATTATTAAAAGGTATAGCATCAATAACAGATTTAATTACTACCCCTGGATTTATAAACGTTGACTTTGCAGACGTTAGAAGAGTAATGGAAAATGCAGGTTCAGCATTCATGGGTCTTGGCTTTGGAGAGGGAAAGAACAGAGCAGACAAAGCAGCAGAGTCTGCAACAACAAGTCCAATTTTAGATATTAACTTAAAGGGAGCAAAAGGAATTCTATTGTCAATCGCCTCTGCATCAAATATAACTATGGCAGAAGTATCTACAATTACAAATGCAGTAGCAGATAACGCACATGAAGATGCAAACATTATCTTTGGTACCGTTGTAGATGAAGCATTAGAAGATCAAATTAGAGTTACTGTAATTGCTACAGGTTTCGATGGTGAGTAATGTCAGAACCATTGCACCACTTTTATCACATATACTCTAAGGGTAAATGGGAAGTCCCAGTACAAGATCACATAAGAGCATTAAAACAATATGGACTATATAATCAATTAACATCTTTTAATGTAGGAATTGTTGGTCCACCAGAAACTAGAGAAGCAGTTAAAAATTATTTAAACTCACAAGAAGTAAAATACAATGTGTGCACAGAAGTTGAAGACGGATGGGAACAAGAAACCCTTGAAGAACTGTGGAAGTTTTCAAAAAATAATGATGGCTACGCTCTTTATGCTCATACAAAAAATGCTGTAAATATTAATCCATTACATGTTTCATGGAGAAGATCTATGACATACTACAATATAGTTACATGGCAAAACTGTATAAAGTTATTAGACAACAACTATGCTGGAGTTGGTTGTCATTACTTATTAATAGATAATAAGTTAGAAGAAAGAATGCATGGATTTTACGCAGGAACTTATTGGTGGACAAAAATGAAATACTTAAGAGAGTTTCCAATACCAGCAAGAAATAATAGATATGACGCAGAAGGTTGGATAGGGTTTCTTAAATCTACTGTAGAAAATATGGGTGAACAGTATACATTTCATGACTATACACCATTTCATCCAGCAAGTGGTCTAGGATTTGTTACAGAATGGTAGATAACTTTTATCATTTTTATCATATTTATGCAAATGGAAGTTGGCAAGATCCAGTTGATCAACACACAAAGGCACTAAAAAAATCAGGATTGTATGATGAAATTAAAGTTTTAAAAATAGGAATTGTTGGAACTCCACAAAGGATTCAAGGGGTAAAAGATTATCTAACAAGTATAGATATAAATTATGAAGTTGTTGCAGAAAGTTCATCTGGTTGGGAACAAGTAACACAAAATGAACTGCATAGGTTTGCACAGTCAAATGATGGCTATATTCTTTACGCTCATACAAAAGGAGCACACTCTCAACAATGGCCAAATATTCCATGGAGAGAAACAATGATTCATTTCAATGTTTTAAAATGGAAAGAGTGTGTTGAAGCATTAAAAGATCACGATACAGCAGGATGTTTTTGGATACCAAGTGCACCTAACTCTCCAGAACACGCAGGACACAATGGATTTTATGGTGGTACATTTTGGTGGACAACTTTAAAATTTATTAGAACTTTGCCAGCACCCATGATGGATCATAGGTGGAGAGCAGAGGGCTGGATTGGAATTAAACAACATGTTGATGGGCTAAAGCCATTTTCATTTTTGCCAGGTAGTCCAGGAAATTATGTTCCTTTAGATGTCTAAAACAATACATTTAAATCTATTAATTAATAATTCGTAATCTTCGTCCATATTCATATTCTCCATCGTAATGCTTTCTATACCATCTATATTTTTTAAGCATTCATTAATGTATTTAATATAGGCTTGATTATGCATAAAGTTAGCATACTTATTATTTGATATATGTATGCTTTTAACATAGTCAGGGTTTGGCATAGATCCAGACTCAATGTATTCATTACCAGTATCAAAATGAGAATAAAGATTATCTATGTTTGCTTCTTTTATAAATTTATATATATACTCAGACTCATAACCAAAGTTATTATTAAATACCCTTGCATTATTTTCTAAACAAAATGAAATTCCTCTTTTGCTAAATACACTAGAAATAAAGTCAAAGAATCTGTTGTATTCTTTTATGTTGTTACCAATTCTAGTAGATGGAGATCCATAAATAACATGTCTTGCACCAAGCATAGAGGCATATACAGCAACCTGATCAAAATGTTTTGATAAATAAATATAATCATCTTTTGTTAGATTGCAGATGTCAAAATCTAAACCATAGGTAATACTTTGTAAAGAGTTAACCTTTAAGCCAACTCTATGAATTTTAAATCTTATATCCTCAATATCTTTTACCTTTATATCTTTCCAATCTTTCTTTAAAACATAGGTAAGAGGTAATTCAATATACTCTATGCCATATCTTTTAATTGTGTGTAAAACATTATCAAGACTATCTTCCTCAAGCAAGGCTAGCAATGATGCCGCTATGATCATAGATAAACTCCTTAATATCTTCTAAGACTTCCCTCTTGCTAATAAAGTAGTTGTGAGAGTCATAAGTTGTTTTCATATCATAAAGTATTTCTGCTTTATCAATATAGTTTTTAGATTTATATTTAAATAAGTCAAAAATTTCTTGGTTTGTTATAGGTTGGGTAGCACAATTTAATATCTTAATATCTTTTTCTCTTGCAAATGAAATCATATCTTTAATTTTATTTACATTTATCCACTGCAGTTGGTTATGTGGATTAACAGTATCTAGGTAGTCATAGTTTCTAGTTATAAGGTCAAATAGAATATTCTTTTTCATTCCCTCACCATAAACTGTAGGAAGCCTTAAAATACGATAATTTAGGCCTTTTACGGCATCTTCTAGCATCTTTCTATGCTTGCTATATGGTTGCTCTGAAAATGCTTCTTCTAACTCAAAATTTAAAGATCCAGATGAATAATCAAAAATATCACAGGTTGAGATATGAATAACTTCTCTTGCTTCTACATCTTTTAAAACATCTATAAGTTTAGAAACCTTTGCTAAATCTTCTTTGGGATTCTTATTTGCTTGCCACTTAGTAGCAGAGGGTGCTGCAATAATTAAGATATCATGTCTCATATCTGGTAAATGTTTAATATTTTTAGAATTATAAATGTTTCCAACTTCTCTACCATAGTCTTTCATAAGTTGTTGACCTATGAATCCAGAGTAACCAACTAAACTAATTGCCATCTATTTCTCTTTTCACTAACTCATATGTAGAGACTATAGATGAAATTTTACCACAAAGCATAGATATAACACAACCGTCTCTTACAACTGAGGTGGTTCTTAGATCATTTACATCATTCTTTAACTTAACCTTTGGTGCTATATATAGTTCTTTAATCGGGGTATTTAAGTTTATATCTCTAAAGTACTCTCCACAATGTATAAGTAATCTATTTATATCATTCTTTAAAACTATATCTTTATGGACTAAGTCTCTTCTAAGTTTATTTATAAATTCATTATGATAAACAGTTTTAAAATATGGGGTATATGAAACACTAGATAGGGTAAGATCTCCTAACCCATTTTGATAGGCTGATACGTACTTGCCATCCATGATGGTTATGCATATATCTTCTTTAAAATAGTTTTCAACTATAGGAATAATACATATCTCATACTTTAAATTAAATAGTTTATCTTTTGATACCAAGCCAAGATTAGGGCTGCTATAAGTACAGTTAATAATAAAGTCATATTTTTCATCCTCTATTTTATTACCCTCAATCTCAATAACATTTTGCTTTAATTTCAGGGATATATTTTTACAGTTCATAATCTTTTCTTTAAAATATTTGTAAGCCTTAGATAGGTCTATAACTTCTTCTGTAGTAGATATGCCCCCCTCTATCTTATCTATATCAACAAAGGGACTAATCTCAAGATTATGCACTTCTCTAAATGGTACATCAAATTCTTTATATTTATTTATATAATCTTCTAAGCCTACCTTGCTAGTCTTTTCAATAAGGTAATAATTATCTTTAACTGGACTAATGAGATCAGCATACTTATCTTTAAAAGATTGATAGTTACCAAGTATTTGCTCTATAGTTTCATTTGATCTTGGGTAGTGAAAGCCTTTGTGTATTCTATGTTGATTATTTGAAGCAGCACCTTGAAAGATATCTTTATTCTTTTCATACAGATCAATTTTAATATCTGGATAATCATTAGCAAGTTCTAATGCAATAGAAGATCCGTAGAAGCCAGAGCCAATGATAGCAACCTTCATTAAACTGTCACATTCATTTCGGGAAGTCTACCACTCCAGTTAGATTGTGCTTTATATATGTCTAAGTACTTAAAGTGTCTTAACCTTCTAGGTGTATCGGTTCCATAAGGATTATAAATTTCAATAGTTTCATCTCTGTTGTTACAAAGAATTCCAAAGTGACCATCTTGTCTTTTTAATAAATAGTCTTCGTTATCTACACCCCATTGTTTTTTAGCCTGGATTGATCTGTAATCTGTTGCCGTATTTTTAGTAAACAAAACTCTATCACGTTGACTTATTAGCCAACTAATCTTATATAGCCCTATATTCATAGATACACTAAAGTCTAAAGAGCATGTGTCTCTTCCATCTTCGGGGAAAACATTCTTTAAAGTGTATAAAAAGTTTGGTCCCACCCAACAGGTATCGTGCATATAAAATATGTAGTCATAATCTTTATATTTGTCTTCGTTTTCAACGATATGAATCATCGGGGTATATTCAAATGAATTTTGCTGTTCACAATATATCTTATCTATGCCATACTTAGTTCTAAGTTCTATTTCTTTATTGGCTGCTTCAACAGGGTCTTGAAAGTCTCCTATGACAAGAAGAATGCTGTCCCTATCTATGCCACTTTCTAATAATGAATATATATTTTTATCTATAGTTGTTTCATAGAAGCCTTTACAGGACGAGACGGCAAACAATACCTTGTAGTTTTTTATATCCATATCTTGTCAATTATATCAGCCCATGCTATAATATTACAGTTACCCTGCCAAATGGGGGGTAATAAATAACTCGCTATTAAGGAGGAAATATGGTAGGCTCATTGCTACGAACAATGCAACTCGAACCCTTTTTCTTGGGATTCGATGACTCGTTCAACAAGTTGCTTGGATTGAGAAATGATCTCAACAAGCACATCTCAAGTTACCCACCTTACAATATCAAGAAGTTAGAAGAAGACGAATTTGAATTAGAATTCGCTATTGCTGGCTTTGATAAGAAGGATATTAAGGTAACTGTAAACAATGGCAAACTCAACATCTCTGGAATGATGTCAGATGATGAGGCACAAGGTCACGAATATCTACACAAAGGTATTGCGACACGTTCATTCACATCAACATTTGCTCTAGGTGAACATGTTGAAGTTGAAGAAGCCGAGGTAGATAATGGATTACTCAAAATTAGAGTAAAGAAATATGTACCAAAGCATTTACAACCTAAAGAAATTGTAGTAAAATAATAATATTCCTTTTAGTAGGGGAATGAAGAGAGGGCGGGGGTTGACAAGACCTCCGCCTTCTGCTATTATTAATGTCTAACAAAAGATTGGAATAATATGGCTTTACATAATCACTTAATGGTAAATGGTTACACTTTGTTTCCACCACAAGACATGGAAAAAACTATCGACTGGATGAAAGACCTAGTTGATTCAATCGGTATGAAAATAGTTCAAGGTCCTTTTGCTTCTTATGTAGAAAAAGAAGGTAATCGTGGTCTTACGATAGCAACAATAATTGAAACTTCTCACATTGCAATGCATGTTTGGGATGAACCAGATCCATCACTAGTACAGTTTGATCTTTATACTTGTTCTACCTTAGATGTCGAGGTAATATTAAAGAATCTACAAGATAATATAGGTCTGTTTAACTACAAGACTATGGTTGTAGAAAGAGCAAATGATTTTAATATTATTCCAGAAGATAAGTGGTTTGAACTAGCATGACCATGCCAGACTGGTCCAACTGGGACTCTCAGAAATTAGTCATTGAAGCAGAGTATAAAAACAGAATGGATTTTTTTGAATGGCGTGATTTAGGCATTGTTAATAAATGGATATCAGAACCATTTTGTGATACTCACGATACTGGATACATGACAAAAGAAGAGGAACAAGAGTGGGAAAATGGAAATGATCCATGTATGATGGTATTTAGAATATGGGAAGAAAACATAGAAGTTGATAAGAATGAGTAAAAAGATAGTTTTTACTTCAACAATTAAAGATGCAAATTTAGTTGTTCCTCAACCTAAACCAGCAAGAAATTATATTCCTCAATGGTTCAAGGATATTCCAGGAATAAATGCAAACAACGTAGATGTTGACGCAATGGGAAGACCAAATGTTAATGTCAAAAACTGTATTCCATTTTTAGATGGGCTTACCTCTGGATACATACAAGAAACCTGGACAGATATTTTTATTAGAGAAGACAATGGTGATATAGACTACTACTTCTCTCATGAGTCAGATCCAAAACCAATGTCACACAGGGATAAAAGTAGTTACCCACCAAATGAACACTTCTACGAACACGAGTTTGTATGGAGACAACCTTGGATACCAAAACTTCCAAGTGGCTACAGTTATATCTTTACTCACCCAATGAGTAGAATTGATCTTCCATTTGTCACTATATCAGCAGTTGTAGATGGAGATAAGTTACAGTAT
>Ga0315903_10010962_pt1 | contig 10727 bp, 9 predicted proteins | sample LakEriMetagenome_7_FD_203524 | JGI IMG/M metagenome (GOLD analysis project Ga0315903, IMG submission 203524) | Freshwater fungal communities from buoy surface, Lake Erie, Ohio, United States - Buoy 2 MA119 | ecosystem: Environmental > Aquatic > Freshwater > Lake | place: USA: Lake Erie, Ohio... | reverse complement strand
ACCCCCCGGGCGAAGCGGGTGATCTACCTGTACCAGTCGGGGGCCCCCTCGCAGTTGGATCTGTTCGATCCCAAGCCGGGTCTGGACGCGCGGCGGGGTGAGAATCTGCCCGAGTCGATCCGTCAGGGCCAGCGACTGACCACCATGACCTCGGGCCAGGCGAACTTTCCGGTCGCCCCCTCGATGTTCCAATTCGCCCAGCATGGAGACTCGGGAATGTGGTTCAGCGAGATCCTGCCGCACATGGCAGGTCTCGCCAATGATTGGTGCCAGATCCGTACCCTGCACACCGAGGCGATCAACCATGACCCGGCCATCACTTTTGCCCAGACCGGGGCGCAGTTGGCGGGTCGCCCCAGCATCGGAGCGTGGGTCGCCTATGGACTGGGGAGCGTCAATCAGGATCTTCCCGCGTACGTGGTGCTGACTTCATTTGGCAGCGGGCGCCCCGACGATCAACCCCTCTACGACCGCCTGTGGGGAGCCGGTTTTCTTCCCTCGCGCCACCAGGGGGTGAAGTTTCGGAACAAAGGGGATGCGGTCTTGTATCTCTCGGACCCACCCGGGGTGGACCGCGCCGCCCGACGGGGTGTGCTCGACCGGCTGCAGTCGCTGAACACGCTGCGTCATCGGCAGGTGGGAGATCCCGAGATCCAGACCCGCGTCGCGCAGTATGAGATGGCCTTTCGCATGCAGGCCAGCGTTCCCGAACTGCTGCAGGTCTCGAACGAACCCCGGCATGTCCTCGAAGCCTACGGCCCCGATGTGACCCGTCCGGGAAGCTATGCCGCCAATTGCCTGCTGGCCCGTCGGCTGGCCGAGCGCGATGTCCGCTTCGTGCAGTTGTTCCACATGGGGTGGGACCATCACGGGGGATTGCCAAACGCCATTCGAGGTCAGTGCCGCGATACCGATCAAGCCACCGCAGCACTTATCAACGACTTGCGTCAGCGGGACCTGCTGAAGGACACACTGCTGGTCTGGGGGGGTGAGTTTGGCCGCACGGTGTATTCGCAGGGGGCGTTGTCTCCCACCGATTACGGGCGGGACCACCATCCCCGCTGCTTCAGCGCGCTGTTGGCGGGAGCGGGCATCAAAGGGGGCTGCACTTGGGGAGAGACCGACGACTATGGCTACAACATCGTACGGAATGGGGTTCACATCCATGATCTGAACGCAACGATCCTGCATCTCCTGGGAATCGATCACACCCGCCTGACCCACCGTTTCCAGGGCCGGGATTTTCGGCTGACCGATATCCATGGCGAGGTGGTGCAGGGCATTTTGTCCTGAACCGTTGACGGCCTGCAGACCGGGGAGCTGGAAGCACAGAGCTCAGCCTGCTCGCAAATGATTGAAGGGTCCCCGCCGACTTGCAGACGTCCTCCAGCAGGTCGATTGGAAAGCAGTCGATCAGTCGTCGCCTGTGGGCTGCTGGACGTCCACTGCACCGGCCCGTACGCTGGGCGTCACTGATCCAGCGGCATGTAGTCACCCCGCGGGTCCGTGTCTGGCCCCTCCCGCGACCAGCGCCTTGGGATTCTCGCCGAACCCCAAGTCAGTGTTCCTCCGCCCTGCCCATCACCTCCGGATCGACGCCGGTACGCGTCGGCAGCAGTTCATGGCTGAACCACTCATTCCCCCCGGTTTTCTCTTTCGATTCTGCCTGCGGGTGCCGCATGTGTCCGCACTGCCAGGATCGGGAGAGTCGACCTGGAACCTGGACCCTCGCTGTCGGCTCCCCGCAGTTTCACTGGGGGACCGGCAACCGTTCGCCGACGTCCGGTTGGCCTGGAACCCCCGGGGCCTCGCAGTTTCCTGGCAGATTGAAGGGAAGCAACGCCCCATTGCACGGGGGGCGGCTGGATCGCTCGGAGACCGGCTGCGTCTCTGGATCGATACCCGCAACACGCAGAACATCCATCGTGCCAGCCGGTTCTGCCATGCGATCGTGGTCCACGCTGCCCAGGGGGCTGGGACCGATCCCGGCCCACGCGCCGAGCAGTACGCGATTGACCGGGCCCGCGAGAACTGCGATCTCAGCCGGGCTGACCTCCTGCAAACGAGGCGGTACCCCTTGCAGGGGGGCTATCGCTGCGAGACGTGGATCCCGGCGGAATGCCTGACTGGTTATTCCCCCGCCGATCAGCCCCGACTGGGCTTCTACTATGACCTGAGGGATGCGGAATTTGGGCATCAGGTGCTCTCGGTCGGTCCCGAATTCCCCTACGATCTCGACCCTTCTCTGTGGCAGACGCTGGAATTGCTGCCGGCGTGAGGCGTTCCTCATGAGAGGCAGTCCCGGATCGCTTCCGTTGGTGGTGCGTGAGAAATCGTCCCGGTTGGGTTTCCGGCCCCAAAGTCCGTAGAATTCGGAGTTGTTGCTTCGTTGTTGTCAGGACCCTGCCCGAGTTGCCGCATGCCCACGACGCCAGAACGGATTGCCCGGGCCGCCCGCTGGTTGACGGCTCGTGATCCAGTCGCCTGGGGTGTGGGACTGCTGGCCTGCCTGATTGCGTGCGCTGTGGTGATTCCCTGGATTCAGCGAACCCGTGATGCCGCCCGCCGCATTCAGACCCAAGACAATCTCCGACGCTTGGGGACCGCCATGTTCTCTTACAGCGATCTGCATGGTTCGTTGCCCCCGGCCGCTAATCCGCTGCCGCAACCGGCCAAAGATCGCGAGCCGTCCACTTCCTCCCGTCTCCCTTGAACTCCAGATGCGTCCAGTGGCATGCGACTGCTGATTACCGCGGGCCCCACCCGGGAATACATCGACGATGTGCGGTTTCTCTCCAACGCGAGCAGTGGGCGCATGGGCTTCGCCCTGGCCGAGGCGGCGCGGGATCTCGGCCATCAGGTGACGTTGGTCTGCGGTCCGGTCGCCTTGTCCCCGCCGGCCGGTTGTGACTTCGTCCCCGTCGAAACGACCGACGAAATGCATCAGGCCTGTCTCGCCGCCTGGCCCGAGTGCGACGGGGCCATTGCCGCGGCCGCGGTCTGCGATTATCGCCCCCTCCGACGATCCACCGGCAAACTGAAAAAGACCGGTCAATCGCTGTTGTTGGAGTTGGTCGAAACGACCGATGTTCTGGCTGAACTGGGACGACAGAAGGGCTCGCGATTTCTGATCGGTTTCGCCCTGGAATCGCAGGATGCCCGGCCCAATGCCTTGCGCAAGATGCGCGTCAAGAATTGCGACGCGATTGTTCTGAACCATGTCTCGGCCATCAATTCCGACGACAACGAAATTGAACTCTTGACCAGCGATGGCATGCTTCGCGGGGCCTGGCACGGGACCAAAAAAGAGCTGGGGCGCCGGCTGATCGAATGGATCAGCACGCGATTCGGGTCCGCACCCGAATGACCGCTGACGGGAGGGGATCACCGGATGGGTTGGCCGGTCTTCGTCGTCAGCGCACGTACAATCGGCAAAGTCGCTGAAACGAAACGACATCGGGCAACGCGAATTCGGCCGCTTGGTGGCTGACGGGTGCTAGTCTGCAGACGGGAGACTGTCTGATGATCAACCGCCGCCGCCTGCCGATTGACCTGTTGGCCCTGGGTTTGCTGGGCCTCGTGGTGTTCGTGGGCCTTGCGCTCTGGAGTTTCGATCCTGCCGATCCTCCGGGGGATGCAGTCTATCCCCCGCCCGACGAGGTGACGAACCTGCTGGGAAGCAGGGGCGCATTCGTGGCGAACAACCTGCGCAACCTGCTGGGCTGGGGGGCTTGGCTCGTTCCCCTGTCGCTGGGGTCCTGTGGGATCAGCTGGCTGATGCGGAGTGAGCATGATCGCCCATTGCAGCCGCTCGCCGGCTGGATTCTATTGGTCGGTGTCGGATGCACCACCCTGAGGGCCCTGACACCCGACTTGCCCGGTTCGCCCCTCATGGGAAGTGGGGGCATCTTGGGCGCCTGGATTTGGGCCACGTTGCACCCCCGTTTTCAGGAACCTGGAATTTCGCTGCTGTTGTCGACACTGACTGCGGCGGGTGCGATTCTCGTGTTCGACCGCTGGACGGCCCGGGGCTTGCTGGCCCTCGTTGTGGGTCCCTACCTCCTGTTCCAGAAACTGGGTTTTGGACTGGCGGACGAACACTCTGCCGAACCAGCCGAACCGGCCCGCGCTCCGTTGGGGTCAGACGCCACTGTTGCCGCTGCGAGTTCACCCGCCGCACCGATTCCGACACCTGTCCCGGTTGCGTCTGTCCGGGAGGCGATTCCCCCCCAGCCAGCCGCGCCGGTTCCTCCCTGTGAAACCCCAGCCGTGGAGACACCCTCCGCGCCAAAACTGGTTGGAGCCCCGACTTCAAGTCCAGAAATCCCGGCTGGAGCGCCCCTTGTGGAAGTTCCGGTGTCGTCGTTCGTGACCCGGCCCCCTGCCAGCACGCCCGCTGCGGAAGAGAATTTTCCGGCACTCGAGGGGCTTCCCAAACTGGTCGAGCCCCCCATCGGCATCCTTCGCGAGCTCGAGCCTCCCGATAAGTCGAACCTCCGCGACGATCCACTTGCCGAGGCGGACTCTGTCGAAGAGGAACACACCCCCTCTCCTCCGGCCACGACCACTCCGGCTCCCATTCGCATCAATCCGCCCCGCGATTTAACGCTGCAGCAGGGGGTGCGGGTCAGCCCGCCGATTCCCCCGCGGGAATACAACCTGCCCACCGCCGCACTGCTCGAACCGGCGGAACCGTTCCCCTTCGAGGCCCTGGCCGAGAAGGCCCGGGGGGCCGCGGCCATTCTCGAACGGACCTTTCAAGAGTTCGGACTCAACGTCCGGGTCGTCGAGATCGACACCGGACCGGTCATTACCCAGTTCGAACTGGAGCTGGAGGCGGGCCTGCGGCTCAACAAGGTAACGGCGCTCGCCGACGACCTGGCGATCGCCCTGCGAGTCCCCAGTGTGCGGGTGGTGGCCCCCATTCCGGGGAAGAACACGGTGGGAGTTGAGGTCCCGAACGACCGGCAGGTGATGGTGCGGTTGCGGGAGTTGATCGAGGCCTCGCCCGACGCGGGAGACAAGAAGCGGATCCCCGTCTTCCTGGGAAAGGATGTCAGCGGCCGTCCGCTGGTGGTCGATCTGGCGAAGATGCCTCACCTGCTGATCGCCGGGCGGACGGGCACCGGCAAGAGCGTCTGCCTGAACGCGCTCATCCTGTCGATTCTGATGACCCGCACCCCCGAGCAGGTCAAGATGCTGATGATCGACCCCAAGATGGTCGAACTCAGCCCCTACAAGCGGGTGCCCCACCTGATGCACCCGGTCATCACCGATATGAAGAAGGCCGAGGCTGTACTGGGCTGGGCGGTCGACAAAATGGAGGAGCGGTACGACCTGCTGGCCCGGTGCGGGGTTCGCCATCTCGACAGCTACAACGAGCTGGGACGTGACACCATCCTGAGGAAACTGGGGCTGGACCCCAACTCGGAAGAGGCCGATCAGGTCCCCGAGCGGATGCCCTACATCGTCATCATCGCCGACGAAATGGCCGACATGATGATGACCTCGGGCAAAGAGGTGGAAGGATTCATTATTCGGCTGGCGCAGAAGTCGCGGGCGGTGGGCATTCATCTGGTGCTGGCGACGCAGAAGCCGACGGTGGATGTCATTACCGGGCTGATCAAATCCAATCTGCCGGCACGCATTGCCTTCCAGGTCGCCAGCCGGGTCGACAGCCGAGTGGTGCTGGACGAGATGGGGGCGGAGCGTCTGCTGGGGAACGGAGACATGCTGTACTTGATTCCCGGGACAAGCAAGATGACCCGTGCGCAGGGGACCTATGTCTCCGACAATGAGGTCAACTCGGTCATTGAATTCTTCGGCGACTGCGAGCCCGAATACAGCCGCGAATTGGCACAGCTGAGCACGCAGGGCAAGGGAAAAAGCGGCATCGATGCCATCCGTAGCCGGGATGACATGTACGAACCGGCCATCGACGTCGTGGTCCGCGAAGGGCGGGGGAGCGTGTCATTGCTGCAGCGGGCCCTGGGAATTGGATACGGCCGGGCAGCCCGACTCATCGACTACATGGCCGAGGATGGAATCGTGGGAGATTACAACGGATCGCAGGCCCGCGAAGTGCTCTATACGCCCGAACAATGGGCCGAATTGGTCTCTGGCGGCAATCCGACCGCCGCGCTGCAACCGGGCTGAGTTGCACCCGCGACGATAAGCTGCCCGACCAGGAACGGTAATTTCACCGCCGCAGACTGATCGGTCAGCAGAGAAAGCCGCGCGACAAAGAATCCACGACCTCGTTGAGGAATACCCGATTGGGTGAAGCACCACCCACCGCGGCCTGAAACGCGACCCCAAAGAATGACAACGGGCTCCAGGATGGTGGAGCCCGTTTTCGGTTCGGAGGTCAGGCAGTCCTCAGGGGGCCTTCGCCAGAACAAGACAGGCGTTGTGGCCACCAAACCCGAAACTGTTTGACATCACGTACTTCAGCCCCTTGTTTCGGGCCTCGTGAGGCACATAGTCGAGGTCGCAGTCGGGATCGGGGTTATCAAGGTTGATTGTCGGAGGCATCACGCCGTGCTGAAGTGCCAGGACCGACACCACAAACTCGACGCCGCCAGACGCACCCAACAGGTGTCCCAACTGGCTCTTCGTGCTGGAAACCGCCACTGAGCGGCTGTGTCCGTTGAACACGGACTTGATCGCCGCCGTCTCGGCCTTGTCACCCAGGGGAGTGCTGGTGCCGTGGGCGTTGATGTAATCGACTTCGACGGTGTTCAATCGGGCATCCTGCAGTGCAAACAGCATCGCCCGGGCCGCTCCCCGGCCTTCCGGATCAGGAGCGGTCATATGGTTGCCATCCGCACTCAGGCCATATCCCACCACTTCGGCGAGAATGTTGGCTCCGCGGCGTTTCGCGTGCTCGTATTCCTCCAGAACGGCCATCCCGGCCCCTTCGGCAATGACGAAGCCATCGCGATCCCGGTCGAACGGACGGCTGGCCCGCTGCGGATCATCATTGCGGGTGGAGAGGGCGCTCATCCGTGCGAATCCCGACAACCCCATGGGAGTAATCGCGGCCTCGCTCCCTCCAGTGACAATTACATCGGCCCGATTCGCACGAATCAGATCGAAGGCGTCGCCGATGGCATTCGAAGCCGAAGCACAAGCGGTCGCCACAGCGGTGTTGGGCCCCTTGAGGCCCCAGAACACCGAGATGTTCCCACTGGCGGCATTGACCATCAGCTTGGGAATCATGAACGGGGAGACGCGGTTGGGTCCCCGGTCGAACAGGGCGCAGTGCTGCTCCTCGATTTCGTGCAGTCCCCCGATACCGCTACCGGTGACCACACCGTGGCGATAGGGATCTCCCTGATCAAAATCGATTCCCGCCTGCTGGATCGCCTTGGCGGCCCCATACATGGCGAACTGGCAGAAACGGTCGAGACGCTTGACCTCTTTGGCCGGGATGCACTCCTCAGCCGAGAAATCCTTGATCTCGCCGCCAAACCGCACCTTGAAATCGGTGGGATCGAACCGCTGAAGATGGCTGACGCCACTCTTCCCCGCGCAGAGATTGTCCCAGAATTCCGAGACGTTGGTTCCCAGCGCAGTCACGACCCCAACACCGGTGACTACAACACGCCTCGTCATTGCTGGCCGCCGCCCTTTTCCGCGATGTAACTGACCGCGTCTCCCACGGTCTTGATCTTCTCGTAGTCCTCGTCGGGGATCCCGATCTTGAATTCGTCCTCGAATTCCATGACCAGCTCGACGATGTCCAGAGAATCCGCCTGCAGATCGTTGATGAACGAACTGTTCGCGGTAATGTCTTTCTTCGGCACCTGCAGCTGTTCCGCCACAATCCCGAATACTTTTTCCTCAATCTTGTCCTTGGTCAACTCAGTGGCCACGCAGGCTTCCTCCGTTGTCTTCGTGAACTGCAAACGCCCTGCCGAACTCGGGCAAGATATATCGCGTTTGCAGAGGTGTGTAAACTGCAACCCTGAGGGATTGATACAGGCTATCCATCTCCCCCGACCGTCACGCATTCGACCTTGCGGTCGATCCGCTTCAGCAGCCCCTTCAGCACCTTTCCGGGACCAATCTCGTAGAATTTGTCGACCCCGGCGGCCAGCAGCCCCCGCACACAGTCTTCCCAAAGCACCGGGGCCAGCACCTGCTTGACCAGCAGATCAGGAAAATCTCCCGCCGACTGGTGAGGCTGGGCGTCCACATTTGAAAAGACCGGGATCCGGGCCCCCTCAAACCGGGTCTCCCGCAGCGCCTCAGCCAAACGCTGATCGGCCGGACGCATCAACTCGGTATGGAAGGCACCCGCCACCGCCAGAGTGGCGGTCTTGGCCCCCTGCTCTTCCGCCAGTTCCAATGCCCGGGCACATCCCTCTTTCGAGCCCGAAAGAACCGTATTCCCCGGACACAGATAATTGGCCACCCACAGTGGACCAGCATCCCGAGACTGCCCGCACAGCGCTTCGACCTGGGGTCGATCCAGCATCAGAATGCTCACCATTCCCGAGGGATTCGCGTCGGCCGCCGCCTGCATCGCAGCCCCGCGACGCTGGACCAGCCGCACCCCGTCGGCGAATGACAATGCCCCCGCAAACGTCAGCGCGGTGTACTCACCCAGGCTCAATCCGGCGCAGTACTCTGCCCCGGCCACCACCTCGGGAGACTCCTGCCGCAACTGTTCGAGACCCGCCAGGCTGGCGACGTAGATCGCGGGCTGGCTCACCGCCGTCGAATCGAGGCGATCTTTCGGCCCCTCCAGGCAGATCTGCAGCAGATCGTACCCCAGAATCTCCGAGGCCTCGGCAAACAACCGCGCTGCGGCAGCCGTTTGGCTGACGGCTGTCTGCCCCATCCCCACGAACTGGGCCCCCTGACCGGGGAACAAAAACGCTGTCCGAGCCACTCTGGAACCTCCTGGCAGCAGCCTGCCCACTCCCTTGCTTCAACCGTGTTGCCTCAACCGCCCCAGACTTCAACCGGCCTCACCCTTGTCGCCAGTTCGCCTGGAAACCAACCCGGGCGAGAGGCTGCCCCATCCAGATAACCTTCCCGCAGACAACAGAGTAAGTGGCACTCCTGCCAAACACTGCGACTCAGGCATCGTTCGGCAGGGACAATTGCCTGGCCACAACATCCCCAGACATCAACCACAAATCCGACTCCAGCCCGGCCAGGGTCCCCCCTCGCCAATCTCCAACCGGCAGCCACCCGGCATCTCAGCCGCCAGGCATGTCAGCCAGCGCCTCGATGATCTGGGAGTTGATCTGTCTCTCGTGGAACTCCACCGCCCGCCGCAGGGCATTGAGAATGGAACGGTCCGTGCTCGATCCATGGCAGATCATGCAGACCCCATCCACACCCAACAACGGAGCGCCACCGGACTCGTGGTACGAAAATCTCCGTTCTACATTTTCGAAGGCCCGCCCCACCAGATGCTTCTCCTGATCGACGTGCTGCAGCACCTCGTGGGCCAGTCCCTTCAGCATCATCTCGGCCATGCCTTCACTGGCCTTCAACACCACATTCCCGACGAAGCCTTCGCAGACAATGACATCGGCCGCTCCCTGGAACAGATCCCGCCCTTCGACATTCCCCAAGTAACGTTCCCGGACCGGGCTCTCGCTAATCAACTTGTGGGTGTCGCGGACTGTCTCGGTCCCCTTCCCTTCCTCGCTGCCAATGTTCATCAACCCAATCCGGGGTGAGGCGATGCGCACCACCTGACGGGCGTAGATGTCTCCCATCACGGCATACTGGGCGAGGTGCTCGGGTTTTGCCCCCGGATTGGCCCCCACGTCCAGCAACACCGTCTGACCCGACATCGTCGGTAGCACCACCCCAATTCCGGGACGACGCACCCCCTTCAGGAACAGCCGTGTGCGCAGACCGGCCCCCACCACGGCCCCAGTGCTCCCGGCGCTGACCACGGCGTCCGCTTCGCGGCCCGCCATCAACTTCCAGCACACAGCAATCGAGCAGTTGGGCTTTTTGAGAAGCGCCTCCATCGGCTTCTCGTCCATCCCGGCGACCCCCTCAGAGGGAATCACCAAAATCTGCTTCCCACTGTAGCCAGAATCAGCCAGCAGTCGCTCCAATTCGGCCTGATCGCCGACCAGTAGCACTACCAGCCCGGGATTCTGCTGAACTGCCGCGATGGCCCCATGTACATTCGGACCCGGGGCGAAGTCGCCCCCCATCGCATCCAGGGCAATCCGCATGCAGCGCTATTCTCCTGCCCGCACATCAACCACCGTGCGACCCAAATAGGTACCGCAGGTGGGGCAGACCACATGGCTGGGGTGCTGGGTGCTGCACTTCGGGCAGGTGGTCAATTGTATGCCCTTGATCGCATTATGACTCCGCCGCTTGGCGGTGCGCGAGTGGGACTGACGTCGCTTGGGTACGGCCATGGAAACTCTGACTCGAAACTCAAAAGGGGACTGCCGCCTCGAAGGACCAATCAGCCCTTCTCTCAACGATCCCGTGAATGGTTTGCACCGGTCTCTCCCCCGGCGCGGCACGCTAGTGTACGGGGGAGCAATTCAGACTGTCAAGGAGCAATCGTCACTCTCTCTCCCACTCGCGCTCCCTGCCATTCCCCCCCCAGCCACTCGATCAGCAGCCGCAATTCCCGCTCCGGAAACAGCCGGGTGTCAAAAGCGGTCATCACGTTTTTCTTTCCGTAACAGCCGCAGAAAAACTGTTTTTGGGCTGGGAAGCGACCGGGCAAC
>Ga0315903_10010961_pt1 | contig 10728 bp, 11 predicted proteins | sample LakEriMetagenome_7_FD_203524 | JGI IMG/M metagenome (GOLD analysis project Ga0315903, IMG submission 203524) | Freshwater fungal communities from buoy surface, Lake Erie, Ohio, United States - Buoy 2 MA119 | ecosystem: Environmental > Aquatic > Freshwater > Lake | place: USA: Lake Erie, Ohio... | reverse complement strand
TCTTTCTTCAGAGTAAGTTCTTTTTACTTCAAATAGGTCTTCGTTTACTTTAATGAAATTTATACAGCGTTGAAACATAACTTAATACTTGGTAGGCCGTTTACCCTTATTTTAGTTCAATTCTCTTAATAGCTTTTCCTTCAGCTACAGGAATAGTTAAGGTAAGAAGCCCTTTGTCTAAAGCAGCTTCTAACTTGTTTAGATCAAACTTAGAAGATATTTTCCAAGTCAGATCAAAACCAGACCTTTTAATGCCTCTGTAGATAGCAGCTTCTTGATCAACTGGTTTTACCTTTTCGTATTTGATACGAAGTTGATCACCTTCAACTAGAATGTCAAGGTCTTTTTTGTCAAGGCCTACTGCGGCAATTTCAAATCGGATGCCGGCTTCTGTTTCGTAAATGTCTACTGGGTGTGTTACTTTCTGCGTAATTGCAGAGAAATGGGATTGTGTTTCTAGCAAATCTCTCCAGAGCAGGTCAAATGGATCCAGCTCGAATGGTTTAAATATACTCATCGTTTTTAGTTTGTGTTGCCTTACGGTCAACGGTTAAAAAATTAATTGTTCAAAACTAAGGCCTACCAAGTACCTTTCTTAATAAATATCTGTTAGTGGCCATCGCGTAAGTTGTGAGCTAATGCAGGAGGTGCTTTTAAAGCAATACTTAGCTTGGTTGTGTTCTCCATCAAATCCTGGACGATCCTGGCCGCTTCTTCTGCTTTTGCATGATCTACTTCAATTACCAACTGGTCATGGATTTGAGCACATACCCAACCTTTAATGCCAACCTCTTGGAACTTACGGTTGATAGCCAAAGCTGCACGGTTTACGATTGAAGCAGCTAGGCCTTGTATCTGGACGTTACAACTATTGTTGAGTCCATTGATGTAGTCACGACTCAAGTTCTTGATGTTGTCTACACCATACTGTCTTTCCATCTGCTTCTTGATATTCCAGTCAAGTAGATCATCACCAATCCTGTCGTAGATAGCTTTTACTTTTGGTAAGTGGCGAATACGACCAACTTGTGTTTTAACATAGCCTTGCTCTTTAGCCTGCTTCTTAGATCTTTCCATCCACTTCTTGAGTTCAGGGAACCCGTTCAAATAACCATCAACAAGCTTCTTTGCATCTTTTGTAGCGATTCCTAAGTTCATGCCTAGAGCGTAAGCACCCATGCCATAAGGTATACCTAGAGCATAAGCCTTCGCTTTATTTCTTAGTTTAGGTTCAAGCTTACGTAAGAAGTTAGGTGCTTTCTTATCTGGTGAATATTGAGTGAGTCCTTCTGTCTTTATTGCAATTGTAGAATAGAAGTCCCAGTTGTTTCTAAAGATGTCTTTCAAGCCTTCATCACCAGATACGTGAGCGAATGTATGTGGCTCAAGTGATTCATAGTCACAGTCAACGAATATGTTATGCTCTTCTGGAATAAAGAATGCTCGAATCAAGTTGTTATACTCGATAACTATTGGTTCATCATCACCTTCTTCTTTAGGTCTAGGAAGCTGTTGAGCATCTGAACCATAACGGCCTGATACTGTACCGTGTTGTTTGTAATAGAAGTAGTACCTACCATCTTCTTGGTTGTCAAGAAAACGGTCCATGTATGTTGATTTGATCTTCAGTAGACGATTGTAGATACGTAGGTTCTTTGCCCACTCATACTTGCCAGCAATAGATTGAACAGTATCGTCATCAAATTGAGGTTTACCTGTCTTAGTAGTAGACAAAGGTTTGATGCCTAAAACACCGAAAGCAATTTCACCTAACTGATCTTTTGATTGAATGTTAAAGAACTGCCCATCATTATCTTCTTTCCAAAGTCTAAGACTAATCTTAGTCACCATCTCTTTGTCAAGTACAGACTCATCACCATGTAATAAGAAGTGTTTCACTGGTGATTCAGGAAGCCTGATTAGTGATGATTGAGTTAGACTATACTTGCCAGTCTTAGCAGACCTTTCCATATCTACATCAGCTTCTTTACAAAGCTCTTGAGCAAATGTACCTTTGTTATTAGGAGGGTAAGCGTCTAAAGCCTTCATAATAACCCATGATCTAACTGCTTGATTTTGTAACAACTCTTTTGATACAAGAGTAGAATACTTTTCAAGCTCTGCCATAATCTTTTCACGGCTTGTCTTTATAAGGTCTAAGTCTATCTTCATACCAACCATCTCCATAGGAATCGTTACCTCTTTATAAACAGGCATGACCTCATCTTCAAAGAAGAACTTCTCTAGCCCTTCTTGTTTAAGTATGTTCATGAAGTGGTGATATATTCTAAGAGTCAAGTCAGTATCTGCTGATGCGTACTCTGATAGTAGTTCAAGGTCTGCCTTCCAGATCTCGTAGTTCTCACGTGTGATTGATCCACCATTGTTCTTGATAGACTCTTTCATCTTCAACTGCTCTTCATTTGCAGCTTGTTCAACGTCTAGACCAATTTCTTTTTGAATAGTCTTAGCAATGTCTTTTAGACCAAAGGAAGATCCTGCCATAAAGCCTGCACCTTCTTCTCTTACAGTATGCACTAATAAGAGTGTATCTACATGTAAGCTACTAAGTAAGTCTACATCATAGAAGCACTTAACGAATCTACAGTCGAATGATGCGTTGTGCATCACTAGTTTCTTACCAATAAGTAGTTGGATTGTTTTCTTTGCAAGGTCGTGAGCTGATTTACCATCGATAACATTGTCTTGTAGCTCACCATCTTTGAATATCATCGTAGGCATGTAGAAGCCTTTACCAGCTTCTGCTGATACTGAGAAGCCAATGATCTTACCTTTACGAGGATTTAAGCTGTTTGTTTCAGTATCAAACGCAATAAGATCATGCTGTTTTATGTGTTCAATCATTTCTTTGAGAGTAGTGATTGAGTCCACAGTTACATAACTTTTATTCATATACCTTTATTCTTCTTTCTTTTCGTCTTTGTTATAAGGGAATAGTTGGTTTAACTTTTCTTGACGGCGTTTACAACCGCAGTCTTCTTTACCTAATGCGTTAGCAACTTTCTCTGCAACAACGTCTAAACCAGTTGCATGAGTTATCTTAGCAATAGTATCACCAAGCCCTTTTGACTCTTCACTATTTATCTTGTTTTTCATCTATCTTCTTTTCAAGTTTTTGAAGTGTATTGCCAGCTGATATAGCAATTATACTAATTTGGTTCCAAAGATCTTGCACGTCTCTTTTGAGTGCGTCTACTTTTTTCATTTGCCATACTTGGATTATTAGTAGTATGATCGTCACTCCTAAGTAAAGATACTCTCTAGTAATAGTAAATGTCATAAGTGGAATTTAAGTAAATATACAAAACTATTTCCTTTCTTTCTTCTTTAAGTTTATAGTGCCCTTCTTATGTTTAGGATCATAAGGGCAGTGTCTACACCCACTACCACAACACTGGCCTCTTTCTATATGAAACCTTTCTGTGAAGACGATTCTTTCACCATCTATATAGTAGTGTACGTTTTCAATAAACTTTTTACTTACCATGATTTTGTTGTTGTAACTATCATTTGAAACTTAGCTGCACCGTTATTCACATTTCCTTGATATTGTATCCAAGTAGTGCCTCCATTAGTAGTATACCAACCACTAGTATTAGGTACTAGGTTAAACGAACCTCCATTTATTTTAATTGCAGGATACAATGTTTGAGTTGCTGGTGCTGATTCTATACCTGTCGGTGCTTTTCTAACATAATAACATGCGCCTACTGGAGTTACAGTTACACTGTTTCCATATGTTGGTGCTCCTGTATGATAAGCTGTAGTATATCCAAACTGAACTGTTTGGTTTGTATTCCACGTCTCTGCTACAAATGCAATTGGATATTCTCCTGTATTAATAGTTAAAGCAGTATTAGGATTATTGTTTATAGCAAAGGTCATTTCACTAAACCCAGCAGATACTGCTCTTGTTGCTACTTGAACATCGGTATTACCACGCTTAGTTGCACCAGTTATATTATTGAATATGTTGTTATATTCTGTAGATGTAATTTTAACCCAGTTGTTTACAGTTGCAGCATCATAAGCTACTAAGCTAGTAGTTAATTGAGCTCTTAATTGATCCGATACTGGAGGCGCAGGAGCTACTGAACTAGACAAAGCTAAAGACAGGCTTCCTCTGTTATTTGTATTAGCTAAAGTAAAACCTCCTAGCCCTGTTGTATTTGATAACGTTATCGGCATATAAAATAAATATGCTTACTTCACTGGGCAGTATCCTGATTCACATTCAGCTAACTCCATCTCTGATTCTTTCACCTCAACAGATGTGATTGGTCTAATTCCTTTAACCATTTCGTTATATTGATCTTCTGTAATGGTCTCATAAGGAGCTTGGTCAAATCCGTGGCCGTGATACAATAAGAACGATACTGTCTTCATTTCGTGGCGGAAGTGCTCTTTCAAGTACTTCTTGATGTCTTCGATGTCTTCTTTCTTGTAGTATACAGTACAACTTACAGAATTGTCAGACCACTCAGCTTGCATACGACGAACCATATCCATCTGTGTTTTCCAATCGTAGTCTGCTGCAACAGGGGTAGTTGCTGGTAGTTTACATGGGAATGATATTACCATCGTTGATTTGTCTTCTGAACCGTCAAACTTTCTTTGGTACTCAATATGGTAACCATGTTGACGACAAACATCAACTAAAGGTGATTGTGAAGAGATGCGAATACGACGAATATAGAATGGCCCTGCTGGGTTTGGATGGACTCCTGGTGTTACACCTGCTAACAAGCTAAGTGTACCAGAAGGTTTAACAGTAGTTAGCTTAATACTAGTTGGGAATTTGTGTTTAGCCGAATAGTCTTTGTCATACTCACGAAGCCAAACATAAGCTTCTTTCAACCAGCTTCTCTGCTCTTCAGTTGCTTGTAGAATACCAGTCATACCAATACCCATTCTCATGTGCTTGTGTACAATGTTCTCTGTCTCTTTTAATGAACAGTGTAGTGCTAGAGAGTGCTTGTTCATACGGTAAGCAAATGTGATTGCTTCTAATAGTTCATCGTATGATTCAATGTTAGGTAGATAAACCTCTGCTAAGCAACATGTTTCAAAGTTAGCTAGTGATTGCTCTGCACAAGGATTAAAACCTTCTACATCTGGATCAGGATATTGTGTTTCACCAGTGCGTCCAACTGTTTTAGATAGTTCAATGTTGATGAGTCCGTAAGGTTCACCTTGATTGTATGTTTCCCAGAACTCTGGAAGTAGGTCGTCTGTGTTTTCAGGAGCTACAATAGAGTTGTTACTCATCGCTCTCCAGTTAGGAATAGAACCAAGGTCCCAACGCTTAGCTTTCAAATACTCGATGTCATCATAATCACCAATAGAGATTTGTGCGGACCTACGAACATTTCCTGCAACTACAACCATACCGATAATGTTCATGATGTCTAGACAATCGATTGGTCTAAGCTTCTTGTTAGATCTGCTATTCAATATCTTGTTGATCTCAGCAATACCCCAACAAAGATCTTCTGGGCCAGATGCTGTACCACCGAATCCTTTGATAGCAGCACCTTTCGATCTGATCATCATTGTAGAATACGTAAAGCCTTCTCCAGAATAGAAGTGAGCTTTCAATACTTTACCTAACAACTTAACCCAACCTTCACGTGTATCTGGAACAATATAGTCTGCGTCTTTAACATCTTTACGTTCTATCTTAACCTTTCCTTTTACCTTAGGTAGTTGATAAACGTTGTGACGTTGAATGTTATAACCAACACCTGAACCAAGCATCAACATTTCAAATGCCCAAGTGAAAGGTCTAATAGGATTGTTAACTGTAACGAATGCACAGTTTTGTAGTGACGGTAGACCTAAACGATCTACAGTTTTACTACCTAGCTGCCACATAAAACGGCCAGCAGTAGAAAACTTTAACTTCATACGAAGCTCAGCGTATCTTTTTTTCTCTTCTTCAGTAAAGCCAACTTTAAGTTGCTTCTCAGAAGCTTCGATCTCACGCTGAATAACTTGCCAGAACTCTTCTGTTTTGGAATTAGGATCGTCCTCTTTTAATCTTCTTGCATAAGTTCTCTTAAATGTAATGTAGCCAATTTCGCCCCAAGGGATTTGTACGTCCTTTAATTCCATTTTGTTTTAGTTTTATAAAATAGTTTATATAATAAAGTGGCCTCTGATAGGCCGGTTAGCCTTCTAGTCTATACCATAACCTGTTTCTCCAGTCTATTTAGGTAATTGGTTCAATTAAGAACCTGGTAGGATAGTTCCTTTAGAACTAGTCTGAGTCAAAACTGAATTTCCAGTCTTCTGAATCTGATTGATCTTAGAAGTAGTTAGCCTGTCAAACTGGTTGTTTGAAGTTGTATTCAATTGAGCGATCTTATCGTTATACTTTACAGGAGCAGATTTGATCCTGAAGTTATCACCCATTGTGGCTTTCTTAAGCATGTCAATCAAAAAATTCATAGGAGTCTGTTTTTCAGTAATAAATATCCTAGTTTGGAATAAGTTAGATATTCAGCTCAAAGAATTTCGATGCCAAATATGCCTTCTCATCACGGTCCAGGCTAGAACTATACCCCTTGTTTGAGCCAGATATTGGAGCTGATGTTTCTATGTTCAGTTCGTCATCGTCTAGGCTGTCTGGGTTGATCTCAATAGATCCGTTGTTGGTGCTGATCTTGGCAGCGTAGGTCATACCGTCCATGCCATAACGATTCTTCATAATATGAACACGGCCAGTCCCATTCACCTTGTCTTGACGTTTTCTAGAGAGTGACATAGCAAAGTCAGCAATCATCATCTTATTGTAAGATCCTGCAGCCTTGTCACCTTCAATTACATCATCTTTTGCACCAGCACGGTTAACCTGTGATACTGTCCAGATTGGCACTTTCAACTCTCTTGCCATACCTTTTGTAGCAGTATATACATCATCAATCGCATCTTTAGGATCAATTGACTTGGTTTTGCTCTTTAACAGATCAACGTAGTCTATGATAACTAGATCAGGTGGATAGCCAAGATCACGACACTTCTGAATGTGTGATTCGATAGTGTGAGTTGTAGCTTTCCCCATCGGGAACTCTTTGATGATCAACTTACCTTTCACCTTTGATACAGCCTCTTCAATATTACCTCTGTGCTTATGTACATTTTGTACATCGATCCCTGTGAACAGAGAGTCATACCTTTTACCAACGTAGTATTCAGAGAGCTCTAATGTGTAATGGCACACTGTGTAGCCACGTTGTACGGCCATACCTCCCATATTAACTAGCATCCATGATTTACCACCGCCAGGATTTCCGAAGATAATACCAAGGTCACCTGAACCAAGACCTCCCATTAGTAGTTCATTTACATGTGGCCATGCTGTAGGAATAGCAGCTCTTTCTTCTTCACGGTATCTGGTCTCAATATCTTTTTCGTATTCGTGGCCTATTGATTTATCCTGCCCTGCTTTTAATGCAGAGTCCATCATATACTTGATGTCGTCGTATTGACCTTTCTCTAACAGGCCAACTGAATTCAAGATAGCTTTCTTGATCTGTTGATTCTTACAGAAGCTACTAAACTCTTGCTCTACATATTCACGATCTTCGTTAGATGCTTTCAATGCTTCTTTCAACTGCTCAACTACAGATACCTTCAACACGTCATTTTCAATCTTTCTTACTTCAACTTGTAGTGCATCAATAGATTGCGTGGTGTGATACTTGTAGTAGTAACGTAAGATCTCACCTACGATCCATTTGTGAGCTGGGTTGTCAAACATCTCTGTATCTAAGATGTCATTAATGTTTTGTAGAAACTCTTTGTGCTTTAATAGGCTTGATAATACCTTGATTTGAAAACCGATTCCGTACTGCTGTAACTGATTTAAATTCGACATAACTATTTATACTTTTGTAAATTGTGAAAGTGATTGAATAACCATGATTGTACATTCTGAATTGAGTTACCTAACTCATCTTCATGATACAATGTAAGAAATTTCTGTGAATCATATACCTTAAAAGGATTGAGTAACACATTATTTATTTCTTCTAGTGCTTCTTCTGGTATATTAGGATTCTTTAAGTCCATCAACCTTTGATTAATGCGTAGTTGAAACTCAAAGTTCTTGATAGACTCGAGTATCTTCTGTTTACCTTCGCATCTTTGTAATATATCATCTAGTGTTATAAGCTCATCTTTAGCTAAGTCTGGAAAATGCTTTAGCATTGTTTTAGAACCTAGACCTTTTACTCCAGGAACATTATCACCAGAATCACCTAGTAGTATCTTCTGTGTTAAGAAGTTGTTTGGTGATACTCCAAACTCAGTTAGTACTAGATCGTGATCATAGAACTTTTTCTTGGTAGGTGAATACACAGTGACTTTGTCTGATACTAATTGTAAGTAGTCGCGATCACTCGACATAATCGTAACTTCACCAGTAAGCCTTTGACTAATATAACCAATCACATCATCAGCTTCTATCTTGTCGATTGAAATAAGATCAATAGGAAGCGTCTTTAGATAGAATATTAATCTGACTAACTGTTCTGTTATAGCATCAGACTCTTCTTGCTGTGATTCAAATGAGTCCCAATTAGTAACCCTAGTTAAACCACGATTAGCTTTATAGTCTGGGTAAATGTACCTTTTGTTTGTAGATGAGCCTTGCCCATCAAACACTACGATCACTCTAGTAGGTCTTACTAACTTAATTACGTATCCTAACGATCTCAAAAAGCCAGTTAGTCCACCAATATGTGATAGGTCTTTATTGACCCAACCAATAGCAGCGAATGCTCTTAAGAAGGTGTTTAGGCCGTCTATCAAAAGCACTCGGCTGTCTACTGAGTCTAGGTCTTTCTCCTCTTTTAAAGAGTCGAATATTTTTTGGAATTCTTTATTCATTAATCTTCTGTGTCAAATATATCAGGTGATAAGCTAGTTTCTTCTTCAACTACATCAAATGTAGCAGATCCAAGGACCTTAGTCCATTGATCAGAGTACTTCTTCTTGTACTCATCGAGCTCTTTCTTATCATCTTTGATAAACCCGTGCACAGTCATAATGACTTTGTTAACAGCAGTTACACCAGTTACGTGATTCTTGTCACAGCTAATTCTGGTTCTCTTAGCAAACTCAACCTCTTTACCATTCTTGGTAGCTTTGATTTTGTTTGTACCTGCTCTAGCGATATTACCAAACGTGATAACCAAAGACGAATCGAAGTACATTGTGTTACCACCTTTGTTATTGAGTGTAGGTTGACCCATTGGTGAATCAGGCTTAGCTACCCATACTTTATTTACTGCAACTAATGTGTTAGTATAAGGCTGTGATGCTTTACGAGACAGTACAATACGCTGGTTGATAAAGTTACCAAACTGTTGAGACATTGCTCCTGCATTCCACTCATTATTGTTTGTGCTCTTCTCAATTGACATTCTACAAGGAATAGAACCAACAGAATCCCAGAAGAAACAAATGTTGTAAGGAAGTGTTCCTCTCTTTTGTTCATCTAGAATATCAGCAATAAAGCCTGCAACGTCTTCAATACACTCTAACCTTTCACGGTCAATGTATAAAAAGAAGCCTTTATAATCTACAACTTCACCTGTTGCTGGATCTGCTACCTCTTCAAATTGAAAGCCCATCTCACGAGCGTGATTCCAATCCCACTTCATCTCGGTAATAATGAAGACAGGTAGTATACCTAACTTTTGTGCACTAACTGCAGCTTCAAGTAGTGCAGTTGTTTTACCAGTATCAGAGTGTCCTCTTAATAACGTAATGTGACCAACAGGAACTCCTGGGATTTGTAGTGTGTCTTGAAATGCTTGTGAAAGAGGGATCCAAGACTGTTCTTTGAAAACTACACCAGCAGATAAGTTCTTGCCCTTCTTAAACTTCTCAAGGTCTGCTGTGCCTTTGATTGCACTAGATATAGTGCTAGTAAGCGATTCTTTTGCTTTTGCCATACAAAACTATTGTGTTAAAAAACCCTGGCTTAATCGCCAGGGCTTCGTTATTAAATATCGAACAGATCATCAATCGCCGAGTCTACACTTGGCTTAGTTGTACTCAAAGTGTACTGTCCAGATTGAGGTTGCTTAGGAGTAACTTCATCAGCTTCTTCTTTCAGATCTTCTTCTGGGTTCAGGTGCTTAAGAAGTGCTTCTTTCATATCATCATAGCTATACCTCTTAAACTGTGTCAAAGGATCTGGTTGATTCTCTAACCATAGTTTTACTTTGTCAGCGTCCTCTGATAGAGGTGTTGACTTAGTTCTAACACGAATAGTCGATGTGTTGTACATCAAACCTGTTGTTTCTTTACCAGCAGTTTCAACTGTAATATCACGGCCAGTAATAGGATCAGTGTAGTCTCCTACATCCTCATCTTCAGCAATAGAAAGTAAGTCCATGTAGACTTGCTTACCAAACTCCCAAAGACGAACTCCTTTGTCTTCTTCTCCACGTACAATTACAGGAGCGAATACACGCATTTTTGGTTCAAGCTTCTTAGCTAATTGCCAGTTGTCTTTTTCAGACGACTTACGAAGTCCTTGAGCAAATTCAACGATAGGATCCTTTTCACCAAAGTTAGTCAATGCCATCATAGAACGATTGTTAATTCCATAATGCATGTAAACTTCTTTGAAAGGGTTTTGCTTATTATAAACAGAAGGTACAATACGTACCGAGTGTTTACCCACGCTAGGCC
>Ga0315903_10010959_pt1 | contig 10729 bp, 9 predicted proteins | sample LakEriMetagenome_7_FD_203524 | JGI IMG/M metagenome (GOLD analysis project Ga0315903, IMG submission 203524) | Freshwater fungal communities from buoy surface, Lake Erie, Ohio, United States - Buoy 2 MA119 | ecosystem: Environmental > Aquatic > Freshwater > Lake | place: USA: Lake Erie, Ohio... | reverse complement strand
GGTATCAGTACCGCACAGATCGGAATGGCCCTTCGCACCGCGCAATTCGGAAAAGAGGTCAGTAAGATCAAAGATGGAGAGGACGAATATAAAATTCAGTTGCGTTATGGTCCGCAGTATAGAGGTAATGTTGAAGACCTGCTCAACATGCGCATCGTCTTTATGGATATGAATACCATGCAGATCAAGTCGGTACCACTGGGCGCCATTGCCTCGCTCAATTATACCAATACGGCCGGAGGTATTAAACGCAAAAACGTGCGTCGTACCATTCAGCTGCAAAGTAGTGTTACAGACCCCACACAGGTAACCCGTATCAATGCGGAGCTATCTGATCGCATTAGTGAGTTTAGACAAAAAAATTCTCTACCCGAGAATGTTGTTATCAAGCAGAGTGGACAAAGTGAACAAGAAAAAGAAACCCAGTCCTTCTTGGGTACGGCATTGCTTATGGCTATTGGTATCATCTTTTTAATACTGGTACTGCAGTTCAATAGCATGAGTAAACCCTTTATTGTGATCACCGAAATTTTCTTTTCCGTCATCGGTGTCTTTTTGGGATATGCGCTTAGCGGTATTACGCTGGCCTCTATTATGGTGGGCGTTGGTATTGTAGGATTGGCCGGTATCGTAATTAAGAATGGTATTTTGTTGATCGAGTTCACCGATGAGCTTCGCAGCAGAGGCTATCGTACCCGCGAAGCTGCTATTCAGGCTGGTAAGATTCGGATTATTCCCGTGTTACTTACAGCTGTGGCTACCATCTTGGGATTGTTACCCTTAGCCGTAGGATTCAATATCGATTTTGCAGGTCTTTTTCAACACGGTCGTCCTAACATTTTCTTTGGCGGAGACAGTGTGGTGTTCTGGGGCCCGCTAAGCTGGACCATCATCTTCGGATTGATCTTCTCTTTCTTCTTAACCTTGTTGTTGGTGCCGGGCATGTACTTGATCGCCGAGCGACTGCGTCGCCCGATGGAACGATTCTACGGCACCCGCTATATTGCCTTGCTAGGATTTGCCGGTCCTTTCTTTTTTATTTTTGCAGGATTGATGATGTTGGTGAGAAAATGGCAAGGACGTCGGGTGTGGATGGGACAGTTAAAACAAAAGAATGCCTAAATTCGTATCGCATCAGCAGAACAATAAGAAATGAGCCGTAAGCTAGAGATACTTCAAGATGTGGTCATCAAATTCGCCGGAGACAGCGGCGATGGCATGCAGCTAACCGGCAGTCAATTTACTACGAACACGGCTTTGCTCGGAATCGATCTGGCTACTTTTCCCGACTTTCCTGCCGAGATTCGTGCCCCACAGGGAACACTGCCCGGTGTGAGCGGATTTCAGTTGCGATTTTCTTCCGACAGGGTCTTTACCCCCGGCGATATATGCGATGTACTGGTGGCCATGAATGCTGCTGCTCTAAAAGTAAATCTCAAAGCACTTAAGAAAGGGGGCAAGATTATAGCCAATACTGATGGATTCGATGCTAAGAACCTGCGACTGGCCAACTACCCCGAGGGAGTCAATCCGCTCGATGACGGATCGCTGTCAAATTACGAGCTCATTCGCATGGACGTCACCAAGATGACCCGTGAGTCCTTAAAGGATGCTCCATTGGGGATGAAAGAAAAGGACCGGGCCAAAAATATGTTCGTGCTCGGATTTCTCTATTGGATGTATGGGCGCGACATGGACAATACCATCAATTTCTTAAAAGAGAAGTTTGCTAAAAAGCCCGATATACTTGATAGTAATATCAAGGTGTTACAGGCCGGATACAATTATGGGGATACCACCGAGACCTTTCATACCACTTATTCTGTTGAGCGTGCCAAGATGGAACCCGGTTCGTATCGATCCATCATGGGCAATCAATCTTTATCGCTGGGGTTGATCGCTGCTTCTCAAAAGAGTGGTCTGCCTTTGTTCTTGGGGTCTTATCCTATTACTCCGGCTTCGGATATTTTACATGATCTATCCAAATACAAAAATTTTGGGGTTAGAACGTTTCAGGCCGAAGACGAGATAGCGGCCATCACCTCTGCCATTGGGGCTTCGTATGGTGGGTCACTGGGTGTGACCACATCGAGTGGTCCGGGTATTGCCCTAAAAGGAGAGGCCATGGGTCTTGCCGTAATGCTCGAAATTCCGCTGCTCATTATCAACATTCAACGCGGAGGTCCTTCTACCGGACTACCCACCAAGACCGAGCAAAGCGATCTGATGCAGGCCTACTATGGGCGCAATGGAGAATGCCCTATGCCCGTTATTGCCGCATCTACACCGGCCGACTGTTTTAATGCGGTTTACGAGGCGGTGCGCATTGCTGTGCAACACATGACCCCTGTTATGTTTTTGAGTGATGGCTATATTGCCAATGGGGCAGAACCCTGGCGTTATCAGCAAACCAAAGACCTGCCTGCTATTTCGGTTCAATTCAAAACACAACTGGCCGAGGGAGAAGAAAAATATTTACCCTACCAACGCGACGAAAAGTTAGCAAGACCCTGGGCTTTGCCCGGTACGGCCGGTCTCGAACACCGCATTGGAGGTCTCGAAAAGCAAAATATTACGGGCAACGTTAACTACGAGCCAGAGAATCACCAGTTGATGGTCAATATTCGCCAAGAGAAAGTAGAACGTATTGCCGATTATATTCCCGAACAGCAGCTCGACAGTGGACCCACGTCCGGAAAGATCTTGGTATTGGGATGGGGTTCAACATATGGCGCTATCAAGTCGGCTGTATCGGTCTTACAACAACAGGGGCATGCCGTTAGCCATGCGCATCTTCGCTACATTCGTCCGTTCCCTAAAAATTTGGGTAGCCTTCTTCGCAATTTCGAACAAGTACTGATTCCCGAGATCAATAGTGGCCAACTCATCAAGATCATCCGCGATGTGTATTTGGTCGATGCCAAAGGCTATAATAAAGTGATGGGAGTGCCTATTACCAAGACCGAACTGGTAGAGCAGCTGCAACGTATGCTCTAAATACTGCTCGGATATCGCTTAGATACTGGAACACCTCTGCAATCTCCATCGATCTTGATATTGCCCAGTGTACTACTTTTTCCCTGCGATCTTTTGCTTTTTTGTGTAATAGCGGCAAAGTGATTGTAATCCGCAAGCAGCGCAGTGTGGATTGCGGGCCATACAAGTATAGCGACCATGTAATATCAGCCAATGGTGGGCTTTGTGAATGAGGGATTCAGGAAAATACTTCGTTAGCCATTTTTCTACAGCTAGGGGTGTGGTAGCAGTAGTAGGCACTAGCCCTATTCGATGACTCACCCTAAACACATGGGTATCTACGGCCATGTTGGGTTGATGATCGATAACAGATGTAATTACATTGGCGGTTTTTCTTCCGACCCCCGGCAGTTGCACCAATCCATCGACGGTCATGGGAATGCGCCCCTCAAAGTCGTTTATTACTTTAGCGGCCAGGGCTACCAGATGCTTGGCTTTGTTATTCGGATACGAGATGCTTTTTATGAGCGTAAATACCTCTTGGGGTTTGGCCTTGGCCAACGAAGGGATATCGGGATAAGCAGCAAACAAGGCCGGGGTAGTTTGATTGACCCGTTTGTCGGTACACTGGGCAGACAATACTACTGCAACCAATAATTGATAAGGGTTATCAAATAGCAGTTCTGTTTCTGCAGCGGGCGCATGGGTCAAAAAATAGTCGGTTACCTGCTTGTATTTTTCAGCACGCGTCATAGGTGCAAGATAATACGCAACCGTTAGATGAAGGGGCTTTAAAAATGGGGGGGAGATCAGTTCAAAAACGAACTGGTTTTAGGAGCGAACCGTTTCGTTCAGTTTTTCGGCAGCCTTGTGCAGGATGTTCAGAATTACTTCGGTACGAGGTGTCTCGGAAAGCCGATTTAGTCGGTCTTTGGCGGTCTTTAATACGCCCAGTTTTTCTCGAAGGGTCCAGTCTTTTTCGAGCTGGGCCTCTACCTGCAGCCGGGTGGCGGCATCCATGTCGTTGTAGAGGTAAAGCAAAAGGTCGTCGGGGGTAAAATTGCTCATGGAAGCGAATTTAAAAGCAACGTGTTGTGTCGCTCCCATTTAAAACGAAAAAGGAACTCTCTTATTGTACGGCTGGCAAAAAAATTAGCGATTGCCCTGGGAAGATTTGGGAGCGATCAGAAAAAGATCTTCGTTCTCCCTTTTCATTAGGTACTTTTCGCGGGCGTATTTTTCGATGGTGGCCGGATTGTTCTTTAGCTGCTCAAGCTCTTTTTTTTCGGCTTCGATTTGGGTCGAGTAGTGAGATTTAGTTTGTTGTAGCTCACGCAGTTCGCGTTTGCGATCGAGTTGAGTAAAGAGATCATTCTTGTCTAAAAAAACAATCACTACCAAAAAGGCCGCCAGGCTAATAACATACTTGCTTTTGACCCAAGCGGGGATCGTATTTAATAGCTGTTGCATCCGGTACGTAAAGTTAAAAAGGGTCGCAATAGTCTCGGTTTATTTTTTCCCGAACCTGATCTTTCCCTTTGGGTAGATGGCGGAGCTGCCCAGTTGTTCCTCGATTCGAATCAGTTGATTGTATTTGGCCATCCGGTCCGAACGAGAGGCACTGCCGGTCTTGATCTGCGCGCAGTTGAGGGCTACGGCTAGATCGGCGATGGTGCTATCTTCGGTCTCACCACTACGATGGCTCATGATGGTATTGTAGCCATTGTGCTGCGCAAGGGTAACGGCATTGATCGTTTCGGTGAGCGTTCCGATCTGGTTAACTTTAACGAGCAGGGCGTTGCCGATTTGTTTGTCGATGCCTTGTTGTAAGCGGGTTACATTGGTAACGAACAAGTCGTCTCCTACCAGCTGGCAGCGGTCTCCCACAGCCTCTGTAAGCATCTTCCAACCGGCCCAATCATCTTCGGCCATACCATCTTCGATGCTGCAGATCGGATACTTCTTAATCCATCCTTCCCAATATTTTACCAACTGCTCACTGCTCATTTCTTTGCCGTTGCTCTTATGAAAAACATATTTCTTCTTCTTGCTGTTCCAGAGTTCGCTGTTGGCCGCATCCATGGCGATCTTGATTTGCGATCCGGCCTTATAGCCAGCGGCATCAATGGCGACTAGTACCATTTCGATGGCTTCTTCGTTGCTCTGTATATTGGGGGCAAATCCACCTTCGTCTCCCACATTGGTACTGTATCCTTTTTTCTTGAGTACATTTTTTAGCGCATGAAAGATCTCTACGCCCCAGCGCAGTCCTTCGCTGAAGTTGGCAGCCCCCACGGGCATCACCATAAACTCCTGAAAGTCGATCTTGTTATCGGCATGCGCTCCTCCATTCAGAATGTTCATCATGGGCATGGGAAGCACTTTGGCATTGGTGCCTCCTACATAGCGAAACAAAGGAAGAGCCGCTTCTTCGGCAGCCGCTTTAGCAGCAGCCATACTAACGGCTAGCATAGCATTGGCTCCCAGCTTCGATTTATTCGATGTGCCATCGAGTTGTATCATCATCTCGTCTATGCCCGTCTGATCGGCCACATCATAGCCTAGCAAAAGGGGGGCGATTTTTTTGTTGACATTGTCTACAGCTTGTAACACTCCCTTGCCCAAGTATTTTTTCTTATCGCCATCGCGCAGCTCCACGGCTTCGTGTATGCCGGTGCTGGCTCCGCTCGGAACAGCGGCCCGGCCTACGGCGCCCTCTTCTGTAATTAAGTCTACTTCTACGGTGGGGTTTCCTCTGGAATCTAAAATTTGACGGGCAAATACTTCGGCAATGTAGCTCATGGGGTGATATAATTTTTGGTTGAGATCAGGATGAGGTGAGATGCCTGAAGATCTCCTCTAAACTCATTCCCTGGCGCGGCAAAGATACTTTTTTGTGTAGTTCGTTCAGCAAGCTGTCGACCTTAATCTTGCCTTTATGAATGATGATAACACGGTCGCAGATCGCTTCGGCCTCTTGTAAGATATGGGTCGAGAACAGTACTGTTTTGTCGGCCCCTGCCGTTTTGATCAACTCGCGGATCTCGATCAGTTGATTCGGATCCAGTCCCGATGTGGGTTCATCTAGAATCAATACCTCTGGGTCGTGTAAGAGGGCAGCGGCAAGTCCGACTCGTTGTTTGTAGCCTTTAGAAAGTTGAGCGATCTGCTTGTGCGATTCAGCTAGTAGACCTGTTTGTTGCAAGATTTTTTCAATGGCGGGTTTGGCGGGGGATACTTGCTGCAGTTCGGCTATAAAAAACAAATACTCCCTTACATACATGTCATAGTAAAGGGCATTGAGTTCCGTCAAGTATCCCATCTTTTTACGAGCGGCAATCGGATCTTGTATCACATCGACACCACCAACCTGTGCCGAGCCGCTATCTGGACGCAAATAGCCGGTAAGCATTTTCATAGTCGTGGATTTACCGGCTCCATTGGGCCCCAGAAATCCTACTATCTCACCTCGTCCGATCGAAAAAGAAATAGCATCGACGGCAAGTTGCATATCGTACCGTTTGGTCAGACCGTTAACCACAATAGACATACTGCTAAGATAGCTTACAGATCGTCAAATTCGTAAAGGGGGTCAAGTGCTGTTCCGGCAGGAATCTCATAGACCGGCTTTATCAAACCATCCTTTAACCCGTACACCCAGCCATGCAAGTCGGGGTAGTGACTATTTTTCCAGGCTTTTTGAACGATAGAGGTCTTTGCCAGGTTCATAACTTGTTCCTGTACATTTAACTCTACCATTCGGTTGATGCGATCGTCCTCATTCTTGATGTTATCTACCTCTTCGCGGTGAAAGCGATAGACATCTTTAATATTTCTCAGCCATTTATTGATAATGCCAAAATTATGGTTGCTCATAGATGCCTTTACTCCTCCGCATCCGTAGTGTCCGCAAACAATAATATGTTTTACTTTCAGGTGATTGATGGCGTAGTCCAGTACTGTTAGTAGATTAAGATCGGTATGGACTACCATATTGGCCACATTACGGTGTACAAAGATCTCTCCCGGCCGTGTACCAGTGATCTCGTTGGCCGGTACGCGGCTGTCGCTACATCCAATCCAAAGAAATTCGGGGGTCTGTAAATCGGCTAGCCGGTTAAAGAAATCGGGGTCATCCATGATCTTTTCAGCAGCCCAAGCCTTATTCTCCAATAATAATTTTTCGTAGGGTTTCATAGTCTACAACTTTAATTAGTGCCGTACGGCATATGTTTTAATTTGATGTTCTTTGATCTCGATCGTAATGTTTCTTATGACCGCATTTTTTTGAAAATCCTCGATCACCTCCATAATATCATTATCAACAAATTCGGCTTTTGAGAGATCGATCAATACATAGGCCTCGTCGGGTATTTTTCCGAGTTCTCGTTTTAGGATCGGTTTATTTAGAAAAGATACATGAGAGCGAAGCCGAATAAGAAAATTTTTATTGTCTTGCACAGATAGTATTGCGCTACTAAAATTAGTTCGAAGCACAAATAGTAAACCGATTCCAATTCCGATCATGACCCCTTTTAGTAGGTCGGTAGCTAGAATGGCGAGTATTGTAATGACCAGTGGAGCGAACTGGTCCCATCCTCTTTTATAGTAGCTAATAAATAAAGAGGGTTTAGCCAGCTTAAACCCGGTAAAGATCAGAATAGCTGCCAGGGCTGCTTTGGGAATTTGATTGAGTAATCCGGGAATAAACGCAACGCAAAGTAATAGCAACCCACCATGGTAGATAGTCGACATTTTTGTTTTGGCACCGGCATTCACATTGGCCGAGGAGCGAACGATTACACTGGTAACGGGCAAACCTCCTAAAAGCCCCGATATAATGTTGCCAATACCCTGTGCTTTCAGTTCACGGTTGGTGGGCGTAATGCGCTTGTAGGGATCTAATTCATCCACCGCCTCAATACTAAGTAGGGTTTCGAGACTTGCCACCAGTGCGAGCGTTAGTGCGACAGTCCATATCTGTTGGTTATCAAAAACACTCCAATCAGGACTTGTAAAAAAAGAAAAGAACTGGCCTGCGCTTGTAGCCGTGGGTAAGATTACCAGGTGCTCACCTGTTAGTGGAGTCAGCCCATATCCTGCGGTAAATATTTTATTGAGCGCAATGGCAAGAATCACCATTAGTAATGGACCAGGAATAAAACGAATCCAACCGCCGCGGCTAGCCTGCAGCTTTTCCCAAATAATGTTAATTAGCAGGGCTGCGCCGCCGATCACAAGGGCTGTTTTATTGATATTTCCAAACGCATAAAAAAAGTTAGAGAAGATGTTTCCTTTCCTAGCAGGTACACCCTCATCGCTTTCAAATTGAGAATCGTCTCCCAGTAAATGCGGAAATTGATTGAGTAGTAAGATGAGGCCAATGGCAGCCAGCATACCCTTGATAACACTATCTGGAACATAATCGCCAATAATACCTGCTTTGGCAAAGCCCAATATCAACTGAAAAATTCCGGCTATTACCACTGCAAGTAGAAAGGCTTCGTACGATGGAAGCAGGGCAATAGAGGCTGCCACAATGGCCGTTAGTCCTGCAGCCGGACCACTTACGCTTAAGTGAGAACGGCTCGCAAGGCCTACTGCTATACCCCCTGTAATACCTGCAATAATTCCGCTGAACAAGGGGGCATTAGAAGCGAGCGCTACGCCTAAGCAAAGGGGTAGGGCCACCAGAAATACTACAATGGCTGCCGTAAGGTCGTTAGGAAAACTTTTCGTGTAGTCACTTAGCGAAGGACTGTTTTTCATAAGATGGAATTATAGTAATGTAATTACTTTTTTCCATCTTGTTGCATTTGTTACACGGATATTTATCCAATGTGCCCTATTTAACAGTAATTCGGATTTATAATTGGCCCACGGCCCAGCTCAGCTGGTAACTGGCGAGTGCTAGTTTAGCCTTGAGCTCTTGTAATTTTTGCAGAGCCTCGAGTCGTTTGTTCTCGCGGGCATTGACTAAAAACAGGGAACTTTCTCCAATAGTAAATCGGATCTCTTCGCCGCGTTGCAGTAAGTAGTAATTCGAATAGGCCTTTGTCTGAAGGGCCACCTGCGAACGCAGATTGACCAGTTCGTTAAAGTAGGCCTTGACCTTGTTTTCTATCTGGGTGATCTTGAGATCTTGCTCCAGTCTCACCGAATTGATGGTCAGTTTGGTGTTGCGATAATTTCCTCTTTCGGCCGATAAGCGAAGCGGAATGCTCATCTTTAAGCCATACTGAAAATTATTATCGAATAGAGGGGCCTTTATGGTATTGGTAAATCGATTTCCTTCTTGCAAAAAGTTATACTGAAGATCGGCTTGAGGCAACAGTTGCTGAAACCGGTAACGCTTTTCGATCGAGAGGGTCTGCAATTTAAAATTATAGAGTAGCAGTTCAGGATGATTCTTTCTGGCCACATCTAGTAAACTATCCAACACCGGAATGGGTTGTGTTTCTAAAACCTGTTCTCCGCCGGGGAGTAACGGACTCACTTCATCGGGTAGTAGATAAGGGTTTTCCTCGGGCGTCCAGAGAAAGACGGAGAGCTCGAGCTGGTTATTGCGCAGCTCTAACGTAGCCGCCTGTTGCTGCACTTGTAATTGTTGCAACTGGGCCAGAGCCTCGGTCGTATCAAGGGCCGGGCGGTCGCCTTGTTTAAATGCCCCTCTTACAAATGCCAGTCGTTTTTCGTTGACGGCCACTGCCTCGTCTAACACGGCTAAGACTCGGTAACTCTTGTACCAATTCCAAAAGGCCTTTTGTGCATCGAGCATCAGATCATTAAGAAGCCGTTGTTGTTCGGCATACGAGGCGTCGCGCATTACACGGGCCGTTTGCAATATTGCTCTTCTTTTATCCATCAGGAGGTCGCGACCTAATGGAACACTAATACCTATATAATTGCTCGAGCCGGTTGTCTCGCTGCTGTTAACCCTGTTTCCATTGAGCGATTCAACACCGGCCTTTACTTCTACTCCAAACCAGGTAGGTATAGCCAACTCGGTATTGTTATATTCGTAGTAAGCGGTGCCGTCAAAGGTCTTTTCCGACAGGCGTTGCGATAGAATTGGGTCGAATCCCCCTCGTGCAGCCAGCAATTTGGCCTTGGCTTGTTGCACTTGAATGCTGGCTTGCTTGGCAACAGGATGAAATTTTCGCACTAATTGCATCACCTCATCGGCCGATAAGGTTTTTTGAGTGGCGTCCGTAAAGCTAGAGCCAGCAGCCACTGCAGTGGGGATACTCGTCTGTTGGGCATTGGTAACAGTAGTTTGCTGTGCCGAGGCTGGCGTTGTAAAAAATAATATCCCCGGCCAACTTGCTAAAACCAGTAAAGAGCGATACACACAATGCATCATGGGGTAGAAGATTTGTTGGCTTTATCCGCAGAGGATTGCTGCGGCTTATAGTAATCGGCCGGGAATCCATTGATGTTTCGCCAGAGTTCATACCAGATGGGTACATCTTTTAGCAGCGCGATACCTTGTGCACCGGCGCCTACTTGCAGCTGATAGGGCCAGGGTTTATCATTGGGATCTTCTTTGATCAGGATCCTGAACTTTCCCTCTTGGCTAATATTTCTTTCTACCGCTACAATAATTCCACCAAAGGTTCCGTACGAAGCATTGGGCCAGCCGCTGAATACAATGGCGGGAAATCCATCGAATAAGAAACGTACTTTTTGTCCGGGAGCCATCAGCGGTACATCGAGGGGACGTACGAACATCTCTACCGCATACACAAATTTT
>Ga0315903_10010956_pt1 | contig 10729 bp, 7 predicted proteins | sample LakEriMetagenome_7_FD_203524 | JGI IMG/M metagenome (GOLD analysis project Ga0315903, IMG submission 203524) | Freshwater fungal communities from buoy surface, Lake Erie, Ohio, United States - Buoy 2 MA119 | ecosystem: Environmental > Aquatic > Freshwater > Lake | place: USA: Lake Erie, Ohio... | reverse complement strand
TCCTGCCACTTCCGGGCAGGTATCATGGCATGCCGCTGACAGGCCGGGCAGGCATTGAGCAACTGTTTGCGGCCCAGCGGGATCAGCGGAATGTAGAGCACGACAAAAAAGAGTGTCGTCTCGTAATCCGCCAACTGGACCGCTTTGTGGCAACTGTCACACTTGCCCGGATGGGTGCGCAAGTTACGTTTGCCGTAATACATGGTGCCGATTCCGTTAATCGTCAGCGGCATCGTTTGCTCTCCCTACTTCCACAAACAGGCAAAGAGTTGGCTTCTCGTGGCAGCACTCCGGCACGCGCGCTTCGCTAGACCGCATCCAGAGCTTGCGTCAAATCAACGATCAAGTCTTGGGGGTTCTCGATTCCCACCGAAATCCGAATCATGGCATCGGTCACCCCCTGCTTCTGGCGAGTCTCGCGGGGAACACCCGAATGCGTCGTCGAGGCGGGATGGCTGATCAGGGTTTCGGTCCCACCGAGACTCACGGCCAGCTTGATGACCCGCAGGCGATCGAGCATCCGGAAGGCTTCCGCTTCGCCTCCTTGGATGTAAAAGGAGAAGGTCGATCCGGGAGCCTGGCATTGCCGCTGATACACGGCATAAGCGGGGTCCGATGGGCTGATGAAACCGAGATAGTTCACTTTCTGGATTTTCGGATGAGTACGGAGATACTCAGCCACCGCTGCGGCGTTTTCATTCGCCCGGGACATCCGCAGGCTGAGTGTCTCCAGGGATCGCAGCAGCATCCAGGCCGTATTCGGGTCGGTTTGGGTGCCCAGTGCACTGCGCAGCGCGCGGATTGGCTGGACCACCGATTTGCTGCCGACCACCGCACCGGCGACCAAGTCAGAATGCCCGCCGACATACTTGGTCAATGAATAGACCGCCATGTCGGCTCCCAATGAGAGCGGATGCTGGTAAACCGGCCCAAGGAAGGTGTTGTCGACTGCCACCGGTGGACGCAATCCGCCCTGACGCTTGCCGATGCGATCGGCAACTTCTTTCAGGTAAGCGAGATCCACCAGCCCGTTGGTCGGATTGGCCGGTGTCTCGGCAAGAATCAGCCCGACTGGGCCTTTAGCCATCGCTTCCTCCGCTGCGGCATCCAGAGCGGCGTGATTAATCCCGTCGAAAAAGGGCGCCGGCTTGATCCCATAGTTGGGCAGGACCTTTTCGATCAGGGTTTCCGTTCCGCCGTAGATCGGTGACGAGTACATCATCACGCTTCCGGGCCGGAGGAAGGCCCAAAACATCGTCGACACCGCGCCCATTCCACTGGAGAAGACCCCGGCCATTTCAGCGCCTTCCCAGAGGCAGAGCCGATCCTCGAGCACTTCGAGGTTGGGATTGTTGAAGCGGGAATAAACCAGCCCCGCCTCTTCGCCCGGACCCGGTGTCCGCCGTCCGGAGGTGAAATCAAAGAAGTCCTTGCCCGCCTGCGCGTTCTTGAAGACGAAGGTCGAGGTCAGAAAGATCGGTGGCTTCAGCGCTCCCTCGCTGAGGTGCGGACTGTAGCCATAACCCATCATCTGGGTCTCAGGATGCAGCTCATGATTGCCGATTTGTCGAACGCGATAGTTATAAGAATCCGCCATGCGGCTCTCCGGGGCTCGTGGTGGGACCAGCAGTCATCCGCCAGTCTACCCGAAATCCTCCAGCCCTCCGACAGCGAAAAACGGCAGCGTTCGGCCGGGGATCTCCGCACTCGCCGCAGCGGTCCCGAAAAGGGTCACGCGCCGGGCGGCTCAACCAACTGCCCGCCGAGGTAAACCCGCTGCTGGAGCGGAGCCGGATCACAAAAGATCGCCCGGTCGAGCAGCTGTCCCGGAGGAATCTCAGGGGCGTCAGGACTGCTCAAGACTACCCAGTCCGCCCGCGTTCCAGCCACCAGTTCTCCCCCGGGGACGCCCAGAGCCTGGGCTCCACCGCGGGCCACGGCGTCATACAGAAACTCCCCGCAGGAATCTTCCGAAGTGCAGAGGATCGCCCGCCGCCGGGTTCGCAGCCGCTGGGAGGTTTCCAGTTGTCGCAACTCGGCCCACGGATTGATCGCCACATGACTGTCGCCGCCAATCCCAATCCGGCCTGGCTGCCGCAACAGAAACTCCTCGGCTGAGAAAATTCCGTCTCCCAGATTCGCTTCGGTCGTCGGACATAAACCGACCACCGCGCCGCTGTCAGCAATCCTCCGCGACTCATCGGCGGTCAGGTGCGTGGCGTGAATCAGGCACCACTGGCGGTCAACCGGAAATTCGTCCAGCAGAAACTCGACTGGACGGCGACCCGTCGCAGCCAGGCAGTCGGCGACTTCCTGTTCCTGTTCGGCGACGTGGATGTGAATCACCCCATGCGGAACTTGCCGCCGAAACCACTCAACCACGCGGCGGCCACTCGGCGCGGCCACCGCCCGCAGTGAGTGCAAGGCGATCCCCACCCGGACCCCGGAATGATCTCCCCAGCGGGAGAGGGCAGTCTCGACGACCTCCTGGAATTCGGATTCGCTCAAGCCAAACCTGCGCTGTCCTCCCGCCAAGGGGCGTTCGTCGAAGCCACCCCGCTGGTAGAGCGTTGGCAGCAGGCAGATCCCCAGCCCCGCATCGCGCGCGGCCGAGACGAGCACCTCGCCCAGCAACCCCCGCGGGCGATAGGCAGACAAGTCCGGGGCCGTATGCACGTAGTGAAACTCGCCCACCCAGGCGTAGCCAGCCCGGCGCATCCGCTGGTACAAATCGCGCGCGACTGAGTACATCCGCTCGGGGTCGAGCTGCTCCAGAAAAGCGAACATCTGCTCGCGCCATGTCCAGAAGCTGTCCCGTTCCGCCGTGCGGAATTCACTCGCCCCGGCAAAGCCCCACTGAAAGGCATGGCTGTGGACATTGGCCAGCGCCGGAAGCACTGCCCCCTCCAACTCGACGCAATCGGCTCCAGCGCGAAACTCCGCCTCTCTGGAACCAGGCCAGCTGGGCAATTGCTGCACCGCCGTGATCCAGCCAGCGGAGTCAACGGTCAATTCCACGTTGGTTTGCCAACTCCCCGAAATCCGGGCCCACCTGCAGAGAAATTTCATGGCTCAGTTGGATTCCAAGGTTAAGATTAAAGAGCGGGAACCGTTCGGTCTCCGGCAAATCGCCAGGTTCGGCATAGTTGCCAGCGGAACGGCGCACACGCGGTCCGTGAGTGTCCCAGGCGATCGAGGGGCGCAGGGTCGAAGGGCTTAAGGCCAGACCAGTTTAGGCTTCCTCCCGAGTGCTGTGCAGTTGGCCGCTCAGTTTCCGCCACAGGAGCCCATTCAGCTGGGTAGCAACTCTCCCGAGGTTGCGGTTGCCTGCCTCGGCCGTCCCCAACCAGGGGAAACGGGTGTTGCTTTAATTTCCCATTCCAGCCAAACTTGGACCCACGGACGGGATTCCTCAACGCATGACTTGGGACTGACGTGAGTCGTGGGCTGCCACGAGCATGGACCCCTGAGGCATGAATTTTCATGACCACGGATATCAAGGAGCCGACAAGATGCGAGGCTGCCTCTGTTACTTCGGTCGAACTTCCAAAACACATCCCCAGCCAACCGCTCTAGCCGGTTCGGTGCAGCCAGCGAAAGCAGGACCCACGCTTTCCCAGCCGACGGTCTGCCTGCTTTCGCTTGTTCGCGTTCTTGGCCTGTCCTTGTTGGGAGGGCTTTGCCTGGCATTTGCCTTCACAGGAAATCCGCCGTCTTGCCTCGCCGCCGACGGGCCGGAGGAAAACCAGCCGGAGGCAGGTAACCTGCTCATCCTCGGCGGAGGGAAGATCGCTCCCGAAACCCGCAACCGCTTTTTTGAACTGGCTGGCGGCAACGCAGCGCGAATCGTTCTGATCCCGACGGCCAGTGAAGAAGTCGAACTGCCCGAGTTCATTGAGCGTTTTCTTGCTCCCTGGAAAGATTACGCGCCGCAGTCGCTGATTATTCTCCATGCCCGCGATCGCGAAGCAGCCGACAGCCTTGAGTTTGTCCGCCCGCTGCAGGAAGCGACCGGAGTCTGGATCGGTGGCGGCGTTCAAACCCGCTTGGCCAATCGCTACCTGCGCACCCGCGTGGAAGACGAACTGCGCGGTGTCCGTCGTCGGGGTGGCATCGTCGCCGGAACCTCTGCCGGCGCTGCCATCATGACCCGTGCGATGATTGCCGATGGAATGAAGCGCCCGGTAATGGCCGAGGGTTTCGACTTCTTCCGCGGCGCGATTGTCGACCAGCATTTCACACAGCGCTACCGCATGCCCCGGCTGTCAGCCGCGGTTCGCCAACACCCCGGCCGCTTTGGCGTCGGGATCGACGAAGAGACCGGGCTGCTGGTCAATGGCGACCAGGGGACGGTGCTCGGCCGTGGGCAAGTCCGCTTTGTCGCCACGTCCCAGAGCCGACCTGGCAGCTCACCTCCGCTGCTCGTCCGCGATTACGCTCCCGGTGAAGAAATCGCGCTCGGATTCTGGCGCGAGAACGCATGGTTGGAAACCAACCCCGCCGCGGATTCGCGACAGCCCACGCGCGGGCCGCTGGTTGCCGAAAGCCACGTCGCTCCGCTGCTCTCATACTCGCTGCTGCACGACTACGAACAAGTCGAGTCCCGGCGCTAGGCAGACTCTGCTCAGTCGGGCTCGACCCGACCGGACGACAGTCTCCGCTGCGCCCGTTGCTCACGTCTTCGCGCTGGATTGCTGCTCGCGAACCTGCCCCGCTGGCTGCTGTGGATCGCCACGTCAGGCAATCCGCCTGAGCCTGCCTGAAACTGCTGTCGCACGGGCCGAGCCCCCTCGTCTGCGCACGCCCTCGCGACCTCGCCGCTCATCGCCCTCGCGGCCGCCGCACCGGAATCTTCAACAGGGCTTCCCCTCGCCCAGCTTGGAACTCCACCCGCTCTTGCTTGTCGAATTCGGGTGTACGAGTGATTGAAACGGTCGCTTGAAAACTGCGTTGGCGATCATTTGCCACGTTGTCGCTCTCGGCTCATCGTCGACAATCGAATCAGCACAGGAATGGTGTGGTCTCTCTGGCAGGTTTTGCCTGCGAGACTCGGCGGCCCGCTGGGGTCTGCTTGCGATTTCTGCTCGACTCGCCGGGAAGGTTTTCGATTTCGTGAATTGAGAGCGATGGTAACTCCAATGATGACTTACAGGAAAAGCGGCTTCACCCTGATTGAACTGCTGGTGGTGATTGCAATTATCGGCATTCTGGTCGGACTCTCGCTGCCGGCGATTCAGTCAGTGCGCGAAGCGGCTCGGCGGACGCAGTGCCTCAACCAGCTCCGACAGATTGCCCTGGCCAGCCTGAACTTCGAAAGCTCGCTCAAGCGGTTGCCGTTTGCGAGCAACAATTTTGAGCTGAATCCAAATGCCCCCAACGCCGGCTTTCGCAGTGCATTCACCGACTTACTACCCTACGTCGATCAGGGAAATCGTTACGAAACCTATGACACCAGCCTGAGCTTCCAAGCACCGCATAATGTTCAAGTTATCTCGCAGCGGGTGGACTTCTATCTCTGTCCGACGATGACGATTCCCCGCACGGTGCCTGACCCCACGCTCGATCCCAAAGAGGTCGGGGCCCCCAGCAGTTATGTGGTCTCGGCTGGCAGCAACAACGCTTACGGTTTTGCCGGACCGCAAAACGGCCCATTCATCTTCGATCGCAATCCGCTGAATGGACAGAAGAATGCTCCGGTCCGCGTTGCCAGCGTGCGCGACGGCCTCTCCAACACCTTGTTCGTGGGCGAGATGGATTATGGCTTGGCCAACTATTACTACCCCAACTCGACCACTCCCAAATGGGGTTCGGTTGCCTGGGGAATTGGCCTGCCCGGGCATTCGATTGGCACCACGGTTGGCGTCTTCAACAGCAATCGCCTGGTGACCGGGCTGAATGAGTGGCAGACGTTCCGCAGCGAGCATCCCGGCGGAGCCAACTTCGCGTTTGGAGATGGTAGCACCCGCTTTGTCGCGACCACGATCGGCGACCCGGTGCTTGATGCCCTTGCGACCATCGCTGGCGGCGAAGTGGTCAACAGCATTGACTGACGATTGCGAGGCAGTGCAAGTTTGGTCGCACTGGGTGATGGCCGCCTGTTCGGCTGGACGGGAGCCGTCAGGCGGGAGCCACTCGGTCAACTCAGTTGCCCAGCCACCAAGCGGCCGTCCTTGATGACCGCGGCGTTGGGGTAAGCGCCGATGCCGTAAATCAATTCGAGCGGATGGGTGCAATCCCAGCAAACCAGATCGGCCCGCTTGCCAGACTGCAGGGAGCCGAGAGAACTGTCGAGTTGTAGCGCCCGGGCCGCCTCGATGGTGATTCCCTGCAGCGCCTCGCCCGGCGTCAAGCCGAACAGTGTGGCTGCCATGTTGGCGGCCAGTAGTAATGAGCCGAGCGGAGAGCTCCCGGGGTTAAAGTCGGTGGCCACGGCCAGAGGCACGCCGTGAGCCCGCAGTTGATCGACCGGCGGCCGCTGCGTCTCGCGCAGGAAGTAATACGCTCCCGGCAAGAGCACGGCGACAGTGCCGGCTGCCGCCAGTTCCCGCACACCTGCCTCATCCAGATACTCCAGGTGATCGACCGACACGGCGCCCAGCCGAGCTGCCAGGCGGGCGCCACCCAGCCGCGATAATTGCTCGGCGTGCAGTTTGATCTGCTTGCCGTACTCCAGGCCGGTTCGCAAGACCCGCTCGGTCTGCGCGAGGTCAAACGCGATGGACTCGCAGAAGGCATCCACTGCCACGCAATGCGGAGCTGCCGCCGGGATGATCTCATTGCAGACCAAATCGACATAATCGCCCGGTCGCTCGCGATACTCGGGAGGGACCGCGTGGGCCGCCAGCAGCGTCGGGATTACATTGGCCGGAGATTGCCGAGCCAGCCGCTGGATGACCTGTAATTGCTTCAGCTCGTTTTCCAGGTCCAGGCCATAGCCGGTTTTGATTTCAATCGTCGTCACCCCGCCGGCGAGCATCCGTTTCAGCCGATCCGCTGCTGCCTCGTAAAGCGCTTCCGCCGATGCCTCCCGCGTGGCCCGGACTGTCGAGAGAATCCCGCCGCCAGCGCGGGCGATTTCCTGATAGCTGACCCCCTCCAGCCGCTTCCGCCAGTCTTCAATCCGCTGGCCACCGAAAACCAAATGCGTATGACAGTCGATCAAGCCCGGCGTCAGAACCCGCCCCCGCCCCTCCAATCGCTCGGCCGTGCGATAGTCCAGCGGCAAGTCGCTGAGCGCGCCAACCCATTCGATCCGATTCCCTTGAACCACCACGGCCCCAGCGGGGATCAGCCCCAGCGAGTCGCTGCCCCTCGGGACCATCGTCGCCACGGTAAAGTTGGCATAGACGTGAATCGGCAGGTCGAGGCTCATCAGGAAAACTCTTTCAGCAGGGTGGAAAAGAGCCGACTGAGCACTGCCTGCAGTCTCCCGGCCAAGGCAGAATCCCACGTTCGCCCTGACTCGTCCAGATGGGTTGCCTGCGAAAGCTCCAGTTGCAGCCCATCGATTCCCTGCGCAGGCTGACCGTAGTGTCGGGTGATGTAGCCTCCGACAAAGCGGCCATTGATGACATGAGAATACCCGGAACACTCATCGCGCGCAAACCGCGCGATCGCCCGCTGCAGGGAATCGCCGCAACTCGCCCCGTGGTTGGTTCCGAAATTGAAGTCCGGCAGCACTCCGGGAAAAAGCCGCGGGACTTCGCTGGCGATCGAGTGCGCATCAAAAATCAGGACTCGCGAATGCCGCGCCCGCAATCGCTCCAGCTCATTCGCGAGCGCTTGATGGTAGGGCTGCCAATACGTCTCGATCCGCCCGGCGATCTCCGCCGCAGCTGGCTCGGCCCCCGGCAGGTATATCGGTTTCCCGTCGAACTGAACCAATGGACAAAGCCCGGTCGTGCTCTGTCCCGGATAGAGGCTCTCATCCCCCGGCGGCCGATTCAGATCAACGACGTAGCGGCTGGTTCGGGCGACAATCATCGACGCTTCCCCGAGCAGCGGCAGGTCGTACAGCCGGTCGACAAACCAATCGGTATCCGGCAGCCTCCGAGCCGAATCGGTCAAGCGTTCGGCAAACCCGTCCGGCAAGTCAGTCCCCGCATGCGGGATGCTGACCAACAGCGGCAAAACGCCGGACCGGAATTCAAAGTGTCGTGACATTCGAGAGCTTCCTGCGGTTCGGAACACCAATCAGCCGGCCGGGATTCCCCCGGTTGCGTTATCATAGTGCAGAATTAAGGTGCCGATTCTCGGTGCTCGATTCACGGTGCCGATTCACGGTGCTCGATTTGCCGGGCAGGCGTTCGGCCATCGCTCGCCCCCACTTCCGTCCCCCAGCACAAAGCCGGAACCATGAGCCTTCTCGAATCACCTCCTTCGCCCCGCGTCATCAAGTCCCCGACCGGCTCCCAGCTCAGCTGTCGCAGTTGGCTGACGGAAGCACCCCTCCGGATGCTGATGAACAATCTCGACCCGGAGGTCGCCGAGCGCCCCGAAGACCTTGTCGTCTACGGCGGGATCGGGCGGGCCGCGCGGAACTGGGAATGTTTCGACCGAATCGTCGCATCTCTGCGACGGCTCGAAGCCGATCAGACGCTCCTGGTGCAAAGCGGAAAGCCAGTCGGCATCTTCCGCACTCATCCCGACGCGCCGCGCGTCCTGATCGCCAACAGCAACCTCGTCCCGCACTGGGCAACCTGGGAACACTTCCATCATCTCGACCGGTTGGGACTGATGATGTACGGTCAAATGACCGCCGGCTCGTGGATTTACATCGGCAGCCAGGGAATCGTCCAAGGCACCTACGAGACATTTGTCTCGATGGGAAGAACTCACTTCGGCGGCGATCTCGCCGGCAAGTGGATTCTGACTGCAGGTTTGGGCGGCATGGGCGGCGCCCAACCGCTCGCTGCGACCATGGCCGGCGCCTCCATGCTGGCAATTGAATGCGATGAAACCCGAATTCAAAAACGGCTCGATACCGGTTACCTCGACCACGCGGCGCCCAGCCTCGACGCAGCTCTCGAGCAGATTCAACAGGCCTGTCGCGATCGACGAGCCGTTTCGATTGGGGTCTTGGGCAACGCAGCTGAACTCCTCCCCGAAATGGTACGCCGAGGAATTCGTCCCGACGCCGTGACCGACCAAACGTCTGCCCATGACCCGCTCAACGGCTACTTGCCGGCTGGTTGGTCGCTGGAGAAGGCCCGCAGCCTTCGGCAGAGCGACCCCCAGGCCGTCGTCGCCGCCGCTCGCCGCTCCATGGCAGTCCATGTGCGGGCCATGCTCGAATTCCATTCCCGGGGGATCCCGGTTTTCGACTACGGTAACAACATTCGCCAGGTCGCCCTCGAGGAGGGTGTCGCCAACGCCTTTGATTTTCCAGGCTTTGTCCCCGCTTATGTTCGTCCGCTGTTCTGCCAAGGTATTGGCCCCTTCCGCTGGGCTGCGCTCTCCGGAGACCCCGAAGATATCTATCGCACCGATGCCAAAGTCAAGGAACTGATCCCCGACGACCCGCACTTGCACAACTGGCTCGATATGGCTCGCCAGCGAATCCAATTTCAGGGTCTCCCCGCCCGGATCTGCTGGGTGGGACTCGGTCAGCGACATCGGCTCGGTCTGGCGTTCAATGAAATGGTGCGCCGCGGCGAACTCTCCGCGCCCGTTGTCATCGGTCGCGATCATCTTGACTCCGGCAGTGTCGCCAGTCCCAACCGCGAAACCGAAGCGATGCTCGACGGCTCGGATGCAGTCAGCGATTGGCCGCTGCTGAATGCCTTGCTCAATACCGCCAGTGGAGCAACCTGGGTCAGTCTGCATCACGGGGGCGGAGTCGGCATGGGCTATTCACAGCACTCGGGGGTCGTCATCTGTTGTGATGGAACCGCCGAGGCGGACGCTCGAATCGCCCGCGTGCTTTTCAATGACCCCGCTACCGGCGTGATGCGCCATGCAGATGCCGGATATGAAATCGCCATCGATTGCGCCAAGCGAAACGGGCTTGACCTGCCGATGATTGAGTGAGTCCGGGAACAAGGCGGGCGGAGGGTTCGACCGGTGACCAGTGCCAGGCCGCTGAGCGGGCGTGGATCGGCTGCCAACCCAAGGCCCCCGGCTTGCCCAGCTTCTGTCGCTCAAGGCCCGATTTTCTCGGCTGGAGCAACCCTTCGCAGCCCGCTATACTCCCCGCCCCGCGACGCAACAGCGTCCTGCGGCAAGCAACCACATGGTCGGGCAGGGAGCCAACGGGCAATGCGACGGATTGCGATCATCAATCAGAAAGGTGGGGTCGGAAAGACCACGACGGCAGTCAACTTGGCAGCTGCACTCGCCGAACAAGGCCAGCGAGTCTGCCTGCTCGACCTCGATCCACAGGCTCATGCCTCTTTGCATCTCGGGATCGTGCTCGGTGCCGGTCAAAACTCGATCTATCACTGCCTCACCGGGCAAGCGACCCTTGAACAGGCTCGCCAACGAATTGACGACCACCTTTGGGTCGTCCCCTCGCACATCGATCTCGCCGCGACCGAACTGGAATTGGCGGGAGAAGTTGGACGCGAAATCATTCTGCGAGAGTTGGTCAGCCGCGATACCGAAGAATTCGACTACCTGATTATCGACTGCCCGCCATCTTTGGGCGTCCTCACGCTTAACGCCCTGACGACCGCCGGTGAAGTCTTCCTGCCGATGCAGCCGCACTATCTCGCCCTGCACGGCTTCAGCA
>Ga0315903_10010954_pt1 | contig 10730 bp, 8 predicted proteins | sample LakEriMetagenome_7_FD_203524 | JGI IMG/M metagenome (GOLD analysis project Ga0315903, IMG submission 203524) | Freshwater fungal communities from buoy surface, Lake Erie, Ohio, United States - Buoy 2 MA119 | ecosystem: Environmental > Aquatic > Freshwater > Lake | place: USA: Lake Erie, Ohio... | reverse complement strand
CCTCGAGCGACAGCGTCGCGGTGCGGTCCCACGCAGCGGCGTCGATGAACCCGACGCCACCGGCGGCCGGCCAGATCAGCTTGTTGACCTCGTTCATCTGCCACAGCTGGTGGCTGTTGCCGAGCTTCGAGCCCTTCGACACGACGATGTCGCGGCAGGCCTCGACGTTGTCACGGCAGTAGGCCCAGCCCTGGAGCGAGGCGGCCACGAACTTCACCGCGGTCTCGCGGTAGGCCGCGTCGCCGAGGCGGTTGCCGTCGGCCCAGATCGCGTCCTGCAGCATGCCGACGCCCTCCTCCTCGTAGGAGATGACGTTGAGGTCGTCGACCGTGTAGAGCTCGCCGGTCGCATCGTTCTTCGTCTCGAGCACCATGGCGAACTCGTTGTACGTCATCGCCTCGGCGGCGTCGATGTCCCCCGAGAGGAGTCCCGACATGTCGAACTGCTGCTGGACGAGCGAGACGTCCTTGGCCGGGTCGAGACCCGCCTTGGTGAGCGCCGCGAAGATCTCGAACTCGTTGCCGAAGCCCCAGTTGCCGATCCGCTTGCCCGCGAAGTCGGCGACCGATGCGATGCCGGCGTCCTTGAAGGACACCTGCAGCGTGCCGGAGCGCTGGAAGACCTGCGCGATGTTGACGATGTTCGCACCGGCCTCGCGGCTCGCGAGGGCCTTGGAGACCCACGAGATCGCGAAGTCGACGTTGCCTGCGGCCAGCTCGGTCTGCGGCACGATGTCCACGCCGCCCTCGACGATCTGCACGTCGAGGCACTGGTCCTCGTAGAAGCCCTGGTCCTGCGCGGCGAAGTAGCCGGCGAACTGGGCCTGGATGAACCACTGCAGCTGGAGCTTCACCGGAACGAGCTCGGTGCACTCCGTGGCGGCCGCGGTGTCCTCGGTCGCCGTCGTGTCCTCGGTCGCGGTGTCGTCCGAGCCGCCGCACGCTGCGGCGACGAGGGACAGTGCGGCGAGGCCCGCGACTGCGAACCTGATGCCTGACTTCCTCATGTATTGCTCCCCCTGGGGCCTGCGCCCCGCTTGTGTTGGTGGCTTACTTGCCCGTGCTCACCGCGCCGCCCCGTTTCGAGGCCGCGCTCTCCAGCACGACGGAGATCGCGAAGAACAGTAGCCCCAGCAGGCAGGCGGCCAGAACGTAGGCCCACGCTGCGGCATTCTTCGAGTTCGCGATGTTGCTCGTGATCCGGCTCCCCAGCCCGTTCTGGGACCCGCCGAAGTACTCGGACACGAACGCGGTGATGACCGACGCAGGGGCGGCAATGGTCAGCGCCGTGAAGAGGTAGGGGACCGCGTTCGGGATGCGGACCTTGCGCAGGATCGCCGAGTCGGACGCGGCGTACGACCGCATGAGCTCGACGTGCGCGGGGCGCACCTGGGTGAGGCCCCGCGCGACGTTGACGAGCACGATGAAGTACACGACGAGCGTCACCATGATCCGCCGGGGCACCTCGCTCGTGATCGAGTACATGTTGTTCAGCACGGCCACGAGGACGAAGATCGGGATGGCATTGAGCGCCACGGCCAGCGGCGTCGCGAGCTCACCGAGGAAGCGCCACCGGCTCAGCGCGAAGCTCATCGCGCCGCCGAGCACCGTGCCGGCGAGCAGACCGACCGCGGCGTTGAGGCCGGACACCGACGCCGCATCCCAGATCAGGCCGAAGTTGTCCACGAACTGCGCGACGATGCTCGATGGCGGCACGAGGAAGTAGGGCTTCAGGTCGAACGCCGCGACCGCTCCCTCCCACAGCGCGGCGAACGCCAGTCCGAATGCCGCAGGGGCCGCAAGATCGCGCGGACGGACGGCCACGTTCAGCGGTCCTCCATCCCCGGATGGGCGTTGGCATGGTCGGCGTGGAGACCGCGCAGCGACTCGCGCACCTTGGTGATGCCTGCAAAGAACGCCGCGTCGTTCCGCGTCTCCTCACTGCGCGAACGGCCGAGCGGCACGTCGACGACCGACGTGATTCGGCCCGGCCGCGGCGACATCACCACGACGCGGTCGGACAGATAGACGGCCTCGGGAATCGAATGGGTGACGAACAGCACCGTCGTCCCCGTCTCGGCGCAGATCCGCAGCAGCTCGCCCTGCATGTATTCGCGGGTCATCTCGTCGAGCGCACCGAAGGGTTCGTCCATCAGCAGCAGTTTCGGGTTCGCCGCGAGCGCCCGGGCGATCGCGATGCGCTGCTGCATGCCGCCGGAGAGCTGCCACGGATGGAGGTCGGCGAACTCCGGCAGCTTCACCAGCTCGAGCATCTCCATCGCCCGGGCCCGACGGCGGTCGCGGTCCCAGCCCTTCAGCTCGAGCGGCAGTTCGATGTTCCTCGCGACCGTCCGCCAGTCGAACAGGCCCGCCTGCTGGAACGCCATGCCGTAGTCCTGGTCGCGGCGCGCCTGCTCGGCGCTCTTGCCGTTCACCGTCACCTCGCCCGTCGTCGGGGGGAGCAGCGACGCGACGATGCGCAGCAGCGTCGACTTGCCGCAGCCCGACGGGCCGATCAGCGACACGAACTCTCCCTGACGGATCGCCAGGTCGACGCCGACGAGGGCGTCCACCCTGCGCGGGGTGCCCTCGTTGAAGACCTTGCCGATCCCCGTTGCCTGCACTGCCGTCACCACTTGCCTCCTCGCCCTTCGCCGTCGATCGTCACGCGGCCTCCTTCGGACGGTTGCGCATGAGCGCGACGTCAGCGAGCCCGACGAGTCCCGCCATGGTCAGCCCGAGCGCGGCGGCGCCAAACACTGCGGTGAACACCTTGGCCGGGTCCGCCGTTGCCTCGCGCGCGTACTCGATGATCAGGCGGCCAATGCCGCCCTTGAGCCCCGTCGAGATCTCCGCGACGACCACGCCGACGACCGCACCCGACGCACCGAGCTTGAGCGCCGGCACCATCGCGGGCACGGCGCTCGGGAACCGGAGCCGCACCAGCACCTGGCGCCAGGTCGCGCCGTAGCTCTGCATCAGTTCCACGGCGGCCGCCGGCGCACTCGCGAGGCCGCGCAGGGTGCCGACGGCGACCGGGAAGAACGCGAGGAACGCACCGAGCACGGATGCCGACAGCCACCTCGGCCATACGAAGCCCCCGACCTCGATGCGCCCGCCCCACGCAACCACGAGCGGCGCGAGCGCGATGAGCGGCACCGTCTGCGACGCGACGAGGTAGGGCAGCAGCCCGCGCTCGACCGTGCGGAACCGGGCCATCAGCACCGCGAGGCCCGTTCCGACCGTCGCCCCGATCACGAATCCCGCGATGGCGAGGCGGAACGAGTACCAAGCGCCCGAGAGCACGACCGTCCAGATCCTCGTCTCGCTCGCGCGCCGCTCGGGGTGCCCGTAGCGGCTGATCATGTCCCACACGTGCGGCATCGCCGTGTCGTTCGACCTCGGGAGGACCGGGATTCCGAGCAGCCGGCCGCCGTCCTCGGGTCCGACGAGCTTGTAGAGCTCCCACAGCACCGCCACCACCACGAGGGCCAACCCGAACATCGCAGTCCGGTATCCCGCGCGGCGGACGAACGGGCTCATTGCTTCGCTTTGCCCAGCTCCAGCATCGCGGGGAGGATGGACTCCCCGTAGGCCTCGAGGGTGCGGTCCTTGCCGTCGTGCTGGAGGTAGATCGCAAACTGGTCGACCCCGAGATCCTTCAGCTCCTTCAGGCGCGCGAGGTGGTGCTCGACGCCGCCGAGGATGCAGAAACGGTCCACGATCTCGTCCGGCACGAAATCGGCGTGCGTGTTGCCCGCCCGCCCGTGCTGGTTGTAGTCGTAGCCCTCGCGCCCCTTGATGTAGTCGGTCAGCGCCTTCGGCACCGGGCCGTCCGCCCCGTACCGGTCGACGATGTCAGCCACGTGGTTGCCGACCATGCCGCCGAACCACCGGCACTGGTCGCGCATGTGGGCGAGGTCGTCGCCGACGTACGCCGGCGCAGCAACGCAGATCGTCACGCTGTCAGGGTCGCGTCCGGCGTCGCGCGCAGCCTTGCGCACCGCGCCGATCGTCCACTCCGTGATGGCCGGATCAGCCAACTGGAGGATGAAGCCGTCGCCGACCTCCCCCGTCAGCGCGAGTGCCTTCGGTCCGTAGGCGGCGACCCAAACCTCGCAGCGGCTCCTTCCCGCCCACGGGAACCGGATCGTCGAGCCGTTGTACTCGACCTCGCGCCCGTTGGCGAGCTCGCGGATGACGTGGATGCTGTCGCGGAGCGTCGCGAGCGTCGTCGGCTTGCCGTTGGTCACGCGCACCGCCGAGTCGCCACGGCCGATGCCGCACACCGTGCGGTTTCCGTACATCTCGTTGAGCGTCGCGTACGTGCTCGCCGTCACCGTCCAGTCGCGCGTCGCGGGGTTGGTCACCATGGGACCGACCACCACGTTGCGCGTCTCGGCGAGGATCCGGCTGTAGATGACGTACGGCTCCTGCCACAGGATGTGGCTGTCGAACGTCCACACGTAGGTGAAGCCGAACATGTCCGCCTTGCGGGCAAGGTCGACGACGCGCGACGACGGCGGCGTGGTCTGCAGGACGACCCCGAATTCCATGGCTAGCGGTTCTGCGGGAAGCCGAGGTCGACGGACGACGTGCGCGGGTCCGGCCAGCGCGACGTGACCACCTTGGTCCGCGTGTAGAAGGTGACGCCCTCCGGGCCGTACATGTGCTGGTCGCCGAAGAGCGACGCCTTCCAGCCGCCGAAGGAGTAGTAGCTCACCGGCACCGGGATCGGCACGTTGACGCCGACCATGCCGACGTTCACGTCGAACTGGAACTGCCGGGCGACGCCGCCGTCACGGGTGAAGATCGCCGTGCCGTTGCCGAACTGGTTGTCGTTGATCGTGCGCAGGCCCTCCTCGTAGCCCGACACCCGCATCACCGACAGCACCGGTCCGAAGATCTCGTCGTCGTAGCAGCGCATGCCGGGCTTCACCCGGTCGATGAGGCTCGGGTCGAGGAAGTAGCCCTCGCCCGCCGCCCTCGGCGTGCCGTCGACGACGACCGTCGCACCCTCGGCAGCCGCGCCCGACACGTAGCCCGCAACCTTGTCGCGGTGCTCGCGCGAGATGAGCGGGCCCATCTCCGACGACGGGTCGCTGCCGGGACCGACCTTGATGTTCGGGATCCGCTCGGCGATCTTGCCCACGAGCCGGTCCGCGACGCTCTCGACGGCCAGCACGACGGACACGGCCATGCAGCGCTCTCCCGCCGAGCCGTACGCGGCGCTGACGGCGGCGTCGGCGGCCATGTCCAGGTCGGCGTCGGGCAGCACCAGCATGTGGTTCTTCGCACCGCCGAGCGCCTGCACCCGCTTTCCGTTGCGAGTGCCCGTCTCGTACACGTACTTCGCGATCGGCGTGGAGCCGACGAACGAGACCGCCGCGATGTCGGGGTGCACGAGGATCCGGTCGACCGCCTCCTTGTCCCCGTGCACCACGCTGAACACGCCGTCGGGGAGGCCCGCCTGGCGGAGCAGGTCGGCGATGAACATCGACGCGGACGGGTCCTTCTCGCTCGGCTTCAGCACGAACGCGTTGCCGCACATGATCGCGTTCGCGAACATCCACATCGGCACCATCGCCGGGAAGTTGAACGGCGTGATGCCGGCGACCACGCCGAGTGGCTGGCGGATGGAGTACACGTCGACCCCTGTCGACGCCTGCTCGCTGTAGCCGCCCTTCAGGAGGGCCGGCACGCCGCACGCGAACTCGACGTTCTCGACGCCGCGCGCGATCTCGCCGAGTGCGTCGCTGGCGACCTTGCCGTGCTCGAGGGTCAGGATCGATGCGAGCTCCTTGCGGTTCGCGTCGAGCAGCTCGCGCATGCGGAACATGACCTCGGCCCTGCGCGACATGTTCGTCGCCCGCCACTGCACGAACGCCGCCTTGGCGGAGGCCACGACGGCGTCGACCTCCGCGGTGCTCGCAAGGTCGACCTCCGCCTGCTGCTCCCCGGTCGCGGGGTTGAACACCTTTCCGGTGCGGCCCGACGTGCCGGGGACGACCCGGTTGCCGACCCAGTGGCTGATTCGCTGCACGATTCCGTTCCTCCGTTCCGCGGCTAGCTCAGGTACTGGCAGAGGCCGCGCTTGATGTACTTGCCGTGGCCCTTGCGTCCCTTGAACGTGTCGTCCTCGACGACGACCATGCCCCGTGAGAGGACCGTGTCGACCTTGCCGTCGACCTTGAAGCCCTCCCACGACGAGTGGTCCATCGCCATGTGGTGCTTGTCGTTGATGCCGATCGTCGTCTTGCCATTCGGGTCCCACACCAGGATGTCGGCGTCCGACCCCGGCGCGATGACGCCCTTCTGGGGGTACATGCCGAACATGCGCGCCGGTGTGGTCGAGCACGTCTCGACCCAGCGCTCGAGCGTGATCTGGCCGGTCACGACCCCCTGGTAGATGAGTTCCATGCGGTGTTCGACACCGCCCATCCCGTTCGGGATCTTCGAGAAGTTGCCGAGCCCGAGCTCCTTCTGGTCCTTGAAGCAGAACGGGCAGTGGTCGGTGGAGACGATCGCCAGCTCGTTCATCCGCAGGCCCTTCCAGAGATCGGCGTGGTGGTGCTTGTGGTCGTGCTTGCTGCGGATCGGCGGCGAGCACACATACTTGGCCCCCTCGAAGCCCGGCTGGGCGAGGTGATCCTCCAGCGTCATGTAGAGGTACTGCGGGCACGTCTCGGCGAAGACGTTGAGTCCCTCGCCGCGCGCCTCCGCAACCGCCTCGAGGGCCTCGGAGGCCGACATGTGGACGATGTACAGCGGCACGTTGCCTGCGACCTTCGAGAGCACGATGGCCCGGTTCGTCGCCTCGCCCTCGAGGAGGCTGGGGCGGCTGATGCCGTGGTACTTCGGGTCGGTCTCGCCGCGCGCAAGGTGCTGCTGCACGAGCACGTCGATGGCGATGCCGTTCTCGGCGTGCATCATGATCGTGGCGCCGTTCTCGCTGGCGGTCTGCATCGCGCGCAGGATCTGGCCGTCGTCCGAGTAGAAGACGCCCGGGTAGGCCATGAACAGCTTGAACGAGGTCACGCCCTCGTGCTCGACCAGGTAGGTCATGTCCTTCAGCGCCTGCTCGTCGACCCCGCCGATGATCTGGTGGAAGGCATAGTCGACCGCGCAGTTGCCGCCGGCCTTGCGGTGCCACTCGGCAAGTCCCTCGTGCACGTTCTCGCCGTACCGCTGCAGCGCCATGTCGACGATGGTCGTGACGCCGCCCCACGCCGCGGCGATGGTGCCGGTCTCGAACGTGTCGACTGCCGCCGTGCCGCCGAACGGCAGCTCCATGTGCGTGTGCACGTCGATGCCTCCCGGCACGACGTACTTGCCGGTGGCATCGACCACCTTGTCGGCGGTCACGCCCATCGCGTCGGCCTGCCCGCGCTGCAGCAGGGCTGCGATGGTCTCGCCCTCGATGAGGACGTCGACGTCGTGGCGACCGGTGGCGCTCACCACCGTGCCGCCCTTGATCAGGATCCGTGCCATGTCACTCTCCCCTTGTCGGTCGTGCGCCAGCCCCCCGCCGGCGCGGTCGAATCAGCGCCGCACCAGCTCGTCGTATGCGTCGGGCCTGCGGTCGCGGTAGAAGGCCCAGCGGTCCCGGACCATCTTGATCTTGTCCATGTCGAGGTCGCGGACGATCAACTCCGGCTTGTGCGGGTCCCCGACCTCGCCGACCATCTTTCCCTCCGGGTCGACGAAGTAGCTCTGCCCGTAGAAGTCGTCGTCCCCGTACTCGGACTCGATGCCCACGCGGTTGATCGCGCCGACGTAGTAGATGTTCGCGACCGCGGACGCCGGCTGCTCGAGGCGCCAGAGATACTCGGACAATCCGCGGCTCGTCGCCGAGGGATTGAACACGATCTCCGCGCCGTTGAGGCCGAGCGCCCGCCATCCCTCGGGGAAGTGGCGGTCGTAGCAGATGTACACGCCGACCTTGCCCACCGCGGTGTCGAACACCGGATACCCGTCGGTGCCGGGCGTGAAGTAGAACTTCTCCCAGAAGCCCTTGACCTGCGGAATGTGCTGCTTGCGGTACTTGCCGAGGTAGCGGCCGTCGGCGTCGATGACCGCCGCGGTGTTGTAGTAGAGCCCGGGCTGCACGACCTCGTACATCGGCAGCACGAGCACCATGCCCAGCTCCTTCGCGACGGCCTGGAAGCGCTTCGTCGTCGGGCCGTCGGGGATCGCCTCGGTGTACGAGTAGTACTGCGCGTCCTGCACCTGGCAGAAGTACGGGCCGTAGAAGAGCTCCTGGAAGCACATGACCTGCGCGCCCTGCTTGGCGGCCTCGCGCGCGGCGGCCTCGTGCTTGTCGATCATCGTGTCCTTGCTGCCGGTCCAATCGGTCTGCAGCAGCGCGGCTCGGACGGTGCGTGCCATCGCGTGGTCCCCTTCCCCCTCGGCACACCGGGTCAGCGATGCCCGATGCGTCTCCGCAGGCTAGTGCGGTGGCCTTACCGGCCGATAGGGCGGGTATCGCAGCCGGCTACGCGAGGAGCCGCACCACGGCGCCGGCGGCACAGGCGCCGGCGACGACCCACGCCGAGTTGACGCGGGTCCGCAGCAGCACTGCCACCGAGGCCACGGCGATGCCCACGGTCCAGCCGTCGGCGACGGCCTCACCGGTCATCCGCACCAGGACGACGGCCATGAGTCCGACGGCGGCGGCGCCGACACCGGAGAGGAACGATCCGAGCGCCGGACGGCGGTTCGCCAGGCGGACGAGTGGCTCCATCGCCGCGACGAACAGGACGCTCGGCGCGAAGATGCCCACTGTCGCGGCCGCGGCACCCCAGGGGCCCCCAACCTGCCAACCGATGAACGTCGCCGTGCTGAACACCGGTCCCGGCGTCACCTGTCCCACCGCCACCGCATCCAGCAGCGTGCGCTCGTCGATCCAGCCCCGTCGCTCGACGAGCTCGCGCTCGAGCAGCGCCAGCAGCACGTAGCCGCTGCCGTAGACGAGGCTGCCGATCATCGCGAACACCGCGAGGATCCTCCGGGGATCGACCACGGCCAGCAGCAGCAGCGGCGAGCACCACAGGGCCGAGGCACCGCGCACGGCGACGGGCAGCAGCCCCGCGACGACCAGCGCCACGACGTCGTGGACGCCGGCGAGCGACGCTGCGGCGGCGACAACCGCCGATGCGACGAGCGCGGGCGACGGTGCGGCCACCGGTGCGAGCCGCACGAGCGCCACCGCGACGATCGCCACGACGGCGGGCAGCGTGCCGTAGCGGACCCACTCCGCGGCCGGCAACGTGCCATAGCGCCCGTACGCCCACGCGATTGCGGCGACGATCGCCACGGCAGGGAGGACGAACGACGCGCCCGCGACGGCGAGCCCGCGCGCGCCGGCCCTCCGGAGTCCGATCGCCATCGCCATCTCCGTCGAATTCGGTCCGGGCACGAGGGCCGTGGCCCCGACGAGCGAGACGAACTCGGCGTCGTCCAGCCACGCCCGGCGGCGCACCACCTGGTCGTGCATCAGCGCCACGTGGGCCGCAGGTCCGCCGACGCCGACGACTCCGACCGTCAGGAAGAGCCGCGCGAGCTCCCTCAGCCGCGCAGCGACCACGTCGACCCGTCGTGGCCGTCGCGGACCTCGACGCCCAGCTCGACAAGCGAGTCACGGATGCGGTCCGACACCGCCCACAACTTGTCGGCACGGACCTCGCGGCGCAATGCGAGCAGCGCCTCGACGAACGGCCCGACGACCTCGGCGGGGTCGCGGAGTCCCTGCGTCGCGGCACCGGCGAGCGCCACGACCATGCCGCGCAGCACCGTGCGCGCGTAGTCGGCGTCGTCGCTCTGCGACGTGTCGCGCGACCACGAGGCGATCGCATCGTCGAGCGCGAGGATGCTCCGCGCCGCCGAGTCGGCGTCTCCGTCCGTCAACGCAGCGTCGAACGCCGCCGAGAGCCGGTCGGTCGCCGATCGAAGCGATGCATCGGCAGCCTCCATCGGACCATCGACGTCCGGCGGCGCCGACGGTGCGTCCGGGGGCACCGCGACGAAGACCGCACCGCCGTCGCCCGGTCGCTGCAGCAGTGCGATGTCGAGCACCGATCCGCTCGGCCACGAACGCGACCCGTCCGACGTGCGGGCGGTGAGCATTCCCTTGCCCGCGACGCGGACCTCGCCACGGTCGAGGTCGACCACCGCCGCCGTGTGCTCGTCGATGCCGAGCACGTACGCGCCGTCGGGCAGGGAGCGTTCGAGCTCCGCCAACCTCCGTTCGCCCATGTAGCAGAACCTCGTGTCGTGGTGGCCGCCCTCGGCGTTGTTGAAGTGCGGCACGACGGCGGCCGAGATGCCGACCGTCGCAAGCACGTCGAGTCCGTCGAGCCAGTGCGGCTCGGCGCCCGCCTTGTAGACCTCGTACACCGGCAGGGTGCGGCAGCCGAGCGTGAGCGCAGCAGCCGAGGCGAACGTGACGGTGCCGCCCGTGCGGAGCTTCGCGGCGAGCAGGTCGGCGACGGCGCTGCCGTGCCACTGCCGGAGCGCATAGGTCGGCGAGCCTGGCCCCGCGAACACGAGGTCCGCGTCGGCGACGAGGCGCAGCCCGCGCTCCACGGCGAGCGGATCGGCGCCGAGCATCCGTCCCAGCCCCGCGACCTCGATGCGCAGGTTGACGCTCGTCGCGAAGTACTCGACCGCGCGCTCCGCGAGCTCGGCGGCGTTCTCCTGGAACCCGTACGGCGTGTCCAGCAGCACCGCGCG
>Ga0315903_10010945_pt1 | contig 10737 bp, 6 predicted proteins | sample LakEriMetagenome_7_FD_203524 | JGI IMG/M metagenome (GOLD analysis project Ga0315903, IMG submission 203524) | Freshwater fungal communities from buoy surface, Lake Erie, Ohio, United States - Buoy 2 MA119 | ecosystem: Environmental > Aquatic > Freshwater > Lake | place: USA: Lake Erie, Ohio... | reverse complement strand
ACTCTTCACTTCTATCCGGTAGTTCCGCAGGATGCGAATTAACCCCCGACAGCCAAACGCTCGACGAATTGCGCGGTAAGAGCATTGCTATGATTTTTCAGGAGCCAATGACCTCCTTAAACCCTGTGCTTACCTGTGGCCGACAAGTCGAAGAGGTGCTGAAAAAACATCTGGGTGTTTCACATGAAAAAGCACGAGCAAGAACGTTAGCACTTTTTCAAGAGGTAAAATTACCTCGTGCCGAAAGCATACTCGACAGTTACCCACACCAGCTCAGTGGCGGACAACGACAGCGCGTTATGATTGCAATGGCAATATCATGTGAGCCGAAGGTATTGATTGCTGATGAACCTACAACCGCGCTTGATGTAACGGTTCAGAAAGAGATTCTTCTCTTACTCAAACAGCTTCAAGTAAGCCGACAAATGGGTATGATATTCATTACACATGATTTCGGAGTTGTGGAGGAAATAGCGGATGAGATACTCGTCATGAAAAAAGGGGAGGTGGTAGAACATGGCGCCGCCGCTGATATTCTAACCAATCCGCAACATGAATATACACGCGGTTTGCTTCAGTGCCGACCAAAATCCGGCAATAAGAACAAGCGACTTCTTACCGTGCGTGATTTCGAAGAAAATGCGCAACCGATTGCTGCACCAAGGAGTGATCGTCTGAAAAGCGATCAATCATTTCTTCGTGTTAACGAGCTTTCAAAAATCTATTCCGACCAGTCGCCATTCTCGCGAAACAAAAAAGAAGTGCGCGCGGTCGACCATATTTCGTTTCAAATTAGAAAGGGTGAAACGCTTGGCCTCGTGGGTGAAAGTGGTTGTGGAAAAACAACCTTAAGTAGAATGCTACTCGGTCTTATTCCGGCAACATCCGGTAACATTGAATATGAGCTCGACAATCGTGTTTGTGATTTGGTTAATATGTCGACAAGAAGTTTGCGGAACATTCGCAAGGAAATTCAAATTATTTTTCAAGACCCATACAGCGCACTGAACCCTAAACACACCATTGCCAAAGCGCTTACTGAGCCAATGCTGGTGCACGGTATTGGCGCTAGTGATGGAGAACGTCGACAACTCGCTATTGAACTGCTGGAAAAAGTAGGGCTTTCTGCACAACACATCGACCGCTACCCTCACGAGTTTAGTGGGGGACAAAGGCAACGTATCGTGATTGCGCGCGCATTGGCGTGCAGACCTTCCTTCATCATCTGTGACGAAAGTGTTTCGGCCTTAGATGTGTCTGTGCAGGCCCAGGTGCTCAATTTGCTGAACGACTTGAAATATGAATTCGGGTTGACCTATCTTTTTATTTCACACGACCTACGTGTTGTGCACTACATGAGCGATCGCATCATGGTAATGAATAAGGGCAGAATAGAGGAAATAGGCGACGCCAACGACGTGTTCAACAACCCACAGTCAGACTATACACGCAAGCTTCTGAGCGCGATTCCCGGAAAGAACGTGTAATTTCAGTGCTGAGTCCAATTTGTTTTTACGCCCAAAACCTCAGAAGAAAATAACATGCGATTGCTCTGTATTTTCCATTACGCTGAAGTTCTCACAGAGCCTTCGCGGTTCATTTAATTTGCACTCAGAGCCCTACATTTGCGCGCACATATTCCGCACTATGTCTCACAAGGTTTCTATTCTTTCTGAAAAAACAGCCACCGCTCAACTGGGTGGTGGTGAAAAACGCATTGAGTCGCAACATAAAAAAGGCAAACTCACCGCGCGTGAGCGTTTGCATTTTTTGCTCGATGAAAACTCGTTCGAAGAGCTCGGAATGCTCGTTACACACCGCTCTACAAACTTTGGTTTAGACAAAGAAGTTTATCTCGGTGATGGAGTTGTAACGGGATATGGAACCATACATGGTCGGTTGGTTTATGTGTTTTCTCAAGACTTCACCGTAATGGGAGGGTCACTCGCGGAAGCTCACGCTGAGAAGATTTGCCGAATCATGGATTTAGCTATGCAAAATGGCGCGCCGGTTATTGGTTTGAATGATAGTGGTGGAGCGCGCATTCAAGAAGGTGTTGTTTCACTTGGAGCCTATGCCGATATATTCTACCGCAACACACGTGCAAGTGGTGTTGTTCCCCAGATAAGCGCGATCATGGGCCCTTGTGCCGGAGGCGCGGTCTATTCTCCAGCCCTTACCGACTTTATTCTGATGGTGGAAAACACCAGCTACATGTTTGTTACCGGTCCTAACGTTGTTAAGACCGTTACACACGAAGAGGTAACCAGCGAAGAACTTGGGGGTGCAAGCACACATGCAAGCAAGAGTGGAGTAACACACTTCAAGGCCGACAACGACGTAGCTTGTTTACGGATGATTCGTGAACTGCTTCAATACATGCCGCAAAACTGCGAAGACCAGGCTCCGTCATGCGACTATTCACCATCAAACGAAAAAAGGCCCAAACTAGACACCATCATTCCGGACAACCCCAATCAGCCTTACGATATGCACGAGGTAATTGCAGAGGTAATTGATGATGGATCCTGGATGGAAGTGCATAAAGACTACGCTGAAAACATCATTGTCGGCTTCGCTCGCTTAGCGGGTCGCAGCATTGGTATTGTTGCCAATCAACCGGCTTTCCTTGCCGGAGTGCTCGACATTAAGTCGTCGACCAAAGCAGCTCGTTTCGTTCGATTCTGCGATTCATTCAATATTCCACTGCTTGTATTCGAAGACGTGCCCGGATTTTTGCCCGGCACAGATCAGGAGTGGAACGGCATTATTTCAAACGGCGCCAAACTTCTATACGCATTCAGCGAAGCGACGGTTCCACGTGTAACCGTGATCACCAGAAAAGCGTATGGCGGAGCCTATGATGTGATGAACTCTAAGCACATCGGGGCTGATATGAATTACGCTTGGCCTACTGCGGAAATTGCCGTAATGGGTGCGAAAGGTGCTGCGGAAATCATCTTCAAGAAAGAAATCTCTGAAGCATCAAACCCTGAGCAAAAATGGAAAGAGAAAGAAGCGGAATATGCTGAACTATTCGCCAATCCATATAGTGCAGCACAACGCGGTTACGTAGATGAAGTAATTGTTCCTTCGCAAACACGCGAAAAACTGATTCGTGCATTTAGCATGCTCGAGAACAAAGTCGATACAATGCCTCGCAAGAAGCACAGCAATATGCCCCTTTAAAATTATACCCATGCTTCGATCCATGACCGGCTTCGGAAAAACCGAAGGAACCGTAGGAAACAAAAAATTCACCGTTGAGTTGCGTTCGCTCAACAGCAAGCAACTCGATCTAAATATGCGCATTCCAAGTGCATATCGTGAAAAAGAACTCGAGCTCCGATCGTGGCTTAGCGAAAACATTCAGCGCGGCAAGGCAGATCTATTGGTGTATTACGAGAGTCTCGAAGCAGAGAAAAGAATGGCCATCAACAAGCCACTCATGCTGGCCTATTACGCCGATTTAAAGTCGTTTGCAGATGATGCGCAAATCACCGGTGGTGATTACATCAACGCAATCATGCGCATACCCGATGTTCTCAAGCCGGAGTCAACGGAGCTTGATGAAGAAGAATGGGCTGCTCTTTTTTCCATGATCAAAGACGCTTACCATAAGTTTGATACTTACCGTAAACTGGAAGGGGAGAAACTCGCTGTCGATTTTCATCAGCGCATTACAAGCATACTCGAAAACAGACTAGCGCTGAATGAGCCCATTGCCGCGAGAAATCAACGTGTTCGAGAAAAACTGCGCACCAATCTCGAAGAGTTAATTCCCATAGACAAAATTGACCCTAACCGATTTGAACAAGAGTTGATTTACTACTTGGAGCGACTCGACATCAGCGAGGAATACCAGCGTTTAGAAACCAATTGCACGCACTTTAGTGATGAACTAAGCGGTGAGTCGCAAGGAAAAAAACTCGGGTTCATTTCCCAGGAAATCGGACGTGAAGTGAATACAATCGGAAGCAAGGCAAATGATGCCGATATGCAGCGAATTGTAGTCACTATGAAAGACGAACTGGAAAAAATCAAGGAACAGATTAACAACGTTCTCTAGCGATATTTTTGCACCCCTCCCGACACTACACACCATGTCACAAGGCAAAGCAATTATTTTTTCCGCACCCAGCGGCGCTGGTAAAACGACCATTGTGCGGCATCTAATGGAATTGGCTGATCTGCGCCTTTCCTTTTCTGTTTCTGCCACAACACGTCAAATGCGCGATTATGAGGTAGATGGAAAAGACTATTACTTCATTACGCCTGAGGAGTTTCTCCGCAGGGCGAAAAACGGTGAATTCATTGAATGGGAGGAGGTCTACACGAATCAATATTACGGAACCCTATACAGTGAAGTCGAGCGCATTTGGAATAATGGCGGACACGTCATATTTGACCTGGATGTTGTTGGTGGCTTGAACCTTAAAAAAATATTAGGGGATAAAGCACTCTCGATATTCGTTAAAGCCCCGAGCATTGCTGTACTTGAGGAGCGCCTCCGAAAAAGAAGCACTGAATCCGCTGAAAAAATAGACCAGCGAGTGGCGAAAGCTCATCAGGAGATGGCTTTCGAACCTCGATTCGACAGAGTAATTGTCAACGAAGAACTAGAGCTTGCGCTGCGCGAAGCGGAGGAATGCGTTCGTCAATTTCTGACACAATGAAAAGTGTTGGTTTATACTTCGGATCATTCAATCCCATCCATTGCGGACACATACAGATTGCCGATTTCGCGAGAGAGCAGATGAAACTCGATGAGGTTTGGTTCATCGTCAGCCCGCGCAATCCATTCAAAGAAAATTCCGAACTGGCTGCTGAAGAACATCGTCTTCAGATGGTGCGAATAGCTTGCTCGCAACTGAAAAATATAAAGGTTTCTGATATTGAATTCAGGCTACCTAAACCCTCCTATACCATCTATACACTGCGTGAATTAATAAAGGAGTTTCCGGAGGCCGACTTTCATCTCATCATAGGTGAAGACAATCTCGTTTCCTTCCACCAATGGAAAGAGTATGAGGCACTTCTCGGCCTTGCAAAGCTGATCGTTTATCCGCGATTGAATGCCGCGCCCTCCATTCCGAAGGAACTTGACAAATACAACGGGCGTATTTGCTTTCTATCAGGTGGGCTTCTCTCTGTTTCCGCTACCGATATTCGTGAAAAGATAAAAATGGGTGAAACGATAGAGGGACTCACGCCGGTCGATGTCACTCATTATATCGAGGCCAATCACCTCTACACATAATTTGGCATATCTCTTGGTTTGCGCTAAAAAACGCAACACCATGAACACATCATCCGATCAGTATTACACCATGAATCAAGACGCAATAGAAACCATGCGTTTGGGAAATCTGGAAGCTTACATGAATAAACTTCTAATGCTTCAAACACTGCGAAACACTATTCATTGTCATTCGAATCATTAATCCAAAGGGCCGCTGTTCGCGGCCCTTTTCATTTGCCGGCGCTTCATCCAAACGTCAATAAAAAGAGTGGAAATGATTACCAGCCCACCGGCGTAAAACTCTTTGCTCAACCACTCCTCGCTGCCATACAATACAAGAGCAAGTAAAATGGTGTAAACAGGCTCCATGTTAATGGCAAGCGCACAGGTAAACGGGCTTAGCACACGCATCACACGAATGCTGACAATAAAGGCAAAGCCGGTGCAGATAATTCCCAGCAACAACAACAAAAGAAAATCACGATAGGGGGGAAGCGCCAACATATTCTTACTTCCGCCATCGAGTATGAAATAAACAGTAAGCCCGAAAAAAGCAAACAGCATTTCCCAAAACGCCATTTGCGTCGGTTGGTGCGTGGCAACCAATCGCGCGTTGAGAGTGGAAAACAATGCGGCGAGAAACGCTGCCATCAACGACAAAAAAATGCCCAGTGTATATTTTGATTCAAACTTGAAAATGAGCATTAAACCCATGATAACAACAATGCCCATAGCCATTTCATAACGCTTCGGCTTCTCTCTTTTCAGCAACGGGTGAATCAGCGACACAAAAAAGGCTGATGTGCTTAAGACAACTAGCGCTACTGAAATTTTTGAATATTTAATGCTCGCAAAAAAACATACCCAGTGAGCGGCGGTTAATAGGCCTACTCCTGCAAAACGCACCAATTCACGCTTCGTTGCGCGTATGTTTTCACGTGAAATAAATGCGATGCAAGCAATGGTGACGGCGGCTATTAAAACCCGCCACCATACCAGTGAAAAGGGTTCTAAACTTATCTCACGTCCTAAAATTCCGGTGAAGCCCCACACCAAAACTATCACGTGAAGTAATAGTAAATTAGTGGTGTACTTTCCCTTCATTTTCTGAATCCAACTCAACAATACCACCACTCATTGTATACTTCAAAATATCCACCGCATTACGTTCTATGGGTGTAATGTTCTTGATCGGAACAATCATCATATGCCCCGAAAAACTGTAGCTCATCGGGAAATAAACCGCTACCTTTCCTTTTATATCACCCAACTCAGCTAAATCAGTATCGGTTATAAAGCCAATCATCTCTATATCCATTTGCTCACTCACACGAACCAGTACCGGTTGATTGAATTTCTTCTCCTTTCCCACAAAGGCGCCCAACACATCCGAAATCGCATTATACAGGTTGTTAACCCCCGGAATTTTGTCAAGTAATCGCTGAAACCAGCCCTTGATACTATCATTGATAAACATGCTACCAAACCATCCGAGGATGAACAACACAAGCACCAACATCAGAATGCCCCAACCCCAGAAGTGATCACCCTTAGTCAGAAGCTCATCTTCGCTGTAGATAATTCTTGGTACAATACTGTCCAAAAAACTAAATAACTGATAGACAATATATCCTGTCCCAAAAACGGGCAGCGATATAAGCAGGCCATTAAGCACATATTGGACAAACCTCATTAGATAACGATTATTCATTTCGTTGAATTTATGTGCAAAGTTATCGCCCGCAAAGCTTCGAGTAACCTTTTATCAATTACACAGTATAAAGTCATAATTCAGACACACTGTGTCTAACCATGACAAGTCACTTTGTAAAATATTTCTTCACGCTAGCACTAGGGTTGATGATTGTGTCAACCGGACGGGCACAAAACGTTTATCTATCGTGCGCAGAACCCTCCGGCTGCGCGCCACATGGCATTATTATCACTGCGGTGACGTCAATCGGCGACACTATTTCATCGCCACAATGGACCATCACAACCCCAACAGGAAACACGCTGCAATCATCCGCTAATCCTTATGTGGCGATTTTTAACGTCCCAGGCAGTTACGATATCTCCATTGTTTCCTTAGGTGACACACTTCTCTTCGAAGATTACATCACTGTTTTCTCCAAGCCACAAGCCGCTATCTCCACCCAAGACGGTATTGGGTGTGTGCCATTTTGCACGTCACTTATCGATTCATCCATACCGGGCTCAGGCGCTATTGTTTCGCGGAGCTGGGACTTTGGTGACGGATCAACGTCATCAGAAATCAACCCACATCACTGCTTCGAGCAAGTGGGTGTGTTCTCTCCGGTTTTAGCTATTGAAGATGAAAATGGGTGTTTCGCCTCCGTGACAGCGCCACAACTCATCTCGGTTAATACACAATTTCCACAGGCATATTTCACTACCGGGACCCAAAGCTCTTGTTTCTTGCCCACAACGATTGAGTTTACAGCGGACAACAGTGAGGATATTGTGAGTCACGCCTGGATTTTCGATAGTAACCCTTTGGGCACCGACAATAACGTTCAGCCTATTCAATTCAACAACATTGGAGCATACAACATTTGCTTGGCGGTTGAAAACACAATCGGCTGCACTGATACACTTTGTCAAAGCATCAACATCTCGGAAGAACCCAACGCACAATTTACATTCAACAGAGATACCATTTGTGCCGGGCAAACACTCTCGTTTAACAACCAGACCATACCGCTGCCCACCGCTACCGAGTGGGACTTCAATGGTAATGGTTCCGTGGATGGAAATCAGTACAACGGCAGTTTCACTTACACAACGCCAGGAACATACATCATTGGTATGACGGCTCACTATGGTAGCTCGTGCTCTGTAACTACTACGGATACCTTGTATGTAGCTCCTAACCCCGCAATGGATTTCACCGGAGGACCGCTGTTTTCGTGCTCCCCACCCGTAGAAGGAACATTCACCAGCAGCGAAACATATAATGCGGAACACACCTACGTTTGGACTGTCAATGGACAATTCGTATCCAATGAACACAGCATGAGTTATACGTTTTTAGAATTCGGTAACCACGATGTGCGCCTTCGCCGATATACTGAGGCCGGCTGCGAACGTTCCCGCAACAAAGTAGATTATGTCACTATTGATTCTCCGGATGTATCATTTGACTATGAAGAATTATACTGCGTTGGAGAAAACGCAGAGGTGTCAAACATTACTGTTGAGGGGAATGAAATAATCCTAGACTACTCATGGGATTTCAATGGCGACGGTGTGGAAGACGCTATCGGCGCGCAGCCCACTTACACATTCGAAACACCGGGAGAGTTTATGGCAACCTTAACAGTAACTACAGCTGATGGTTGCGTTTCTATTGATACGACGGACGCTCCTATTCATGTTTTCGATCCGGTACTACCCACTTTCTCTGCCGCATTAACAGAAAGCTGTGCGGGTGAGGGTTTTGTGTTCTGCACAGAATACCACGCCGAAAACACATACACGTGGGATTTTCACGATGGCAGTTCGCCACAACAAATGCCGGCCATTGACAGCTGCATTACCCACATCTATGAAGACACCGGCTACTTCGATGTAACTATAACGGTTTTCAATGGCGCTTGTAACACCTTCCACACTGTTGAAGATTATATACACGTAGTGCCACCCTTGGCTTTATTTGATTTTGATATCGCCTGTGAAAACTTCACTGTTACCTTCGAGAATCTATCGATTGAGGGTGATTCAATTGTTTGGGATTTTGGCGACGGAAGCCCTTTTGTCATCAATGATCAAGGGCCCGTGCACAGCTATTCTGAGCCCGGAGAATACACCGTAGTGCTAACCGCCTATAAAAACGGATCGGTTTGTTTCGACACTAAAACACAACGTGTATCTGTGGCAAACCCATCAACGGAATTAATTCTGTCGCCCAACATAGGTTGTGCACCCTTGCATGTAGAAATCGACAACAATGCTTCGAACACATTTTGGGAAGTGACCATAGAAGACGGTCAGCGCATTACCGTTCAGCAAAACGACAATCCGTTTCAGGCGGCATGGACTATTACCCACGAACATGATGGCCAAATCGATGAAACAACATCGAACGATCCAACTTCCTTTGATTGGCCAATGCTAACTTTTAATTCCGGTGGATCCTACGATTTGAATGTGGCTGTCATGGATGTTTTTGGCTGCACGGCAGAAACGACCTATACCGATGCAATTGTGGTGTGGCCGGGCGGCTATTTCGCCGACCTGACCTCTCATGTTGTTAATGCTTGTGATAGCTCGGGGGTATTGGTTTCTGTTAGCGCAACTCACCCAAACGCTGTAGGTTGGTCTTGGCAATTTAGCGACGGAACCGTTGTAAATGCGCAATCAACCGAACATCGATTTACAGCTCCTTTCGACTATAACGCCGGTGTTAGCTGCACGCTGACAGCAACAGATTCGGATGGTTGCACCTCTGCACAAAACATTACATTCGACACAGTTCTGCCTGCTTACCCGCAATTCACCTGGGAAGCACCTCCGGTCTGCCGCAATGAACAGGTGTTGTTCATGAATCAATCACTTGCTCCGGCAGGCACAACCTATGAGTGGTTCTTTGGAGATGGTCAAATCGCCAACAACACAGACTCAATTTATCATGCCTATTCCGAAAATGGCACTTACCATGCGTGTCTCAAAGCCACCAACTCCGTAGGTTGTGCAACACAATACTGTTCGAGCAGTGATATTGAGGTGTACAGCCCTGTGGCTACTGCAAGCTTCACCACACAGCTCAATACCTGTTTGTTTGCAGTCAACCTAATAAACACTTCGACTGAAAACGGAGTCTATGCCTGGTGGGATTTCGGGGATGACCAAACCGGAGTAGGTGATACCGTTCTTCATACCTATCCCATTGGTGTATATGATGTGCTGTTAATTATCGGTGCAAATAACGGCTGTTCGGATACGTTGATGATTGAAGATATACTCAACTACTCTTCGAGTGTTGGACCGTTTACTCAAGTGCTCGATACAGCCAATTGCGCGCCGTTCGGGGTAAGCTTTCAAGCCTTCAATATTCATGACGAGCTATTCGATTACTTCTGGGATTTCAATGATGGCAATGGTGATCCATTCGGAGGAACCAGCACTTCTCACGCTTATACAGCTCCCGGCTCGTATTGTCCCTCCATCATGATGACCGACCCTAACGGTTGCGATGTTTTCATACCGTGTACCGATACCATCGTAGTAGAAAATTACGCATCCCAAGTGAGTGTTCAGGAACATATATGCTCCAGAAGTGAGGCAATCATTGATATTGAGAACGCCGACTTCTTTACATGGGAGCACCCCTGGGTAGAGCTTGGTACCGAGCCGAATACTCTTACAGTGCGTGCCGACAGCTCGTTCGATTTTGTGCTTACCACCCAATATTCCGACTGCTCACACACACAAAACGTTCACGTGGAAGCGTTGCCATTGCCCGAGGTTCAGCT